>VOFG01002020.1_pt1 | contig 18109 bp, 26 predicted proteins | sample 5384171 | NCBI WGS metagenome assembly VOFG01 (sample SAMN12384726, study PRJNA508395) | human gut metagenome | isolation source: healthy gut F | host: Homo sapiens
GACCTTTGCCGCCGGGTCGCTCCCTTGAGGTTGAAGCCGGTGGTCGGGTTCTGCTGGTGGCCGGTCATGCCGGTGATGGAATTATCAAGGATGATGACCGTGCTGTTTGACGCATTATAAGAAATATTGACCAAGCCCGTCATGCCCGGAGTGCGAAGGTCGAGTCGCCGATGACGGCGACGGTCTGGCCCGCATGGGCCGTAGCGTTAGGCCTTGTTGAAGCCGTGCAGGCCGGAGACGGACGCGCCCATGCAGATCGTCGAGTCGACGTCGTGAGCTGGCGCAGCAGCGCTGAGCGTATAGCAGCCGATGTCGCCGATGACCGTCAGGTTCAGCTTTCATGCAGCACATAGTACAGGCCTGCGGTGCGGGCAGCCGGCGCACATGACCGGCGGCCGCGCGGATCGTCTCGTCGAGCCTCTGCCCGCTTCTGGCGCGAGGCCGAGACCGGCGGCACCTTATTCTGCGACAGCTTCGTCGATGTTGGAGAAATACCCTTGCCGCTCGACGTTCGTGAGGCCGATGGCTCTGCAATAGTCCTCAAGGAAGCCGTCCAGCTCCTCAACGACGACGCAGCGGTCGACGGAGGCGGCAAAACGTCAGCAGCTTTTTCGGCAGCGGCAGACCATGCCCGAGCTTGAGCACGGAGACGTGCGCCGCAGACCTCGCTTGCACATACTGATAGCGTGCTGGAGGTGATGATCAGGCCGATGGCTTGCGTCCGTGCCGCGCTCGACGCGGTTGCACGGAGCGGTCCCGCCCAGGCCTGGCCAGCTTTTCCAGCCGCGCCCTCAACGATCGGATGGCGCTTCTTGGCAAAGCCGGGCATCATGATGTATTTCGAGGATTTTTTCATACGGACGCTGCTCCGGCAGCACGCTCGGACGGCTCGACGATGCTCTGCGAGTGCGCCACGCGGGTGCACATCTTCAGCAGCACGGGCGTGTCAAAGCGCTCGGAAAGCTCGTAGGCCAGCTTCGCAAACGCAAGACCCTCCGCCGAATCCGACGGCTCGAGCATCGGCAGCTTCGCCGCCTTGGCATAGTTGCGCGAGTCCTGCTCGTTCTGGGAGCTGTGCATTCCGGCGTCGTCGGCCACGCCGATGATCATGCCGGCGTTGACGCCCGTGTAGGAAATCGTGAAGAGCGGATCGGCCGCGACGTTCAGGCCGACGTGCTTCATGCCGCAGAAGCTGCGCTTCCCGGCCAGCGACGCGCCGAAGGCGGCCTCGACGGCGACCTTCTCATTCGGCGCCCACTCCGCATAGATTTCGGGGAATTTCGCCGCGCACTCGGTGATCTCGGTGCTCGGCGTGCCGGGGTAACTGGAGACGAAGCTGCATCCGGCCTCATAAAGGCCGCGCGCAATGGCTTCGTTTCCCAACATCAATTGTTTCATGGCGAAACCTCACATTTTTTATTTCTTCTCGCCCAGTGCTTCCGTCACCGGGACAGGAGTAGTCTCCTGATAGCAGGCAAACATCCGCTCCACCTGCTGCGCGTCCATGCGCCGCGTGAACAGCGAGACGAGCGGCACAAGCACCAGCCCGAGCAGCATGGCAAAGGAGCCGGAGTGGATCGAGGTCTTGAACAGCACGTCGTCAAGGAAGGCCGCCCCAAAGGAGAAGCGTCATGCTCTGACGAGCTGCAAGACCGACAGGCCGACGCCGGTTGCGAAGCTCACCCAGCAGGCGGTGCGGGTCGTGCGCTTCCAGAACAGGCCGTAGAGGAAGGGCGCAAAGAGGAACGCACCGGCCAGCGCCCCAGGAGACGCCCATGAGCTGCGCAATGAACATCACGCTCGACTTGGCCTGCACGATCGCGATCACGGCCGAGACGACGATGAAGAACGCGATAAATCCGCGCATCACGAGCATTTTGCGGCGCTCGGGCAGCTCGCGCTTCGCCGCCGGGGCGATCAGGTCGAGCGTGTGATGGTCGAGGCCGAGGTCAGCACCAGCGACGAAAGCGTCGACATCGACGCCGAGAGCACCAGCACGAGCACCACGCCGATGAGCACCGGCGCAAGGCCGGAGAGCATGGCTGGATGATGCTGTCATAGACGGGCGTCACGCCGTCGGCCTGATAGCTCACAGATTCGGCAACAGACGCCCGAAGCCGCCGAGGAAATAGCAGCCGCCGGCGACGATGATCGCGAAAAACCGTCGAGATCACGGTACCCCTTGCGGATGGAATCCTCATTCTGATGGCGTAAACTTGCCGACCATCTGCGGCAGACCCCACGTGCCCAGCGAGGGCAAAATGACCACGAACAGCAAAAACAGCGGGTCAGCCCGAAGAAGGACGTGAACGCGCCGAGGTGCTGCGTCCCTCGGCCGGTGCAGCCGGGCCTGCGAGAGCCGCGCAACGGATCGGAGAAGCCACCCCGACCGTGCAGCACGGCCGCGATCACGGCGACGATGCCGACGATCATGATGACGCCCTGAATAAAGTCGTTGATCGCCGTGGCCATATAGCCGCCGATGATGACATAGACGCCGGTCAGAACCGCCATGACGATCGCGCACCACGCATAATCGATCTGCGGGAAGGCCATGGTGAACAGCCGGGACAGGCCGTTGAACAGCGAGGCGGTGTACGGGATCAGGAAGACGAACACAATCAGCGCCGCGACGGTCTTCAGCCCCGGCGACAGAAAACGCAGACCGAAGAAATCCGGCATGGTGCGCGAATTGAGGTGCTGCGTCATCACGCGCGTGCGGCGGCCGAGGATCGCCCACGGCAGCAGCGAGCCGATGAAGGCGTTGCCGAGGCCGACCCATGTGGAGTGCCAGACCGAAGCGCCAGCCGAACTGACCGGCATAGCCGACAAAAATAACGGCGGAAAAATAGGATGTGCCGAAGGCAAAGGCCGTCAGCCACGGGCCGACGGAGCGCCCGCCGAGGACAAAGCCGTTGACGTCAGACGCGTGGCGGCGGGAATACAGCCCCCACGCCGAGCAAAACGGCAAAAAACGCTATTAACATTATAACAACGATCGGATTCATTGTAAACTCCTTTTTTCTCTCTCGTTTTACGTTAGGGAACCTCTGATTCAATCGCAAGAGCGGTCAGCGAGGGATTTTGTTCCAAATTGAGGTTTGGAAATTGCAGGAATCCTTTACGTATTTCAAGATTTTCAAACCGATAAGTTGGGCAAAAGACCCGCTGAGCGCCGCAGCCGATTTATTCAGAGGTTCCTTAGTTCGCGTTGGTTTTTACTCGGTCGTCTGCGATTCGACGATGCGCTCGGCACGATAGCGCTCGCGCAGGACCGGCTTTTCGATTTTGCCGGTCGGATTCCGCGGGATCTTGTCAAAAAGAATCTTTCTCGGGCGCTTATAGCGCGGCAGCCCTTGCAGAACTCGTTGATTTCGTCCTCCGTGGCCTCGACGCCGTCCTTCAACTCGATGATCGCTGCGGCGATCTCGCCCAGACGCGCGTCGGGCAGACCGATCACGGCCACGTCCTTGATTTTATCGTTCGCGCGCAGGAAGTCCTCGATCTGCACGGGATAGAGATTCTCGCCGCCGGTGATGATGACGTCCTTTTTGCGGTCAACGAGGTAGATGAAGCCGTCGGCGTCGCGCTTGGCCATGTCTCCGGTATAGAGCCAGCCGTCCTTGAGCACCTCGGCCGTGGCCTCCGGATTTTTGTAGTAGCAGAGCATCACGCCCGGGCCCTTAACAGCCAGCTCGCCCACGGTCTCCCCCTCGACCTCATTCCCCTGCTCGTCGACGATCTTCGCCACCCAGCCGAAGCCGGGGACCCGATGGCGCCGACCTTGTTGATGTTCTCCACGCCGAGGTGGACGCAGCCTACCCCGATGGACTCGGACAGGCCGTAGTTCGTGTCATACTGATGATGCGGGAAATAGCGCATCCAGCGGTGGATCAGGCTGGGCGGCACGGGCTGCGCGCCGATGTGCATGAGGCGCCACTGCTCGAGCATATAGTGGTTCAGGTCGATGCGCCCGGAGTCGAGCGCGTCGAGCAGATCCCTGCGCCCACGGCACGAGCAGCCAGACGATCGTGCAATGCTCCTCGGTGACGGCGCGGAGAATCCATTCCGGCTTCACGCCGCGCAGGAGCACGGCCTTGCCGCCCGTGAGGAGGCTGCCGAACCAATGCATCTTCGCGCCCGTGTGATACAGCGGCGGGATGCAGAGAAAGACGTCCTCATGCGTCTGGCCGTGGTGGTTCTGCTCGACCAGACAGGCATGATAGAGCGCGCGGTGGTTATGCAAAATGGCCTTCGGAAAGCCCGTCGTGCCGCTGGAGAAATAGATTGCGGCAAGGTCGTCCTCGGTCAGGCTGACGGGCGGCACGGTGTTGGCGCAGAAGCCCATCCGGTGGAAGCAATCCTCGGCAAAGTCAGGCGGGTTTTTGCCGACATAGAAGAAATATTTCACGCGGCTGAGCTGCGGAGTACGGGCCTGCACGCGCTCGGTGAATTCCGGCCGAATACCAGCACCTCGACGTCGGCAAGGTCGGCGCAGTAGGCGATCTCGTCGGCCGAATAGCGGAAATTCATCGGCACGGCAATGGCGCCGGCCTTAAGCGCGCCGAAATAAACGGGCAGCCATTCCAGACAGTTCATCAGCAGGATGCCGACCTTCTGCCCCTTTTCGATGCCCCGGCTGAGCAGAAGATTCGCAAAGCGGTTGGCTTTTTTGTCGAATTGACTCCAATTCATCTCGCGCCGATACGGCAGATCGGGGCGGGTATTTTCGATCAGGCTGAATTCGCGCCATGTTTTCGCGCGGTCGCGCTCCTCGGACGGATTGATCTCAACGAGCGCCGTCTCCGCGCCGTAGAGGCGCGCATTTCGCTCGAGCAAGTCGGTAATGACCATGTTTCTGTCTCTTCCTTTCAAAAAAATCGCCCTCTGCTTCTTAGCAGAGGACGAGAAATTCCCGTGGTACCACCTCTATTGGTTCTCGGCGGATCATGGATCCTGCGCTGTAACGGGCGCGCCCGTCTCTGCCTACTGCTGCTTCGGCAGAGCCGCTCGGAAGGTATTGGCAGCGTGCTCCGGCGCTGCCTCGCACCACCCGGCAGTTCTCTTTCCCTTGCACACGCTGTTACTTGGTTTCGTCATTGCGTTCTGTTCATGCTATACTTTATCACTTTTAATCAATAAAGTCAAGGGCTTTTTCTTGGGAAGCTCTGATTAAATCGCAAGAGCGGTCAGCGAGGGATTTTGTTCCGAATTGAGGTTTGAAATCGCAGGAATCCTTTACGTATTTCAAGATTTTCAAACCGATAAGTTGTGGCAAAGACCCACTGACTGCCGCAGCCGATTGATTCAGAGGTTCCTTAGATTCGGCTAACGCTTGACGGTATAGCCGTTCATGCCGACCCGCGCGACGAGCGTTCCAAGCTCGTCTGTGACCGTCACCTCGTAGAGCGTGACCGTCCGGCCGTGGCGCACGCGCGTGGCCTCCGCGAGCAGCTTTTCGCCCTTCGCGGTGGAAAGAAACGTGATGTCGGAATGCAGCGAGATCACCGTCGTATCCGTCAGGCCGTAATTTGCCGCGGCGGCCGAGGCAAAATCAGCCAGCGTGAAGATCGCGCCGCCCATCGGTGTGCCGCGCGCGTTGCGGTGCAGGGGCGTCAGCGGCATTTCGCAGAGCGCGTAGCCCTCATGCGCCTCGCTGATCGTGATTCCGGCCTGCTCGGTCGCGAAGCGGTCGCCGCGAAACTGTTCGCGCAGCGCTTCAAGCTTGTTCATATTCCTTCCTCCTATTGCGTCCACACAAAGGTCTTGGTCTGACTGAGGATCTGCGTCTCGTCGCTGATGGAGATCTGCGCGACAAAGATCTCGTCGCCGACTCTTGGCTTCAGCTCCCTGACAAAGAGCAGTCCCTCCGAGCGGAACTCCGTCTCGACGGGCGCGCCGTTGAGATAGACCCGGCTGCAGGGCGTGAAATGGTCGCCGCGCAGATAATAGCCGCCCGAGCCGAGCGTATCCCTCGACCACGGCCGTCAGGACGATCTCCTCCACGCCGAACTGAAGCTGCGTCGGCTCAAGCGGACGTCCGGCGAGCGAATAACGGTCGCCGCTGAGCATATCATACTCGAGCGCCTCAAGCTTGCTCTCGTATACCTCGTTCTCCTCAGGGAAGCCGTAGCTCTGATGGTGGCGCATGATGACGCCCTCGTGGATGTCGCAGAGGTCGAGAATGTACGCGCCGAGCTGATAGGTTTGCAGGTCGCGTCCTCGGCATGGACAGGATAATTCGCCCAGATGGCGTATTCCGTGCTCTGCACGTCGCCGTAGGACAGCTCCTCCTGCTGGATGTTGAAGCTCGGCAGATGGTCGCCGTAAACCACAAGGATCGTCGGCTCGTCGAAGTTGGCCAGCGTCCGCGTCAGCTCACCGAGAAATTTGTCGCTCTCCTTGAGCTGATAGAGATAGTACTCCATGCCGTTTTTGCGCCCCTCGTTGTCGTCCATGCCGCTGACCCTGATCGTCGGCGCACCCTCGATCGGCTCGGTCGGATATTTCCCGTGTGCCTGAACGGAGACGCCGAACACAAAGTCCCGGCCGTCCGTTGCTTGCAGCGCCTTGAGAATTTCGTTCGTCAGCACGCTGTCCTTTGCCCAGCCGAGGGGATTATAGTCCACGTCGTTCATATATTCCAGCGTCGTGAATGTCTCAAAGGACAGGTTGGAATAGACGATGTTGCGGTCATAGAAGGTCGCGTTGTTGTTATGGATCGCGTGAGTCGCGTAACCAAGCTCCTGCAAAACCGTCGCGACCGATTCGGTTGTGACCTTGTTGACCGTGGTCATATAGGGATACTCGCCCACGCCGAAATGGTCGAGATTCATGCCCGTGAGCACCTCGAACTCGGTGTTCGCCGTGCCTGCGCCGATTGCCGGAACGGACAGCAGTCCGCTCGGGCCGCTGCGCTTGAGCGACTCAAAAACCGGAACGGGATTTTTGGAATAGCTCACATCCTTCAGGTAGTTTGCGTCGAAAAAGCTCTCCATTTGCAGGAAAATGATATTCGGCCGGTTCTGCGCGGTCGCAGGCAGATCGGTCTGCTCGTCGATGATCTCCTTGACGTTCTCCTCGGAATATTCCTTCGGCTGGTTCACGCCGCCGGTCAGCAGGCTCACGGAGAAGCTGTAGCAGAAGCCGTTGCGGTGATAGGCCTTGGGCAGGCTGGAAAAGCCGCTCGCGCGATCGAGCGTGCCGTTCTCCTGCAGCAGAAGCGTGCATGAGAGCAGCGTCAGCCCGATCATCGTCACATAGGTCAGCGCGAAGGGAAAACGAGCGTCTGCGGCTCTTGGTCGTCAGCAGCAGATAGCACACCGCGCCGAGCGCCGCCGAGATGCCGAGCATCACGAGCAGCAGTCCGACGTGCGACATATATTTTTCAAAAATATCCCGCGTCGCAGACATCAGGAAAATATCCGCCGCCGTCAGCGGCATGGAGCGGAAGCGCAGCAGGATATAATCCGTGAGCGCCAGCGCCATCCAGAACACGACGGCAAGGCAGAAGAAAAACGTCCGCTTCCGGAACAGCAGGGACAGACTCAGCGTGAAAAAGATGATGAGCGCGCCGTAGAGAAACGTCAGCGGTCTTTCGATCAGGAAGGAGATCGTGTCCGAAAAATTCCGACGCGCCAGCAGCTCGATCACAAAATTCATGACCAGCGCGACGAGCGCGTCACAGAGCAGCGCGCGATAATCCTGCGTCGACCAGCCGGTCAGCGTCCGGGGTTCCGTCTTCCGCATAATGCGCCTCCTTTCGAACACAAGCGCTGATGTTTCCACCAGCGCTTGTCGAAACTATATGGATTATAGCATGATTCCGGCAAAAAGCAAGCCTTTTTTGCCGTGTGTCACACCTCGAACATCAGATCGCCGTAGGTCGGGACGGGCCAGATGTCCTTGTCGACCAGCAGCTCAAGCTGATCGATCGGGTCGCGCAGCGCCTTCATTGCGGGGGTCACGCGGTCGTGGCAGAAGATCGCCGTCTCCTGCATTCCCTCGACCCTGTCGCTCTGCTCCATGCACTCCTTGAGCGCGTTGAGCGCGTCGAAGGCCTCGTTGAGCAGCGTCGTCACGCGCAGCAGCAGCTTTTCCTGCGCGGCAACCGGCGCGGCCGGGCAGGCGCTGCGCACCTTGCAGATTGAGTCGCTCAGGCGCGCGCTGTAGCGCACGACGGCAGGCACATAGTGCTTCGAGGCCATGTGGATCATGGTGCGTGCCTCGATGCTCGTCACCTTGGCATAGGTCTCATAGAGGATCTCGCTTCTCGATTCCAGCTCCGGCTCGGTCAGCACGCCGAAGCGCGTGAACAGGTCGGCCGCCTTCTTCGTCGTCAGCGACGGGATCGACGCGACCATGCTCGGCAGATTCGGCAGTCCGCGCTTTTGCGCCTCCGCGACCCATTCGTCGCAATAGCCGTTTCCGTTGAAGATCACGCGCTTATGCTGCCGCAGATTCTCCGCGATCAGACGGCTGACGTCGCCCATCCGGTCGGTGCTCTGCTCGAGCACGTCGGCAGCCTCCGCGAAGGCCTCGGCCATGATCGTGTTGAGCACAGTGTTGGCCGTAGCGATGCAGTCGGAGGAGCCGACCATACGGAACTCAAATTTGTTTCCGGTGAAGGCAAAGGGCGAGGTGCGGTTGCGGTCGGTCGCGTCCTGCATGATGCGCGGCAGCGTAGAAACGCCGGTGTTGATCTGCGCGCCGTTGATGCAGCCGTCGGCCGTGCCGTTCTCAATGATCTGCTCGACCACGTCCTCAAGCTGGTCGCCGAGGAAGATCGAGACGATCGCGGGAGGCGCCTCGTCCGCGCCGAGGCGCTGATCGTTGCCGACGCAGGCGGCCGTCATGCGCAGCAGGTCGGCATGGCAATCGACCGCCTTGATGATGCACGAGAGCACCAGCAGGAATTGCAGGTTGTCGTTCGGCATAGAGCCCGGCTCGAGCAGGTTTTTGCCCGTGTCGGTCGAAATCGACCAGTTGTTATGCTTGCCCGAGCCGTTCACGCCGGCGAAGGGCTTCTCGTGCAGCAGGCAGACCAGCCCGTGCTGACCGGCGACGCGCTTCATCGTCTCCATCATGAGCTGGTTCTGATCGACCGCAACGTTGCAGGTGCAGTAGACCGGGGCGCATTCATGCTGCGCCGGGGCGACCTCGTTGTGCTGCGTGGTCGCCGGAATGCCCATTTTCCAAAGCTCCCGGTTCAGGTCGGCCATAAACTCGCCGACGCGCTCACGGATCACGCCGAAATACTGATCCTCCAGCTCCTGCCCCTTGGGCGCGGGTGCGCCGAAGAGCGTCCGCCCGGTGTAGATCAGGTCGCGGCGGCGCAGATATTTCTGCCGGTCGACGATGAAATACTCCTGCTCCGCGCCGACGGACGGGATGACCTTTATGCGTCTCCGTGTCGCCGAAGATGCGCAGGATGCGCACAGCCTGCGTCGAGAGCGCCTCCATCGAGCGCAGCAGCGGGGTCTTGTTGTCGAGCGCCTCGCCGGTGTAAGAGAGAAACACCGTCGGAATGCAGAGGATCGTCCCGCAGGCCATTTCCTTCACGAAGACCGGCGAGGTGATGTCCCACGCGGTGTAGCCGCGGGCGTAATGCGTCGCACGCAGGCCGCCCGTCGGGAAGGACGAGGCATCCGGCTCGCCCATGATAAGCTGCTTGCCCGTGAGCTTGAGGATCGCGATCCCCGGCTCGCCAGTCGGCGCGAGGAAGGAATCGTGCTTCTCGGCCGTGACGCCGGTCAGCGGCAGGAACCAATGCGTGTAGTGCGTCGCGCCCTTTTCAACGGCCCACTCCATCATCGCCTTGGCGACAATATCGGCGGCGCGCATCGAGATCTGCCCGCCGTTCTGCTCGACATAGAGAATTTCTTCAAAAACGTTCTGGGGGAAGACGCTGTCGCATGACCTCTTTTTGTAAAAACATTCGTGCCGAAGCACGCAGGCAGCGGCCTTGTCGTTGCGAACGGTTTGATCGGTGGTCAGCATAGCTTCCACTCCCCCTTTTCGGAATGATTGCTGTTAATTTTACACACTTTCGCGCAAAAATCAAGCCCCGCAGCCGATTTCATAGGCGTTGCCAAAGAACAAAAGTCCACGTCAGGCAGATTTATACAAATTTACTACAAATTTATCATTTCCTACTGTCAAAAAAACCGCATGCGATCGGGGAACGCTATCACAAAAAGGAGGCCGCCTATGCTGATCTCATTTTCTTCGTACCTTTTTATTATATATCGTTCTGGTGCTCTCCGTGCGTCTGATGGGCAAGCGGCAGATCGGTGAGATGGAGCCGGCCGAATTCGTCGTGACGATGCTGCTGGCCAATCTGGCGGCGATCCCGATGCAGGACAACGGCATTGCGCTGTTCTCCGGTCTCGTGCCGATCCTTGTGATTCTCGGCCTGGAGCTGATCCTCTCGGTTGTCACGATGCGCTCGATCGGAATGCGCCGCGTTTTTTGCGGAAAGCCCGTGATCCTGATCGAAAACGGGAAAATTCTGGAGCGCAATCTGCGGCAGACGCGCGTGAACCTCGACGAGCTGACCATGCATCTGCGCGAGAAGGATATTTTTGACCTGACCACGGTCAAATATGCAATCCTCGAAACAAACGGACAGCTCTCGACCCTGCTCTACGGCAAGGATACCCCGCCGACAGCCAAGGATCTCGGCGTCCGTGTGCCGGAGGCGCGCCTGCCCGTCACGCTCATCACGGGCGGCAAATTATTACGGGATAATCTGTCCCTGGTCGGTCTGAGCGAGCAGGAGCTTTCCCGCAGACTGGAAAGTCAGGGCTGCATCGCTCAAATCGACCCTGCTCTACACACTCGACACCGCCGGTCACGGCTATCTCATCAAGCGAGAGGACATGGTATGATGAAGTATTTCTGGATCGGCACCGCGATCCTCGCGCTGCTTCTGACGCTCGGAGTCACGAGCAACATCGCGTCCGGCCTGATCCTCAGAAAATCCGAGGCGCTCCTGCGGCAGGCTGACGAGGCCGTCGGGCGGAACGAGCTGCAAAAGGCGCTGGAAAAGAGCCGTCAGGCGGAGGAGGAATGGAGCAAGGGCAAGAAAATGCTGCATATCACCATGACGCACACCCTGCTCGACGAGGTCGACGCCTCGTTCTCCAATCTGGACACCTACGGCGAAGAGGAGGAGCGGACGGAATACCGCGTCTGCTGCCGCGAGCTGCTGCTGAAGCTTCAGCACATCCGCGACATGGACATTCCGCATTATTACCATTTTCTATAAAGAAAAAGCGGCCGAACCGGCCGCTTTTTTTAGGGAAGCTCTGATTAAATCGCAAGAGTGGTCAGCGAGGGATTTTGTTCCAAATTGAGGTTTGGAAATCGCAGGAATCCTTTACGTATTTCAAGAGTTTCAAACCAATAAGATGGGGCAAAAGACCCGCTGAGCGCCGCAGACGATTGATTCAGAGGTTCCTTAGAACTCATGCAGAAAGCCGCTGTCGCGCATGGAGACGAAGTCGTCCTCGGCGACGACGATATGGTCGAGCAGCGTGAGGCTCATCAGCTCCAGCGCGTCGCGCAGGCGCAGGGTCAGCTCGACGTCCTCCTTCGACGGCAGCGCGATCCCGGACGGGTGGTTATGCGCCAGCACAACGCCGGACGCATTCAGGCTCAGCGCCTCCTGTACCATGCGGCGCACCGGAACCTCGGCGCTGTTCGCGCCGCCCTGCCCCAGCTTGCGGCAGCCGAGCACGCGCCCTGCGCCGTCAAGACAGAGCAGATAGAGCATCTCGTCCCGCGCGCCGTAAAAATACGGCAGCAGATACGCGCCGTAGGACGCTGTCGAGCAGCACGCGCTCGACATGCGCCCGCGAGAGAAAATAGCGCCGGTGCAGCTCGGGCACGAGCCGCAGAAGCAGGATTGCCTCGTCGTCGATGCCCTCGACCGTCCGCAGATCCTCCGGAGAAGCCTCGAAGATCGCGGCAAGATTCGGGAAGAACTCCGTCAGCTGCCTGGCCTGCTCCGCCGCGTTTCCCCCGGCATGGCGCAGGAGCAGCTCGAGCAGCTCGGCGTCCGTCATGCCGTCCGGGCTGCGCGTCAAAAAATCGCCGGGTCAATCGGTCCATGGGCTTATCCCCTTTCCAGATACGGCTTGAGATACTGCCCCGTGTAGGATGCCGCGCACTGCGCACCTCCTCGGGCGTGCCGGTGGCAACGACCGTACCGCCGCCGTCTCCGCCCTCCGGGCCGAGGTCGATCAGCCAGTCGGCCGATTTGATGACATCGAGATTGTGCTCGATCACGAGCACGGTGTTGCCGCAGTCGACAAGCTGCTGCAGCACGTCAGAAGCTTCTGCACGTCGTACATATGCAGACCGGTGGTCGGCTCGTCGAGGATATAGAGCGTCCGGCCAGTTGCCTGACGCGCCAGCTCCGTTGCGAGCTTCACGCGCTGCGCCTCGCCGCCCGAGAGCGTCGTGGAGCTTTGCCCCAGCTTGATATAGCCGAGGCCGACCTGCGAGATCGTTTGCAGTCTGCGCAGGAGCTTGGCTGATTTTCAAAGAATTCCAGAGCCTGATCGACCGTCATATCCAGCACGTCGGAGATCGACTTGCCGCGATAGAGCACCTCGAGCGTCTCGCGGTTATAGCGCTTGCCGTGGCAGACCTCGCAGGGCACATAGACGTCCGGCAGGAAGTGCATCTCGATTTTCACAAGGCCGTCGCCGCAGCAGGATTCGCATCGGCCGCCCTTGATGTTGAAGGAGAAGCGCCCCGGCCCGTAGCCGCGCTCCTTGGCCGAGGCCGTGGAGGCAAACAGGTCGCGGATGTCGTTGAACAGGCCGGTGTAGGTCGCGGGGTTTGAGCGCGGCATGCGGCCGATCGGGCTTTGATCGATCACGATCACCTTGTCCAGCGCGGAAAGTCCCTCCACGCCGTCGTGCTTTCCGGGACGGAGCTTCGCGTGGTTGAGCGAGACGGCCAGCCGCTTGGCAATGATCTCGTTCACGAGCGACGATTTGCCCGAGCCGGAGACGCCGGTCACGCAGGTGAACGTTCCGAGCGGGATCTCCACGTCGATGCTCTGCAAATTGTTCTCGCGGCAGCCGAGGAAGCGCAGCACGCTCCCGTTCCCGGCGCGGCGCGTCTGCGGCACGGGGATCCTCCGCTTGCCGGAGAGGTACTGCCCTGTGATGCTCCGGGGGCTGTCCATAATCTGCTGCAGGGTGCCGCAGGCGACGATCTCGCCGCCGTGCACGCCCGCACCCGGGCCGACGTCGACGATATAATCCGCCGCGCGCATGGTGTCCTCGTCGTGCTCCACGACGATGAGGGTGTTGCCCAGATCACGCAGACGGCAGAGCGTTTTGAGCAGCTTGTCGTTGTCGCGCTGGTGCAGGCCGATGCTCGGCTCGTCAAGGATATACAGCACGCCCATCAGCGACGCGCCGATCTGCGTGGCAAGACGGATGCGCTGCGCCTCGCCGCCGGAGAGCGTCCCGGCCGAGCGCGAAAGCGTCAGATATTGCAGGCCGACATTCTTCAAAAAGCCGAGGCGGTTGCGGATCTCGCTTCAGGATCGGCTCGGCGATCACGGCCTGCGCGCCCCTCGAGCCGGAGGCCGTCCAGAAAGTCCAGCTCGCCCTGCTGACGGAGAGGCCGCAGAACTGCGTGATGGACAGGCCGCCGACCGTGACCGCCCGCGCAATATCCGAGAGCCGTTCGCCGCGGCAGTGCGGGCAGGGCGAGGTCGACATATATTCCTCCAGCTCCTTGCGCATCGCGTCGGACTGTGTCTCGCGGAAGCGGCGCTCAAGGTTGGGCAGGATGCCCTCGAAGGCCTGCTCGAGCGTGCCGCGGCCGTTGCCGCGCTCATAGCGAAGCTGCAGCTTTTCCCCGCCCGTGCCGAAGAGAATGACCTTCATGGCCTCGTCCGGCAGGCTCTCGATCGGCGTGTGCAGGTCGAAGCGGTATTTTTGAGCCAAGGCGTCGAAGTACATCCGCGCGATGGAGTCGCTGCGGATGTTGCCCCAGCCGCTGGCCTCGATGCCGCCGTCATAGATCGACTTTTTTCGGATCGGGAATGGCCAGCTCCGGGTCGGCCTTGAGCCGATAACCCAAGCCCGAGCACTCCGGACAGGCACCCATCGGATTGTTGAACGAAAACAGGCGCGGCGACAGCTCCGGGATCGAGATGCCGCATTCGTCGCAGGCATAATTTCTGGAATAGAGCGTCTCGCGGTCGTTGTCGACCTCGTGGATGATGACCACGCCGTCGCCGTGGGACAGCGCCGTTTCGACCGAATCCGTCCAGACGCCGCGTGATGTCGCCGCGCATGATAAGGCGGTCGACCACCAGCTCGATGAAGTGCTTTTGTTCTTTTCCAGCGTGATCTCCTCGCTCAGATCGTAGAGATTGCCGTCGACGCGCACGCGGGCAAAGCCGCCGCCGCGCAGCTCTCAAGCACCTTGCTGTGCTCGCCCTTCTTGCCCCGGATCACCGGCGCGAGCACCAAGCGCAGCTCAAGCACGCGGTCGACGATCTGATCGACGCTCTGCCGCTTGATCCGCGCCCGCATCTCGGGCAGTGCGGCAGTTCCGACGCGCGCCCAGAGCAGGCGCAGATAGTCATCCAAATCTCCGTGACCGTGCCGACGGTCGATTCGCGCGGGTTCTGGAGGTGGTCTTCTGGTCGATGGAAATCGCCGGGGACAGACCCTCGATCACGTCGACATCCGGCTTGTCCATCTGCCCCAAAAACTGGCGCACATAGGCCGAAAGCGACTCGACATAGCGCCGCCGCCCCTCGGCATAGATCGTGTCAAACGCGAGCGACGATTTGCCCGAGCCGGAAAGCCCCGTGAACACGCAGAGCGCGTCACGCGGGATCTCGACATCCACATTTTTCAAATTGTTTTCTCTGGCGCCGTGCACCGCAATCGTGTTTCGCATGAGAATCTCCCTGTTGTCTTCAACGGAATTTTATCACCTTATTATAGCACGGCTTTTTTCTCGCTTGCAACCGCCATTTCGTGACAAAAAATTATGCCCGCCGACCGTGTGCTGCCAACCGATGGCGCGGGCTTGAACACGCTGGCAGAATGACGTCTGACCGTTCCTTTTCCAAAAAGGCACATGATGCAACGGCTTTTCGGGCGTTTCCGCAAAGGAAACCCCCGCTGCGGAAAAATTCCGGGCAGCGGGGGTTTGCGCGCTTTATGAAGCTCCTGACCTGCTCATATCCGCGATGCTCGCGCGGCATCGAGCTTTTTATAGCTGACAGCAAAGTATGCGATCTCCGCGAGCGACGTAATGGTCCAAGAAAAAATATACAGCAGGTACAGCGACGGAATGGTGTGGAAATGAGCGAACACGGTATAGATCCAGATCACGCGGAAGACACACGAGCCGAGAATGACGATGACCGTCGGCGCTAGGCTCTTTCCGATGCCGCGGCAGGCCGCGATCGAGCAATCCATAAACGCGCTGACTGCATAGGAAAGCACATGATCTTTGTGCGCTGCAGACCCGCTGCAATGACCGCGTCGTCATTGGCAAACAGGGACAGGAACTCCCTGCCGAACAGGAACAGCAGCCCGCCGAGCACCGCGCCCGCCGTAAAGGAATAGACAATTCGACGAAGTAGCTTTTCAGCACACGGTCACGCTTGCCCGCGCCCAAATTCTGCCCCATAAAAAGTCGCGCTGGCGGTATAGAAGGCAGCCATGACATTATAGATAACTGAATCGGCATTCGCGGCTGCGGCGTTTCCCTCGACCATGACCGAATCGAAGGAATTGACCGCGCCCTGTATGAACAGGTTGGCGACCGCAAAGACAGCATTCTGGAGTCCGGCCGGAATACCCAGACCGAGAATGCGTTTCTCCTCGAACCGATCCAGCCCGTTTTTCAAATCCCGCAGGCGGAAGGTGCAGCTATCCTCCTGTCGACCCATGCGGATCAGGATGAGCAGCGCCGAGACATACTGCGTGATGATGCTGGAGAGCGCAACGCCGTCCTCCGCCATGCCGCAGACGATGACGAAAACCAGATTGAGGATCACGTTCCAGGATGCCCGCGATCAGAAGATAGATCAGCGGGCGCTTCTGTATCGCCGTTCGCGCTGAGCACGCCGTTGCCGAAATTGAAGATGCCGAGCGCCGGCATACCGAGCGCATAGATGCGGAAATAAAGCTCCGCGCCCTCGATCAGGTCGTCCTTTGTGCCCAGCAGCTCGAGCATAAACCGCGCGGAGATGAGGCAGAGCACCATGATGATGCAGCCCGTCGCAAGGCAGAGCACAAATGCGGTGCGGATGGCCGCTGACGTGCGTGTCTGATCCCCGAGCGCCCAGGCAAAGCGCGACGCGGACGTTCACAGCGCTCCCCATCCCGATCAGAAAGCCCGTGAAAAGGGATACCAGAATCGTGGTCGAGCCGACCGCGCCCAAGGCCTCTGCGCTTGAAAAATTTGCCGACGACCGCCACGTCTGCCATGTTGAAAAAGCACCTGCAGCAGCTGAGAAAGCATCAGCGGAATGCTGAGCAAAGCATGTTTTTTCCACAGAGAGCCGTCCGTCATCCGGATCCCGCCGCTCCTGCCGTTGATCGATCTTGTCATATTGATAACCCTCCGAAGGCTCCTTTCTGAGCAGTGCAAGGGAACCTCTGATTAAATCGCAAGAGCGATCAGCGAGGATTTTGTTCCAGATTGAGGTTTGGAAATCGCAGGAATACTTTGTGTATTTCAAGATTTTCAAACCGATAAGCTGGGACAAAAGATCCGCTGAGCGCCGCAGCCGATTTATTCAGAGGTTCCCAAGGCTGCGAGAGATACTATACCACGAATCCACGACTTTTTCCAGCGCGAAATTTCCGAAAGGAAGCACACGCCCCGGGCGTGCACCCGGGGCGTGTGTTTTCAAATCGATCAAACGGACTCCGATCGGGCCGGGGCTCCGCAGGTATGATATGGAGCGCTCAGCCGAAATAGTTCACAGCGAGGATGGCCGCGCCGAGGATCACGAGGATCGATCATCGGATGCCGCCGCCAGCGCCGACAAAGCCGCAGATAAAGCCGATCAGCAGCCCGCAGACGATCGATTGTACCGCACGTTTTTTCGCAGAAACGCCCTGCATTGCCTCCCTGGTTGTCATAACCGGGCGCACAATGAATTTAATGCCGAGCAAAAGCGTCATAAACACAGAAAAGCTGCCCATGCTCGAGCAGCCCGGAGCAAATCAGCGTCTCGACCGAGACGGACGCGATGCCGCTCTTGATGCCGCGCAGGGCGCGCAGACATCGCGCGCCGTGTTATACTCCGGATTGTTGGCGAAAAAGCAGAATATCAAAAAGCAGGTTTGATTGATGCCGTATTTGCGGCAGATCGGCAGACTCAGCTCGGCATAGATATTCGAGAGCCTTTTGCCGATGGAGATCATCTGAATGGCAGACATGCTCGACCACTTCCCTTCCGAATAATTATCTAATATTAGAACATCTAGCATTATAACGTCAACCGCCGTTTCTGTCAAGCCTTTTTATGAAAAAAACCGTGAAAAATACGACGCAGGTTCAACCTCTGCGGCGTTCGACGAAAGTTTTTCATTTCCTCTTGCGTGTGATGCTCAGCTATGCTATAATTTTGGTGTATAAACCAGAATTAGAGGGAAGCTCTGATTCAATCGCAAGAGTGGTCAGCGAGGATTTTGTTCCAGATTGAGGTTTGGAAATTGCAGGAATACTCTGTGTATTTCAAGATTTTCAAACCGATAAGTTGGGGCGAAAGACCCGCCGAGCGCCGCTGCCGATTGAATCAGAGGTTCCCAAGGAAGGGATGTGATCGCATCGCTCTGACAAGTGCAAGCTTACCCGCAAAAAGCGCATTCTCACCGTCTGCGTAAAGCTGTTTTTGGAAAGGGCTACCGCAAAACCACGCTGGCGGAGATCATTGAAAGGCGGACGTGTCTGCCCACAGCTCGTTTTCAGAATATTTTTCCGCGCGAAGGACGGCGTTCCTGACAAGGCTGGTCGCGTTCATATTTCAACCACCTGCCGCGTACGCGGCGCGGCCGAGTAAGCATCTGCCTCCTCGGCCCTTGTCTATGGCTCGAGACGGCCA
>VOFG01000459.1_pt1 | contig 18059 bp, 20 predicted proteins | sample 5384171 | NCBI WGS metagenome assembly VOFG01 (sample SAMN12384726, study PRJNA508395) | human gut metagenome | isolation source: healthy gut F | host: Homo sapiens
CGCTGCCAGGGCCATTCTGACTTTGATACCAGCCATACAGATTTACATCCAGTTGGGTAGTGCGAGTTACGGCAAAATCGATATTGGAACGGATATTAAACCGTTCGGCAGAGTGATTGGTATTATAATCATGTGAATCATCTGTATTGAAGTAGCCATTGTTACGAGTATACATTGCATTCACGAAATATGTACTTTTTTCTGTTCCTCCTTGGATATTAAGATTATAGCGTTGGCTCCATCGGATATCCTTTAAATATTTATCAGCCCAATCTACATTGGGATATAATATGGAATTAGGATCATTCTTAGCATAATTCATTATATCATAGTTCGAATACAGGGGATCCATATTGTCATTATAGCGGGCTATGTTGTGCTGTCTCGCATAATCGGCTGCGTTTAATGACTTTAACTCTTTAAGTGGTTGTTGAGCTATAATTTGAGCTGTCAATTCAACCTGCGGTTTTCCCTTTGCTCCCTTACGAGTTGTAACCAGAATAGCTCCACTGCCTGCACGCATTCCATATAAGGCTGTTGCTGCAGCATCTTTCAATACGGTAATTGATTCTACTTCGTGTGATGACAAAACAGCAAAATCCCGTTCCTGTCCATCAACCAGTACTAATACATCGGGCGAATTACTCCTTTGCCCTCTTATCCAGAATGAATTCTGTTCATTCACTAATCCACCACCTTGCACTTGTCGAGCAAAATAACCAGGTACCAGTCCGGCCAATACTGCCGAAAGATTTGTAACAGGTAGATTGCGTAACTGTTTACCCGAGATTGTGTAGGCTGAACCGTTATAATCTCCCATAGGGAGTACACGATATCCTAAATCAAGGGTACATCTTCTTTGTTTTGGACATTTTGTGCCTGGCATTCTTCTCGTTTACCTCCTAATGATACTCCTACATATATAGGCATGTCACGGTCTGATATTACTGTGCGCAATGGGTTCTGTAAAGCAAAACCAACATTTGTTGTTTCATAATCATGCGTATAATCTTCATAGCAAGACGTTAAACAAGTCGTCAAAGCGAGCAATATTATTTTTGCAATTTTCATAATCGTATCTAATATTAGTTATTATTCCACCCCATATTATTTTTTGAGGTTTGGGTTCTTTAATAATTCGTCGTTAGGTAACGGCAAATAGTAATAGCGAAGTGCATCCAACGGACGTTGTTCTATTTCTTTTTTATTTCATAAGAAAGACCGTTATCTGTTCTTGTCACTTGTATTCCTTCAATAGTGGTATCTAGGGGAAGTAAACAGCGGCGTAAATCCCAAAAACGGTGATCTTCGAAAGCAAATTCTATACGACGTTCATTTTGGATTAATTTCCGAATGCGTCTTTACCTTCAGAAGCTACTTCTGACAAATAGGTAGCATCTGTGATACCACCTGATTTTTCACGTATGATTTTTAAGACATCATAAGCACTATATTTGCAGTCGTCACCTTTACCTTCAGGTCCCCATGCTTCATTAGCGGCTTCTGCATAATTCAGCCAAACTTCTGTTTTACGTAATAATGGGTTAAAGTGCCGAGAATTCAATGTTTGAATCGGATCCAGCATATTTTTTTGTGTAGTAGACAAGAACTTAGATAAATAATATCCCGAACGACTGGCATAAATGTGAAAACTCTCTGAATCTTTTCCACCTTCAGATACATCAATGTTTGAGTTATAAGCTCCAAATTTTTTTCCTTGATAATATAGATTCATATTGAATCGGTTATCTCTAGCTATTAGATACGGATCTTGCTCGTCATATAATGAACGTGAATCTGTTATTGGATAACCATTTTTGGCAGGAAAGGCGGCAGCTAAATTATGGGAAGGAATTGTTTGTGCATTTCCCAAATAAAAAAGGAGGATAGTGTCGGCTTTCCATACCATGTACAAGTCCCATGTAGGTGCGGAAAATAAAATCGGCCGGGGTATCACTGCCAGCGTCAGCCAAATCTTTAGCAGCCATCGCTGTAAAGGTATAGTTTATCCCTGCGTCTTTGAGCACTTCATTGGCAAAAAGGGCAGCACGCTCCCAACCAGCTTGATAAGTAGCTTCATTTAATACAGTAAAATTACCCATGCCATTTATTTGAATTACATCCTTGTCTTGATAAGCCGGACTTGCTGCATAGAGCAAAGTTCTTGCTTTAAGAGCATTTGCCGCTAATCCGCAAGCTCTACCAATTTTAGATTTTCCGACAACTACATCATCTCCTGTGTAAGTTACAGGCAAACGTCTGGCAGCTTCTTCACAGTCGGAAACAATCTGGCTGACGCAATCTTTATACGAGTCACGTTTAAACAGGCTCGGCTTCGCAGATTCCTTTATCACCAATGAAATGGTTGGTGATCGTATATCCCAATGCTTCTCCTTCGTCTGTTCGTCCTCCATAAGTTTGTAACAATTTGAAGCTGCACCATGCTCTTAAAAAATAGGCTTCACCAAGTAAACGAGTCTTTATTGCCTGATCAGTTTCTTTACTTACACGATTGTATATTACATCATCTGTAACTCCTTTTTCCATGAATAGATTGATGCTTTTGTATCTTATCATACATATTGTCCCAATTTCCAAGTGGATTTGTTGATCGGCTGAATGCTCCCATGCTAGCTCGGTATACACTCGAACCATAATTTCGGGTTAGTGCATTGTCTGTTGCAGCATCTAAGAAATTATCATCATAATGATCCGGAACAACCATTAAATCTGCATATACTTGCGTCAAAACGGCTTGTGCCATATCGGGATTAGTCCATACGGTCTCACTGGACCATTCATTTGTCAATTTAGGGTCAAGCAGATCTTCACAAGAAACAATACTTCCCCCAATACAGGTTAACAGTATTAATTTGCTTATTTTCATATTTGCATATTTTTAAGTTTAGAAAGAGACGGATAAACCGCCGGTTACAGTCATATAGGCCGGATAATTTGTGATTCCGGCATTTAATCTTTCCGGTCCAGATCCTTTATTTTAGAGAAGGTAAGCAAAATTTGTACCACGTACGAATAGTTTACATTTGTTTGCAAAGAATCTACCTGCCTTATTTTCAAATGTATAACTAAGTTCTACATTTTTCAAACGGAAAAATGAGCCATTCTCTGTCCAGAAACTGGAATCACGAAAGTTGTTGCTTTTTGTCGTTGTTGTTAATCGGGGCATTGTACCTGAAGGATTATTAACCTCATGGTAGCGATTTAATGCTAATTCAGAGTATCCATTCAGACCATTATTCCAATAATAAGCGTTTGTACATAATTGAGTAATACCTGTATGAAGAGTTCCTAACATATAAAGTCCAAACCCTTTGTATTTGAGGTCTACATTGATTCCCCTAGTGGTTATAGGAAAACTTTGCCCTAGGCTCATACGGTCATTATCATCTACAATCCCATTGTTGTTTAAGTCAGCGTATGCAATATCGCCGTTTTGATATATACCGTATGATTGTAATGAGTGATCTTCTAATGGAATGTCTTTTCCAAATAATCCTAGTGCTTGTAAGCCAAAAATAGTACTAGTAGGCCGTCCAATGGCTTTTTACGATAGCTTTCCCCTTCTATTTCATTCCATTTATCTAATTTATTTTTGAATAAGTCATATTGGCTCCGACTGTGTATAAAAAGTCCCGTCCGATATTCCCTTTCCAGTTGATTGCAATATCTATACCTTGATTAGTCACCTGACCGATATTTTCATACATTGTATAATTCCCTGCTGTAGCGGCATATTGGGCGTTATTCACTCCGATGATGTCTTTTCTACATTCATGGAAATAATTGAGTTCTGTGCTTAGGCGATTATTAAGGAATAATCCTTCGATACCGATATTAAACTCTTGAGAGTATTCCCATGTTAAATCTGGATTTCCCCAGCGAGCTAAACTAACTTTATGATCTGTTTGATCCTGGAAGAAATTATAGTTGCCATTATTATTCCAACCAGTTTGATACAAGAAGAATCCAGTATTACCTGTATAGCCTAATACACCGAAACTTGCTTTTAGCTTCAGGAAGTTAACAGCTTTTGCTTCTTTCATGAAACTTTCGTTAGAAATTATCCATGAAGCTCCTACAGCCGGAGAAAAGAAAAACGATCGTTTTTATCAAATTTGTTGGATCCCATGCCAGCCAGAGTCAGCTCGGCTAGATAGCGTTTGTCATAACTATAGTTTAAACGCAGAGAGATGTTGGCATCTTTAAAATCTTGTGTCATTCCTGTCATCTCATTCTTTGTATACCGGAATGCGCCAATTGCTGAAAAGTCATGCACTCCTAATGTGCGTTCATATCCTATATCTGCACGCATACCAAAATAGCGGTAGGTATTATTGGAGGCTATCTTTTGCGTTTTGGGCAAATCCAGCTTTTTCATCTGTGTATATCGGGTGATAGTTTCACCGTCTAAATCACTATAAGTGTCAATGGCATAAGTTGGATAGGTATTCCTTAATTCTTGACGTAAGTAACTATAATTGTCAAAAGTTACATAAGCATTAAATGTCAATCCCTTTAACGTATTTATTGAAGTCAAAATTTGCTCCAAGGTTTGTCTGGCTATTTACATACCTTTCGGAAGTGTCACCTCCATAAACCATATCTGCATATAAATTGTCTACTATCCGTGTGCTGGCTCCGAAGAATGGCGTGCCATCTTCATTGGGGGTAAACTGTCCCGATAATGTTTCATTAGGAATAATGAAAGGGTACTCATTGGGACGATTAGAAGATAATGTACTGAATATGCCTGCACCATCTTTTGCTCCCCAGTTTTTCAGTTCCACACGAGCTGCAACATCTGCTGTTACTGTAAGAAAATCGGTGATTTTAATATCCAGATTACCACGTGCATTCATACGGTGTAAAGCCGAACGTTCTCCAACTTTTTCTAATCCGGAACCACCGGTATATCCGCCAACTAATGCGTATTTCACACCTTCATTACCTCCATTAAACTCAATTGTACCTTTTCGGTAGATATTTTGGTTCAATAAGAACTCATTGTAATAATCAACATTTGGATACAATACATCATTGACTCCACTACTATTTCTGTATCCTTCTAATTGCGTGTCAGTATAATAAGGATTCATCCCATCGTTTTATACGAGCTTCATTAAACAATTTTGAATAGTTGTAGGAATCCAGATATTTAGGTACACGTGTAGAGGGCTGTACACCGTATTCTACCCCGACACGAACAATTCGTTTATGAGCTTCTCCTCTTTTAGTACGTACCAAGACCACTCCGTTTGTGGCAGCTGCTCCATACAGGATTTTGGCTGTAGCATCTTTTTAAAACTTCGATGGATTCTATTTCTTCCGGTAAAATATCATCTATCGGACGTTCTATTCCGTCAATAATAACCAAGGCCGTATTTGTTCCATTATTGTGTTGTCCACGTACATATAATGTTGATGTGTTATAGCCCAAGCCGCCATCACCGGAAATAGCAATTAGTCCGGCAGCCTGTCCTTGTAAGGCATTGATAATTGTAAATCAGGGTATTTTTAATACATTTTCCATAGATAACTTGGATACTGTACCTACCAGGTCCCGCTGATACGTTTTTCCACCGTCTGCACGTTCGTGTATGTCCCTTTCTGAAGCATATAGATCTTCATTTTGTAATTTGATGACAGTGGGCTGTTCTTTTTGCGAGGTTTATTACAACATCTTTATAACCGAACGCTTCAATTAATAAGGTTCCATTAGCTTTTGTTTTGAGTGCAAATTTTCCATTTGCATCTGTATAGTTTATAATAGAACCTTCACCGCTCAATACTGTTACTCCGCTTAGCGGTTTACCTGTGTTGTCTGTCACCAGCCCTTTCACTTCAATAAGGGCTGTTTTTTCTTTTTAGGTTTATCCTGTGCTTCTAGCGAAGTGGCTATGCCGGATAATATAGCAGTGACAAACAGAATAAATATGAATTTATTATATCTTTTCATTTGATTAAGCCATTTTAATTACCAATATGGGTTTTGTTGCAAATTATTCAATGCGTCTACGTCATGTTGAGGCAAAGGATACCAGTAATTCTTCTTTGTAAAAGAACGCACTTCCGGAGTTATATCGATTTGTTCATAATCATAAGTCAATGTAGACTTATCCGTGATACTTCCATGATTAGATTCTCGTGGTGTGAATAATGCTCCCTTAATAGGATAAGTATCCTTGAATGTTTCTTCCAAGATCATCCAGCGGCGGATATCCCACCAACGATGATTTTCAAACATTAATTCTACGGCACGCTCACGGCGATAAGCTGCACGGAATTTATCAGGATCGGCTACAATATCTGATGGCAGATCTGTTAAGCCAATTCGTCTGCGAAGAATATTAATAGCTTCTGCAGCTGATATAGGACATCCCTCAATAGTTGCCGTAGCACTTCCGCAACCCTCAAATAGCGCTTCTGCATAGTCTAAATAAATTTGCGAAGCACGGATATATATGGTGAGGAAGCGATAGTCCCACCAACAGTTCGGATTGTTCTTTTCAAGATACTGATTGCATTCCGGCCACATGAACTTTTTACACATAAATCCTGTGAACATTCGTTTGTTGCAGTCTTTTTTTGAGTTAACATGTGTTGATAGGCTGCCCTCCTTTGTAGGTTGTAATGTAATAGGTACGTCCATCAGCGTAATGTCCCCAAGTTGTTCCAGGTAAAAGGATGTTGTTATAGAAACGGGGATCACGATCCTCAAATGGCTTATGGTCATAGTCAAGTGCATAGCCGCTTCGTGGGTCATCAATCGGGTAATAAATACCGTCTGCTCCCTTCTTGTCAAACATGTTGACGATATTCAAACTTGGGCAGCACATGGAATTTCCATCTGGTCCCGAACCGAATGCAAGATCCTCATATTGCCAGAATGTGCGGATAGTGCGTTTTGGTTTTGATTAGCAGCGTTAGGAAATTGTCGCTTGACCCAAATGTACTCCGGTTGATGTACAGGTGGATATTTAAAATAGAAAACATTCGTATATTCTTCTTTACTAGCCAAACCATAGGGATAAGGGGCAGACTTGCTTCCATCCATATAACGTATTACTTCATAAGCGGATTTTGCTGCGGATTTTGCGCGTTCCGTGTCATAGCCTTTGTTTTCTGTAGAATTTAAATTATTCTGCATCAATGGACTTGCATCAAACAACTGTGCCCATTCTTTAAGTGCCATTGCTGCAATTTTTGTGGGTCTTCCATAGTTTGGATCATCCCAACTGTCAGGTAACATGTAAATTGCTTTTTGTATATCTTCCATCATCCAGTCGTGTGATTCATGGTAGGTCATACGGGGAATATCATCATCTCCACCTTCAAAGACCTTGTCAATAATAGGCATTCCCCCATATCTTTTAATTATCTGAAAGTAGAACCAGGAACGATAGAAATAAGCTTGTCCCAGAATCTCATTTTTTTGTTCAGGTGTCAAAGGAGCCTTATCGATATCATTAATAATGCGGTTATTGATGCGTAATGCCTTATATGAACGAGATATGGCTGTACTTCCGGCATTACCGATTTCGAAAGTCTTATTTGACTTGGCATTACTTAACCAGTTTCCGGAATGTAAAGTAAAACGGCAGATGAATTATCTGTAGTTGCCATTTCGTCTGCAAAGAGACCGACAAATGCGCGTCCATTTTCCCAATTATCCATTACCATAACATTTTCCAATTGGTTGAAAGATTGATCTAAGAAACCTCGTAAGGAATAGTAATCCCTAAAGATATCATCTTCTGTCAATCCTACATCTTCCCTTTTATCTAAGAAGTCTTCACAGCTTGTCATCCCACCAAGAATGAAAACTGAACAGATATATAATAATACTTTTCTCATCTTTATTTCTTTTGAATATGATTAAAATGAAACTCTTAGTCCTAAAGTGTAAGTACGGACAATCGGATAGCTGCCTACACCTCCTGTTTCAGGGTCCACGCGTTTGTCCCCTTTCCAGAAGGTTAGTAAATTATTCCCGTTCATGTAAACCTGAAGATTAGAGATATGTGCTTCACTCAACCATTTTTTAGGGAATGTATATCCTATCTCCATGTTCTTTAATCGTATATACGAATAGTCGGAATAGCGATAAGTACTTTCCACTTTGTTGTATGTATTGTTCAAGTGTGTAGCAGGTCGCATAACACCCGATGAATTAGCTGTTTCCGGCGTCCATCGTTCCATGGATTTTGGTTGAACACGTATGTTTGAAGCTGGAAAATCCCACAGATATTGATCGAACTGTAACTTATATATATTGCGTGGCGAATAGAGCATTGCACTGAAGTTAAGTCCTTTCCAATTGAACCCGAAAGAAAATCCGATGGTAGTCAATGGGTAATTCAATTCGTCTACAACTACCTTGTCGTTTGAGTTGATTATTCCGTCTCCATTGAAGTCTATATAGATAAGGTCTCCAGGAATTACTTGCGATGCTGTAGTACCATTTATAGCTGTTTGTGCGTAATTGAACACATCGTCTATCGAACCATAATTACCGATCGCAATAAAACGGTTTTGATAATCAATCGGTTTACCTGCAGCTTTCAAGTGCTCATCCGCATTTCTAGGATCATCTTTATAGACAATCCGGTTTTCGCTGGCTGCAAAGTTAAAGCTCCCCAGTAATTAAAATTACGTCCGATTTTGTCATTCCAGCGTAACTCTAATTCTAAACCATGATTTTTTGTTTCTCCTCGGTTGATAGCGTTAAAAGTAGCTCCTACAATAGAAGACGTAGTTTGTGGGGTCATTAGAATATCTTTACGATTCTCTTTAAATAAATCCAAAGTTAAATCTAACTTATTCCATAAGCCAATTTCTATTCCAAAGTTATGTTTAGTCGCTTTTTCCCATGTTGAAGTCAAGTTAGCAATATCTCCTTCTGTATAGAGCGGGCTATGTGTGACTCCTTGTGTATTTCCTAATTCAATACTTCCTAAAGAATTAAATAATTGGATGTAATTCCAACGTGCAGCAGCTGCATCACTACCGACTTTTCCGTATGAATATCTAAATTTTAGGTTAGTCAGCACATCTCCAACATGTTTTTTTTATAAAAGGTTCTTCTGAAGCACGCCATCCCAAAGAATAGGAAGGGAACAGGCCGAAGCGTTGTCCTCGGGCAAATTTTTCCGAACCTGTATAAGAGATATTCATCTCCGCCAAATAACGTTCTTTCCAGTTATAAGTAACACGTCCCACCCATTCTTCACGATAACTTGGGAATTTGATAACTTTATCATCTTTTGAATCAGATACTTGACGGTTCATCAGCGCTAACGCTGTTACATTATGACTCCCGAATGAACGATTATATTCCACAGAGAATTCGTAATATAACTTACGATTATAACCATCCAAATTATCATAAGAAACGTTGGGAGGGAGTTCAATATCCTCATCATTTGGCCATCGTTTTTCCAAAATCATGGGGTAAGTGAGGGAACCATCTGCATTGACTGTCGGATTAGAATAATCATATTCGGGATGGTATTTAATAATACTGTTTCTGGATTCAAAATCATTGTTACCCCAAATTTCACCAGTCTTTATACTAGAACGAGTAGTGGAAGCAGAGGTGTATGAAACTTTAGCGGCAGCTTTTAGTCCTTTTAGTTAGAAAGTCCAGTTTTTGTTCCAAACGAACATCATACCATCCCTGAAAGGTTTTATACAGTTGTGATCCATTCGTATTCATATTACAAACAGGATTATAGCCGGCAGTAGATCCATCTCCCCAATAGCCATCACTATACTTTATCGGGAAAGAATTGGTTGGTGCCGCAATGATTCGAGTGTACATCATCAGCAAAGTTGTCATTGCGGTATCCCATTTTCCTGCAATATTTACTGATAAGGAAGTCGTTTTAGTTAAATTAAAATCTAAATTTGAACGCCAGTTATAACGGCGATAGTAGTTTCTTGGATCAAAATTCTCCTGTTTCTGTAAATCATAAATATCACCGTCATTTTGATAACCGATGGAGGCGAAGTAACGCATGAAATTGGTTCCTCCGCTGATATTCACATTATATTGTTGGGAAAAACCTGGTTTAACCAACTCATCCCACCAGTCTACTTGTGGAAAGACATCATTATAAGGGCCGTAGTTGCCTGTATCAAAAGCATTTGACCAAGCATTGATAACAGATTGTTTAATTTGTTGATTCCAGTTGTTGTCATTAGCTACAGCTTCATTATACATTTTCATGGATGTAACATAATCTGCCCATTCCATATTTGCAGTAGTCTGTTTAATACCAAAGCTTGTAGAAAAATTGATGTTTGGTTTCTTATCTTGTCCGCGTTTGGTTGTTAACAATATTACACCATTTGCACCTCGAACCCCATATACGGCTGTAGCAGAGGCATCTTTTTAGAATAGATATAGACTCGATTTCATTCATGTCAACATCGTTCATATCCCTTTCTATACCATCCACTAATACCAAAGGGTCAGAGTTTTGCCAGGAAGCCTTGCCACGAATGTACATTTTGGTATCACTAGCTCCAGGTTTGCCTGAAGTATTGATAGCTACCAAACCATTTAGTTTGCCTTGTAAAGCCTCTGATACAGAAGTGATATTACCTCCTTTCAACAATTCTTCTCCTTTAGTTTGGGTAATAGCGCCTACACTTGATACCTTTTTCTGAATACCATAACCTACTACCACTACTTCTTCTAGTTGTTTGCTGTCTTCTTCCAGAGAAATGATAGGCTCTTTTTTCAGATCATCCACTTTGATTTTCTTTTCTTGATAGCCGATATAAGAGATTTTGAGTACAGCATTAGCAGCTACAGATAGCGTAAACCGACCATCTATGTCAGAAATGGTACCATTGAAGTGCCTTCAACAGTAATATTTTACTCCTATTAAAGGTTCATTACTTTTTGCATCTACAATTTGTCCTTTTAATGCTATGATTCTGCCCCCAAAGTAGAGGAGGAGAGAGTAGCAGAGCTAGAAAGAGTAGACACATCCACTTAAATTCCAAGTTTTGATGTTTCATAGTAATAACGTTAAAAAGTTGTGTGTATAAAAAACATTCTTATTTCTTTTTTTTGGGTAAGGTGCTACTATACAGCGTTTAGCCCATATTTGGTAAGCCTTTGTCATTTCAACAACTTTTGCCATAGCATTATTGATGAACAATAATGCTATTGGCAAAATGAGATAATTTGATTTTATAGTAATATTCTTTAAAGATCTCATATGTATAAATTTGAAGTAAACGTCGTGCTAACTTTATTGATTATTCTGAACTTTATCCATTAATACTTTCATCCAGTATCCTCCGATCACCGAACGGGCTCTGAAGCCTACCCATCTACCGCTGTCTGTATGGTGCCAGTCGCTGATAGGTACACGAGATACTGTTTCATTGATATATTTATAGACAGGATCAGAGAATTTCTGGAAGGTTTCCTTATCTGAAGACATAGCTGCCGTCCACATGATCCAGTCGGATTTTTGTGTATTCTTTACGAGAGTCTAGAGGGAGCCCATAAGGATTCTGTTTTTGTCAAATAATAGTTAATCTCTTTTCTGATAACATTATTAGGGAATAAATTCAGGTTCCACAACTTATCCCAAACCATGTTATATTTTTTGACTCCAGGTATCTTTACGGTCAAAAAGCCAGACGGTAATGATCTCCCTCATTCGCCATTTCTTCCCATTTCACTGCCATTTTTCTTAGCTATAGCAGCATATTTATCTGCCACATCGTTCAAACCGAGCATACGAGCCATTTCGCTGTATCCAGCTACGCCCATGATCGCTTTTTCACTGAAAGATTGGCATTATGAGCCCAGTGACCAGCAAAATCATCCGTGCAAAGTTGGTTTTCCGGGTCCTGTCCAGACTAAGTTTTTTTAGTTATTTAGTTTATTATCAGATATGTATAGCTAACATGTCTTGTTTCTGTGTTGTAATTAGTTGGTTTTTTCGAGTGTTTTTGTAGTCTATAAAAAAATGATTTATTTCTAGGATTTGGGGGTATCCCAGATTGTTTCAACAAATTCTAATTTTAGAATAAAATATCAACAGTTCATGCATGATAAAAAGAAATAATATATCCCCAAATGTAGTTTCAGTGGATCAAATAAGATGGAATCAAAGACATGATATATTAGTGGCGGTTTAAAAACAGACTAAAATGATTCCATCCATTCACTTGACTTGACAGATGTTTTTTATATCCTTATCTCCATTATAAATCATGAAACATTGTTCCGTTGGAGTATTAGATAGTTTAGCCCCATTTTTTGAAATACCTTTTAAAGAAATCCGGTGAATAAGTTGCTCCTGATTTGATTTCATAGGCATACTGTTTCCCGCCAACCATTCTTAATAAGTCAACCTCATTGCCAGTACTATCACGCCAAAATGATAATCCTGGTTCAACACCTCTAATTATAGGATTCTTTTACAAATTCATTGATGACAAGATTTTCAAACAATCCTCCACGTAAAAATGAGTAGTTATTTGTTCTGCATTTTATGTCAAGTAAAGAACAGCTAGCCCTGTATCATAAAAATACTAACTTAGGAGTTTTTACCAATCGTTTGGCATAATTGTTATAATCAGGTTTCAGTAAATAACAGATATAACTTGCTTCTAATATAGGATACCAGTTAGTAGCTGCTGTGACAGAAATTCCACATTCATTTGCTAATGATGAAAGATTTTAATAATTGCCTATGCGACCTGCATAATTTTGAGAATTTAATAAATTTACTTAGATCCCCAATATTACGTAATAATCTCACATCTCTTTCTACATATGTTTGTATATATAGAAAGGATAATAATCATCCGATTTATAGCTTTATCATAAATACGTGGATAAAGCCTCCATAAAAACTTCTTCATTTACACTGGATGGCAATATTTCTCCTTTTTCCATTTCATAATGCGAAAACAGTAGTAAGCTGAGTACTGCCGTGTACGTCCAGCTAATGATTGATTCACACTTTCCATTAATAAAGTTATGAGATCCGGCCAGCATATACATACCTTCTTTATTCTCTTTATCGGTATGCGTTTTGGATATAAGAGAAAGTGTGACGGAACTTTTTTTGAACTTCATCAAATATTCATTTTATCCCGAGTAGGTGGTTAAAGAAAATCCTCGGATCATCTGGCAGCTTAAATAAGTCTCATATGGGATCTTCCAAAGACACATACTCATAGTCCTGAAAGGAATTTCAATAATGTTGATTTTCCAGATTGTCTAGTCCTGTCAATGCAACAATCGATGTTGCCATTTCTCTTACTACTTTGGGTTTTCAGTATTCGTTTATCATTGTTGTTTTATTTTTACTGTTTGCAAATTTAATCTTTTAAAGTGAATTTTGCAAAACTTCTCTGTTTTTTAATTTAAAGTTCTCTATTTATATTAGATTATATTTAGATCTTTTTTAATCTGTCTGCAACATACTATGGTAATTATAAATTTAAGCAGCCTGTCATTGAGCTGGATTTAAACAATGGCAAGCTGCTTATTATTTATCTTATATTCAATAATATACCTTCTATCTGTTCTACGGAGCGTATCAAAGCTATTTTAGCATCAAAGAATTTCTTAAAAACAAGAACTTACATTCAACAACTGATTCTGCATGAATAATTAGGTTTGCATTGCTTCATTTTAAACAGTGATGCTTTATGACTAATTATTTTCTAGTGCTGTATTCAATCGGAGAACACCTTCCAAAAAGAGAAGTCCACTTGCTTGTGCGCCCATAGAAGCAATATTTCCAGTAAAATGGGATCCCCAATAATAGTTACAATACATTTCCCGGATAAGTTCACGAGTCAAGTTTGCGCTCAACGTTTCTGCATTTTTTCGCAGGAAAAAGAATCAGATTCTGCCTAAATGTACTATTAGCAGCTTCATCCAATGCCACCGACTATATAAGGAATCAAACTGCTTTAAAAGATGCTTTGGTCCATAGACGACCTTCATTACGCAAAATGCCATTAGTTAAGCACCTATCACCGGTTGTGACATAGCTAATAACTTTTTTTCTGCACATGTCAGATAATATTTTTCATTTGTAATATGATACAATTTGCCTACTTGCTTCTCCATACGTACCGGTGTATAGGTTAAAGGAGGTTCCTCTTATTCTACCATCTCCCAATGTTAAGTAATTATTATCGTAGGTAAATTTGCCAAGTATTTTGGCATCTGATAAATACTTATCTTCATTGTATTTTTTATACAATTTGTGGCAGCCATCAAAGCACCGGGGCATTGGTACATATATTCCAAGCTTCGCCTATTAGAATTATTTTCATTATTCAAGGGAAGTCAGTTCCTTTTATCATCTGTCCATTTTCGTAATAAATTGTCATACAACCTCTTTTGGCTGTATCGGCAAACTTATTATCGTCTAACACTTCTGACATTCGCAATAAAGTCAGACCAATCCAAAACATATCATCAGTATATGGATTTGAAAAGCCTGTAGGGATCGTTGTTGTCGTGATGATAATTATTTCCATGATTTTGAAACCATCTTTCAAAATATTCTTTATATGTCGCAGCCAATATAGATTATTATCTTTGATACGTTCATAAGAATACAATACCACATCAATAGCATGAGCCTGTTGCCAATAAATATAAGTATTAGCCGAATTTCCAGATATATTTTGGGGGATACCTAAAACGTTCCTTTCGTTTTATCCATAAACTGTTCAATAAGTACATACGTACAACTATTCGCCAAAGGTACTCCCCTTATTCGATGGAATAGCAGTAATGGTAACTTTTCATGATTTTCTTCCGTAGTTATCCACCACAACAACAGATATGAAATAAGGCTCTGCGGATGTCAACCGGGTAAATACCCTTCTCCTTCTTGAATCGTATTCCTCTTTTTCGTCATTGGAACCTTTCTGCTATAATAGATCTCTACCTAGCACTTAATTGGTCACAGTAATCGGATTCGTCCATGTTAGATAAAAGTTCATTGGGATTTTGTGTAATCTTAGCCTTCAAATTCGTCACTGGTGTAATAGTTATTTACGCGAAGTTATCAATTTGCTACCCTCTATTGTATTGGTATCCTACCATTTGTTTTCCCCCACAGGCAATACATGAAAATATAAAAATTAAAAACAATACATATTTATTCATTTGCGATTAATAATAGCAAACTGAAATACATGGATATTTACAAAATATCCTAGCATTTAATCCCATTTATAGTTTTATTTATTCTTTGACCAACCTTTAATTTCCTTCTTCCCATTCGATAGCTTGGTCTTCATCCGGAATTTGAGTATTGATTTGACGTTCTAATGTCAACGAACCCATTACATGAAATTCAGTTTCGACACCGGGAATCGTTGTATAGTCTTTGAACGTATAGTTGATATTATTGATAATAATGGTTCGGTGCATTAAGTAGGGACGGATAGCGTCCATTGACTCCATATTGAAATACTGTGAAGCAGTGATCTCATTATTAAAATCATCTTTACCGAGCGCAAACTGCATTTTATTATTTGGATCTGCCGGAGAAAAGCGTTACTGTTCCATTATTGTTGAATTTTTGCTTTAATCCGATACCCTTTCTGTCTTGACGAGTTTCATCAAATAAACCTGCATAGAAGAATAACGTTTATCGTCAACCTACATACATCGACATAATTTTCACGTATGGTGCACTGTTTCTGAACCATTCAAATATGTTTTGTAATTTACAGCACTATAATTTCCTGAATAATCATTTGAATGGCATCACACGAAGCAATGCCTTCCGATAGTGCTTTTGATAGTTTGGGGTATAGTTTCCATCAGGTGATTCTTCGATAGTCAATGGTAATAACGCATTTATCCATAAGTCGATGCCTAATAAAGTCGGCATTGATCTGCACTGTTTGGAATGAGAGTAGAATTTTTTTGGCAATACTTTGAGTATGTCGTACGAGATTATTGAAGCGTTTTGGTTTAGCCTTTTAAGGTATCTGTATCCAAACCAACATGTACTGTAATGTTACGTTCATTGGTGGTAGATCCGCTCACAATGATTAGGTAACTGAAATGTCGTCTTTCATTACCAGATCTATAGCGTACACATGATTCGAATACACCATCACAGCATGGGAGCTTTAAAGTGATATATATATAATGTAAACTGTTCATTTTCTCCCATTCATCATTGCACGAACTACATAAGCCTGGCTATGGGTAACAGATATAATAAGATATTTTTCAGTTTCATATTCTAGTTTTTTAGATTAATCATTGTAGGTCCATCGGGTTTTTGGGTCAAGTTTATTTCGTTTCAGTTCACACTGTGCTTGATGGTACAAAAATACATTTTCGGTGAGAAAGCCAGCAGAAAAGATTTGATCTATAGGAACCGGTTATTGTGGAACAGGTCTTTATTGGCATTACTCATAAATGTATAACAACCGTAAACAGGCATTGCTTCCTCTACTTCCGCATCTTTCAGCCTTCGAAGGATCATAGTAGCGTTTTCCTTCAGCAAAAGAGCTCAATCTGACGTTCGCGTTTTTAGTTTGATGCGAAATTTAATCGGGTTACTATATGTATCTGCATCGCCAATCAGGCACCCCGGCGCATGCGTATTGGTTTATCTCTGCAGCACGCATATCTTCCCCGTTGCGGCTGATTGTAAGTGATGGAGCCATCCAAGAAGGAACTTCATAACTAGCAGTCAATTCATTCAAAGCTTCTGCGCATCAGCAGGATATCAGCATATCGAATAGCTGGTTCATCTTTATCTTTACCTTGGCTGCATCGCTATTACCAATAGGTATCATCAGGATGCACATTCAGAACCCCAATGCCGGTGCGCACCAGAACATACTATTTGCATAACCATTTCCATCTCCGCGATAATAGAAGCTTGTTGATCAGATCAAGAACTGAAGCCATTACCTAGAGCCAGCACATACCATTATAAGCAATGACGCATAGAAACGTGGTTCAATGTCTGTTATAGACAAAAGATACCCATTTGAAGCGGTTTTAGATCCTTGTATTATTTTGTTGTATAACCAGCTGCGCGAGTGGCTATATCTATGTCCTGATAAGCTGAGTACCTGCATTCAGAGTTCATTCCCGGACAGTCAGCACAATGCCTGCTAATAGGCATCTACCTGTTTCATGGTGGTGCTGTGCGTATTCCATCCCTTAGCCAAGGGGCAATTGATGAATGACCATAACTCTTTTGATGCGTTCATCGAAGATATTTTTTCCACGAGTAAAATCACCAGATTGTCCATAGCAGTTACCTGTCCAAAGGAATAGAGAACGATAAGATCTGAACGGATCAATATTCTGCCAAACTTTCAGGCCTCTTTGTCTATACTATATTCCGTGAATCGGAGGAGCGATGGTAGCAGGAAAAGCAATAGAATGAGTCGACCGGAAATCGGCTGTATAAATATGGTAAACGCCTAGTCCTTATCACACTTTTGCAAGCAGCTGCTGCTTTAGCCCATTTACTGTTGTCGTATACAGGATTTAATAAACGTTTCCCGTCACGGTTGGTCATTTGCTGTGCATGCCGCATCATCGTTGCCATTCATTAGCGGGACTTGCAGCATAAAAGCATTGCCAAAGCACGGGTAGCTGGAAGGCGGGGCACCGCGAGTAGACGCAGAATGAAAGCTGGCTATCTCTTCAAAGGTAAACCTGTGCTGCCAAGACCATCTCTTTAGCGATATAATCATTGTATTGGTGGGAAGTTCAAATCTCATGACTTTACTGTAATCAAAACCCCTCATCTGAAACCAGTGGAATACAGGACCAAGTACTTCCGGAGCAACAAACCAATAGTAATAGGCACGAACAAAGCGTGGGCTGTGCTTGAGGTCAATGATTTCCTCCGCACCATTATGCTCAATGCTCCATATCTGCATACCGGCTGAAAAATGAAGCCTGGTCGAATACCATTATAACAACGGTTCCAAGTATCTTGGAAAGTGTTTTCATCGTATGCTCCTTCACGGAATTTATTATAAGATAAAGC
>VOFG01004136.1_pt1 | contig 18056 bp, 23 predicted proteins | sample 5384171 | NCBI WGS metagenome assembly VOFG01 (sample SAMN12384726, study PRJNA508395) | human gut metagenome | isolation source: healthy gut F | host: Homo sapiens
CGCGACCGCGTGGAGGATCAGAGCGAGATCCTGCACTTCCAGCAGGCCGACAACGGCTACATATTATTATGTCGACACAGACGGCGAATTCTGGCGCTGCTATGAATACGCCGACGGCATCTGCCTTGAGGCCCCGGAATCCGACCGCGATTTTTATGAGCGCGATCGCCTTCGGCCGTTTTTCAGGAGATGGCTGGCCGAGTTTCTGGCGGAGAGCTGCATGAGACGATCCGCTGTTTCATAACACGGTCGACCGCTACCGTCAGTTCCACGAGGCGCTGGAAAGGACGAGGCCGGCCGCGCGAAAAAACCGGCGAGATCAACTTCGTGCTCGAACGCGAAAACGAGTGGGGACGATCTGCAATCTGCTTGACAGCGGGGAGCTTCCGCTCCGTGTAACACATAACGACACCAAGCTGAACAACGTCCTGCTCAACCGCAAGACGCGCAAGGCGCTCTGCGTGCTCGATCTGGACACCGTAATGCCCGGCTCGGCGCTCTATGACTTCGGCGACTCCATCCGCTTCGGCGCGGCGACCGCCGCCGAGGACGAGCGCGACCTTTCCAAAATGTCCATCGACCTGAAGCTGTTCCGCGTTTATACCTCCGGCTATCTCAAGGCCTGCCCCGGCTTGACCGACGAGGCTCGAGCTGCTGCCGCTGGGCGCGAAGATCATCACGCTCGAGCTGGCCGTGCGCTTCCTGACGACTACCTCAACGGCGACTGCTATTTCAAGACCGATTATGAAGAGCACAACCTCGTGCGCGCCCGCACGCAGATGAAGCTCGTGGCCGACATGGAGCGCAAGTGGTCGCAGATGCAGCAGATCGTCCGAGAGGAAGCCGCAATACGATAACAAAAGGAGGACTCCGCCATGAAGTATTTGGAATCGACTATTCCGTCACGATACCTGCCGGAGCTTGATCCGGATTTCATCCCCTTCGGCGTATGGCTCGACGCCTATGACAAGGGCGCGGCGCAGCCGCTGACCATCGCGCTCGAGCGCGACAAGGGCAAGATCTCCGTTCCGTGACACCAAGATCCACGGCACGCCGGAGCTGGCCGAGGCCGACTATCGCTTGTGGAACGCTATGTTAAATTTCTGCTCTGGTCGATCGGCGGCTTCCGCATCTATATCTGCGGCAATTCCGCGCTGGCGCAGCGCCTGCAAAAAGGGCCTACACCCTTGAGGGCGAGCGCAAATTCGACGTGCAGTTCATGCAGGACGTCTATGAGGTCCCCTTCGAGGTCATCGACTGCGCCCCGGAGGACTGCCCCGCGGCGAACGAATCCTCCGTCTCCATCGGCGGCCACATGGAAGGCTGCCGCATCGGCTTCGACGCAGGCGGCTCCGACCGCAAGGTCTCGGCCGTTATCGACGGCAAGACCGTCTATTCTGAGGAGGTCGTCTGGCACCCGAAGACGATGAGCGACCCGCAGTACCACTTCGACGGCATCGTTGAGGCCTTCAAAACGGCCGCCTCGAAAATGCCGCGCGTGGACGGCATCGGCGTCTCCTCGGCCGGCGTTTTCATCGGCAACAGCCCGATGGTCTCCTCCCTGTTCATCAAGGTTCCGCGCGAAAAGCGCGAGCTGGTCAAGACGATCTACGACCGCGCGGCCAAGGAGCTGGGCGACGTGCCCATCGTCGTTGCAAACGACGGCGACGTGACGGCGCTTGCCGGCGCAATGGGTCTGGAGACCGGCTCGGTCATGGGTATGGCCATGGGCACGAGCGAGGCCGTCGGCTATGTCGACGCGGACGGCAACGTTCTCGGCTGGCTCAACGAGCTGGCCTTCGCGCCCGTCGATCTGTTTGAGCGCGCCGAGCAGGACGAATGGTCGACCGACCTCGGCGTCGGCTGCAAATATTTCTCGCAGGATGCGGTCATCAAGCTCGCGCCGCGCGCCGGGATCGAGCTGGACGCCGCCCTCACCCCGGCCGAAAAGCTCAAGGCCGTGCAGGAGCTGGCCGAGCGCGGCGACGAGCGCGCCAAGCGCGTTTTTGCGTCCATCGGCGCTTATCTGGCGCATACGCTCAAGCTCTATTGCAGATTCTATGACGTACACCATATGATTGTGCTCGGACGCGTGATGTCCGGCATCGGCGGGAGCATCATTCTCGACAACTGTCTGCGCATCCTGCGCGAGGAATATCCCGCGCTGAACGAAAAGGTGCGCGTGATGCTTCCGGACGAAAAGACCCGCCGCGTCGGCCAGTCCGTCGCCGCAGCGAGTCTGCCGGAGCGCCGCGCCTGAGCGCCGCACGGAGGATATTATGAACTATAAAAACGCAAATCTTTACACGGAGAAGTTCCGCTTTGAGCGCGGCGCATTTTCCGTTGAAAACGGACGCTTCTGCCATGTTTTGCAGGAGCAGCCCGATGCCGTCGACCTGCACGGAGCCTATGTCATCCCCGGCCTCATCGACGTGCACACGCACGGCAACTCCGGCGCGGATTTTTCCGACGGAGCGCTTGCCGGTGTGGAAAAAATGGCCGAATATCTGGGCAAAAACGGCGTGACCTCGTTCGCGCCCGCGTCTATGACTCTGCCCTATGAGACGCTGGCGGCCGCCTTCGCCTCGGCGCGCGCCTTCGTCGACGAAAATCGCACGGACTGCGCCGCCCTGCGCGGCATCCAGATGGAGGGGCCGTTCTTCTCTGAGAAGAAAAAGGGCGCGCAGAACGGCGCGTACCTGCGTCTTCCGGATTTTGACGCCTTCCGCAAGCTGTTTGAGGACTGCGGCGGGCTGGTGCGCATCGTCGACGTCGCGCCCGAGCTTGAGGGCGCCTGCGACTTCATCCGCAAGGCGAGCAAGCTTTGCACCGTCTCCATCGCGCACACCGACGCAGATTACGACGCCGCTGCCGCCGGGATCGCGGCCGGCGTGACCCACCTGACCCACCTTTATAACGCCATGCCCGCCATCCACCACCGCAAGCCCGGTGTGATCGCCGCCGCCGCCGAGGCCGAGGCCGTCAGCGCCGAGCTGATCTCCGACGGGCAGCATGTCCATCCGGCATCCGTGCGGCTGGCGTTTCGCATCTTCGGCGCGGCGCGCATGGTGCTGATCTCCGACTCGCTGCGCTGCTGCGGAATGCCCGACGGCGAATACGAGCTGGGCGGTCAGCAGGTCTTTTTGAAGGACGGCATCGCCCGTCTGGCCGACGGCACGATCGCCGGCTCGGCGACGAATCTTTATGACTGTATGCTCCGTGCGATTTCCTTCGGCATTCCGCGCGAGGACGCCGTGCGCGCCGCGACCTATAATCCCGCACGGCAGCTCGGCGTGCTCGACGAGGTCGGCTCGATCCGCGACGGCAAAGTCGCCGATTTCGTGCTCTGCGACGCAGAGCTGAACCGCAAGGCTGTCTACCGCGCAGGAAACGAGCTGAAATAATCAAAAACGCACGCGGGACGCCGCACCCTATAGGCGCGTGCAAGGCCAGCGCGTTAACAAAACACTTTCATGCAAAAAGGTAGGTTTTATGAGAAAACCTACCTTTTTGTCATCTCTGATGCTGATTCTTGGGAACCTCTGATTCAATCGCAAGAGCGATCAGCGAGGGATTTTGTTCCAGATTGAGGTTTGGAAATCGCAGGAATACTCTGTGTATTTCAAGATTTTCAAACCGATAAGCTGGGACAAAAGACCCGCTGAGCGCCGCAGCCGATTGATTCAGAGGTTCCCTTGATTAAAATATTGAATCAAGAATCAGGATCACACGATCAAAGATCGTATTTCACTGCGCAGCCTCGGCCGTGCTGCGTTCCGGGATGCCGTCTCGTTCCGTCAAAGATTGCCGCGTCGGGCGCCAGAAAGTGTCCTCCTCGCAATGACACAAAAACGGCAGGTTTTTCGTGAAAACCTGCCGTTTTTATAATCGAAATATTCAAATCTGTCGCGAAGCGACACCGCAGCGGCGCTTCTCAAAAAGCACCGTTTCACACGGCCGCAAGCACGCATTTCACATGCGCAGTATCTTTCCCTTGCCCGAAGGGCAAATTTCACCGCGCAGCTTTGCCCTGCCTCAAACGAGTCTCGCCCCGGCGGGGATCTTGTCATCCAGCATGAGCAGGTGCAGCTTGTCGCCGCGCTCGGCCGAGAGCAGCATCCCGCAGCTCTCCTGCCCCATCATCTTGCGCGGGGGCAGATTCGTCACGGCGACGAGCGTCTTGCCGAGCAGCTCCTCGGGCTTATAATATTTCGCGATGCCCGAGAGGATCTGGCGCGGCTTGTCCGTGCCGTCGTTGAGCGTGAATTTCAGCAGCTTCTCGGACTTCTTGACCGGCTCGCAGGTCAAAACCTTGACGACCGTCATTTCGACCTTGCAGAATTCGTCGAAGCTCACGGGCGGCAGCGGCTCGGCGAGCGGCGCCTCCTCGGGCTGCTTGGGCTTTGCCGTCAGCGCCTCCAGCTCGGCCAGCTCCTTGACCGCGTCGATGCGCGGGAAGAGCGCCGGGCCGGCCGTGACCTGCGCCTCGCGGCTCAGACCGCCGAACGCGCAGAGGCTCTCCCAGTCGCAGGCTTCCGCGCCGATGCGCTTTTGATCTCGGCGCTGGTCGCAGGTGTGAACGGGGTGAGCAGACCGGCGCAGATGCGCACCGTCTCGAGCAGGTTATACATCACGCGGGCAAGACGGGGCTTGTTGGCCTCGTCCTTGGCCAGCACCCACGGAGCGTTCTCGTCGATATACTTATTCGCGCGGGAGATCACGGCAAAGACCTCGCTGAGGGCGTTCTGGAAGGCGAAATGCTCCATCTGCGCCTCGTATTTTTCGTGCAGCGCCGCGGCCATGCCGACCAGCTCGTCGTCGAGCGCGGGGTCGGCCGTCTGCTCGGCGGGCAGTCTGCCGCCGAAATATTTCTGCACCATGGCGACCGTGCGGCTGACGAGGTTGCCCAGATCGTTGGCAAGGTCGGTGTTGATGCAGTTGATGAGCAGCTCGTTGGAGAAATTGCCGTCCGAGCCGAACGGGAACGAGCGCAGCAGGAAGAAGCGCAGCGCGTCCGTGCCGTAGCGCTCGGCCAGCAGATACGGATCGACGACATTGCCCTTGGACTTGGACATCTTGCCGCCGTCGAGCAGCAGCCAGCCGTGGCCGTAAACCCGCTTGGGCAGCGGCAGATCCATGCTCATGAGCATGGCCGGCCAGATGATCGAGTGGAAGCGGACGATCTCCTTGCCGACGAAATGCACGTCGGCCGGCCAGTATTTTTCATAGTCGTGGTAGCGGTCGTTCATGAAGCCGAGCGCCGTGGTATAGTTGAACAGCGCGTCGACCCAGACGTAGACCACATGGCCCGGGTCAAAATCGACGGGCACGCCCCATGTGAAGCTCGTTCTCGAAACGCAAAGGTCCTCGAGACCGGGGTCGATGAAATTGTTGACCATCTCGTTGACGCGGCTGCGCGGCTCGAGGTAGTCCGTCTCCAGCAGCAGCTTGCGCACCGGCTCGGCATATTTCGACAGGCGGAAGAAATAGGCCTCCTCCTCAGCGGGCTTGCATGCGCGGCCGCAGTCGGGGCATTTGCCGTCCTTGAGCTGACTCTCCGTCCAGAAGGACTCGCACGGCGTGCAGTACATGCCCTTATAGGTGCCCTTGTAAATATCGCCGTTTTCGTACATTTTCTTGAAGATCTTCTGGATTGCCGCGACATGATAGTCGTCCGTCGTGCGGATGAAACGGTCGTAGGAGATGTTCATCAGCTTCCAGAGATCCAGCACGCCCTTTTCGCCGACGACGATGTTGTCGACATACTGCTTCGGGGTGATCCCGGCGGCCTTGGCCTTGTCCTCGATCTTCTGGCCGTGCTCGTCCGTTCCGGTCAGGAACATGACGTCATAGCCGCGCAGGCGCTTATAGCGCGCCATGGCGTCCGTCGCGACGGTGCAATAGGTGTGGCCAATGTGCAGCCGCTCGGACGGGTAATAGATCGGGGTCGTGATATAGAATTTTTCTTTCATATTCAAGCCTCCCTCAGTGCTTGCGAATTTTACGGATCAGCCAGCCCAGCAGCGCGCCGCAGGCGACGCCCGCCATATCCAGCCAGACGTCGGAGAGCTGTCCGCTGCGCCCGGGCACGAAAAGCTGCAGCGTCTCGTCGCCGAGCGCGGCAAAGGCGCCGAAGGCGAGCGGCTTGAGCAGGATGGGATTCCGTGCGCGGGCAAAAAACGCCGCAAAAAGCGCACCCAGCACCGCATATTCGGTAAAGTGCGCGATCTTCCGGAGCAGAAGGTTCGTCATCCACGGGAACACCGTCTGCACCACGGCCAGAAGCCCGCCGCTCTCGGCCTGACTCGTCGGAGCCGGAAGCGCTGACTGGAAATAGATCAGCGCCAGCCAGAGCAGCGACACGGCCAGACGCCACCAGTTTTGTGATTTCTTCAAGCTCTCATCTCCATCGCGCCACAGTTCTTATGATTATACCACACCGGCAAAAAAAGTGCAACCAATTTCAGCCGGTGGAAACGATTCCATGCCGAAAAATCCCCGATCTCAGAATAATCCTTGACGAAAAGCGTTTTTTTCATGTAGAATAGGAATGTTCGACCTATGCCGAACGCCCGACAGTTCGAAACCATCCTGTCGAAAAATAAAACTATGGGAGACAAGTTCATGAAAGCTACCAAAACGACCAAACAGATCACCTTTGCCGCCGTGCTCGCCGCGCTCTATACCGCGCTGACCTTTTTGCAGGGCGTGCTCCTGCCCAGCTCGGTCACGATGGACGTCCAGTTCCGCATGTCCGAGGCGCTGTGCGTGCTGGCGATTTATTCCGCCGCAGCCATTCCCGGCCTGACACTCGGCTGTCTGCTGGCGAACCTCGTCACGTCCGCGACCGTCATGCCGCTCGACCTGATCTTCGGCACGCTCGCAACGCTGGCCGCGTGCTCAGCCATGTGGGCGCTGCGCAAGGTGCGCGTGTTCCGGCTGCCGATCCCGTCGCTGCTCATGCCCGCGCTGATGAACGGCCTGATCGTCGGCGGCGAGCTGGCCGTCTGCTTCGACCTGCCCTTCGGCATCACGGCGCTCTGCGTCGCCGCCGGTGAGGCCGGTGTGCTGCTGACGCTCGGCACGGCGCTGTGCGTACTGATCGACCGCCGCGGCAAGCAGTTTTTCCGCGCATGAGCCGCCCGCGGCTGCGGCGGCTCGTCCTCTGCGCGGTGCTCTGTGCGGTCGCGCTCGGCATCTTCGTGCTGGAGGCGCAGATCCCCCTGCCGCTCCCCTTCCCCGGCATCAAGCTCGGCCTGAGTAACATCGTCACGCTTCTGGCGCTGGCGCTGCTGGGCTGGAAGGAAGCGCTGGGGATCGTGCTCGGACGCGTTCTGCTCGGGAATCTTCTGCTCGGTCAGCCGTCGGCGCTGCTCTACGCGCTGGCGGGCGGCCTGCTCAGCTGGCTCTGCATGGCGCTTCTGAGCCGCGCGCTGCCGAAGAATCAGCTCTGGGTCTGCGGCGTATGCGGCGGCATTGCGCACATCTGCGCGCAGATGCTCGTCGCGCTGGCCGTCACGCAGACGCCGCTGCTGCTCTGGTATCTTCCGCTCATGCTGCTGTGCGCCCTCGCGACCGGTCTGCTCACCGGCACGGCCGCGCAGCTGGCTTATGACCGCATCACCAAAAACAGGAGGAATTCATCAACATGAAAAAGACATTTGCGCTGCTGCTCTGTCTGCTCCTCGCGCTGAGCCTGTTCGCCTGCAAATCGCAGGACGAGCCGACGACCACCGCAGCACCCGCCCGGAGCGAAGCCGTCTCCGAGCAGGGCGAGACCGCTTCCGAGACGAAGGCGACGCTCGATTTCAACGGTCTGACCGGCAAGGGCTTCACGCTCGCCGATGTTGAGAAGGCCGAGGGGCGTTCCTGCGATTTCTCGTTCGACGAGAACGGCACAACCGTCTATGTATTCAACGAGATGACCGTTGACCAGCTCTATTTCTCGCAGGTGCAGATCAGCTTCGGTGAGCGCACGCGCATTTCCTGCACGCTCTCCGGCGAATCCGTCACGGCCGACACGCTGAACGAATACGCCGGTCAGCTCACGAGCCTCTACGGCGAGCCGTCGACCGACGACACCGCTGCGCCCACGCTCTGGAGCTGGACGGACACGCAGGGCAATTACGCCATGCTGTCCATGATCAACGACACCACAATGCAGCTTGCGTACTATTTTATTGCCGAATGAATACCTTTTTAACCGTTAAAAATCTGCTTGCCCGCGGCGGCTACTCCTGCGTGATCGCCGACCGCGACCGCGTGATGACCAGCCGCGCGCGCGGGCATCGCTCCCCTGCTCGAGCGCGCCCGAGCGCAGCGAACGCCTCGAGGGCGCATTCGTCGCCGACCGGATCATCGGCAAGGCGGCCGCAATGCTGCTCGTCGTGATGCGAGTCGCGTCAGTCTACGGCCAGATCATGAGCCGTGAGGCCGAGGCGCTGCTTTCGGCAAACGGCATCGAGGTCGAATACGGCGCACTGACCGATCATATCATCAACCGCAGCGGCGACGGGCTTTGCCCGATGGAGCAGGCCGTCCGTGACCTGACCGACTGCGCCGCCGCCCCCGCCGTTTTGAGAAGGCGGATCGAGGAGCTGCGGGGAAAGTAAAAAACGAAGCCGAATCCACACCGTAGCCATTCCGGAGGATTCGGCTTCGTTTTTAGCGAACTCTGAATAAATCGGCAGCGGCGCTCAACGGGTCTTTTGCCCCAACTTATCGGTTTGAAAATCTTGAAATACACAAAGTATTCCTGCAATTTTCAAACCTTAATTTGGAACAAAATCCCTCGCTGACCGCTCTTGCAATTTAATCAGAGGTTCCTTAAGTTTTCAACCGGTTTTACATATCGTATTACTTTTTGCATTTTCTTTCACTGTTTTGCAGGAGGCAATCAACAGTCTGCGAATGCTGCCGCACATTTTTTCCGTATAACGATAGGGTTGAAGCATCAATTCGGCCGGTCTTATACAAGAGTTTCAGCCAGTAGCTCGTCTCATTGGATTCCTTCAATGCGATTTCGAGTTTTGAAACAAAATCTTTTTTTTCCCTGCGCATACTGCGCCTCATAAATATTTGCGCCGACAGATGTCCCTGCTCGGGCGAGCTGATTGAGCATATAGGTGCTCTTTGGGGCATCAACACGATCTACAAGATTCACAATTGCAACCGCAAAGTCAAATGAAAGCTCCAGTAATTTATTCTCCGACACAGGCACACCCTCTTTCAAGAAAAGCATACCACAATCCGTCTGATTTTTCAATGATATATCGCAAATGCGATATGATATACGGCAATGCCGTATGATATACTCGCTGCGCGAGTATGATATAATATCCGTTCCTTCATATGCCGCAGGCATATATCATCCACCGAAGGTGGATATCATATTGAAAATATATCATCCGTTCCAAGCGGAACGGATATCATTGAAAAACTCCGTATTTGTCTTACGAGAAATACGGAGTTTTTCATGGAGCGGGTGACGAGGCTCGAACTCGCTACCTCCACCTTGGCAAGGTGGCGCTCTACCAGATGAGCTACACCCGCGATTGCGTGGATAATTTTATCATAAGTCTCGGGATTTGTCAAGACTTTTTTTGAATTTTTGTGAATTTTCTGTGCCCGGCCGCAGCACTTTGCGGCGCCGCTGCGCAGACGCTCCGGACGCGCCCGGCGGCAGAAGCCCGGACAAGCGGCTTATTCCTCCGTACTCTCCGACGGCTCGGGTTCGCCGGGAAGTCCTCCTGCTGCCATTCATAGCCCTCGGCCAGCAGCTCGCCCGCCGTCAGCAGCGTCAGCTCCTTCTCCCCGCGCTCCACGCTGCGCATCAGGTCAACGTAATAATACACGCCGTCCAGACACACCAGATTCCACATGTGCTCCGTGCCGCCGCGCGTGCCCTCGACCCAGTAGCACTCCACCCCGACCAGCGAGCACTCGGCATAAAACACCGACGCAAAGGACAGACTGTTCGCCTTTCCCTCACAGAGCAGGCTGTAGGCCGGCATGGTCGGCATCTCGTCGGAGACGGTATAGGCAAAGCGCGTGGTCAGAAACCGCACCAGCCGCGCCGCGCGCTCCTGCTCCGTGCCCTTCTTGCCGACGTAATTCGCCGCTGAGGTGAAGATCGTGTCGGTCTCGCTCTGATAGGTGCGCAGAACGTCGCGCCCGGCCGGATAAGTGAAGTGCAGCTCGAGAATGCGCGTCTCGCCCGTGTCGGGATAGACCTGCGCGTCGGTCTGCGGGATGGCCGCGACCTGATCGGGGTGCTCGATGCAGTAGCGCCGGACATACTGCTCATAATCCGTGTCCTGATAATCCCGGATGCGCAGAGTCAGCGCCGTCTCCGACGCGGCCAGCGCCCGCTGCACACGCAGCTCGGCCGCCTCGCTGCCGTTGACGGTGATGATCGCGTTGATCTCCTTCTCCGAACGGCGGAACACCAGAGACAGCTCGATCGTTCCGGATTTCGCGTCGCCGCTCAGCTCCGCGTCGGCATAGTCCACCGCGAAGGCACCGATGGGATCCTCCGCAGTGACGTAGCGCAGCGTCTCCTGCAGGTCGGCGTTGATGTCGCCGTCATAGCCGCGCACGGTCAGCGTGCTGCGCTCCGTCCAATTGCGGATGCACGAGAGCACCGCGCCGCGCAGCTCGTTCCGGTTGCCCACAACGACCGGCTCGTCGGCCGGCTCGGTCTGCTGCGTAGGGAGCGGCTGCTCCTGATGCGTCCCGACGGAGAGATATTCATCTTTCACCCATTGCCCGCAGGCCGACAGGCTGACCAGCAGCGCAGTCAGCACCGCCAGGGCGGCAAAACGCTTCATTGTGCGGCCTCCTTTCGCTCACCGTTGATCACAGCTCGTAGCGGTCATAGCGCTTGAAGCCGTCGCCGAGCACCTGCCGCGCATCCTGCAAAATGATGAACGCGCTCGGGTCAATGGAGATGACCAGCTCCTTCAGCTCCGCGAGCTGCTGGCGCTTGACGGCGCTGAGCAGGACGTATTTGTCCTCGCGACAGTAGAAGCCCTGCCCCTGCAAAAGCGTCACGCCGCGGTCGAGCGTGCCGTCGATCGCCGCCGCGATGTCTTCATACTGATCAGAAATAATCAGCGCGACCTTTGCGTAGTCCATGCTGTAGACGACCTTGTCCACCATCACGGACGAGAGATACAGCGTGATGGCGCTGTAAAGCGTGTTGGTAAACTCGCCGTAGACGAGGCCGGTGGCAACCGCCGTGCAAAGATCCATGATCAGAATGATCTTGCCGATCGGGAAATTACGGAAGCGCAGCTTGAGCAGCCGCGCGACGATGTCGACGCCGCCGGTGGAGGCACCCGCGACAAAGACGATCCCGAGCCCCGCGCCGACGCACACGCCGCCGATGAGCGAGGCCAGCAGCGGATCCATCGTCGGAACGGGGATGATGCGGGCAAAAAGGTCAAAGCAGACGGAGGTGACCGCCATGCCGAGCAGCGATCCGAAGAAGAAGCCCTTGCCGATCGCCTTATAGCCGCAGAAGAACAGCGGGATATTGATGAGCGCAGACAGCACGCCGACGGTCATCCATTTGGTGTCGAAGGCATAGACGATCAGCATCGCAATGCCCGAAACGCCGCCGCAGTTGATGCCGCACGGCTCAAGGAACAGGTCAAAGCCCAGTGCGAACATTGCGCTGCCGACGGTGATCATCAGCACGTTTTTGAGAACCTGCAAGTTTTTCTTTTTCATCCGTTCACAGCTCCAATTCCATCTGTTTTTCCTCCGCATCCTCCGGGCGCAGCAGCGCGCCGGTGGCCGGGAGCGTGCGGGTTCGGTAGCGCGCGGCGTTGACGATGCCGCTCCGATCCAGCTCAACGGCGCGGCAGAGCGACGCCTTGCGCTTGAGCGTCAGGACGGCGACGCCCTGCGTGGCGCGGGTCGTCTTGGCGGCAAGCTGCGCTGTTGAGAAGACCAGCGCGCGTCCCTCCGTGGAATACAGCGCGAGCTGCACGTCCTCGGTCAGGCGGAAAAGCGCCTTGAGCGGGCTTTTATCGCTGTAAGCGCCGGTCAGCTTGCGGCGGTTGGATTTGGTCTGATAGGCCGCAAGCTCGACCTTGGCGACCTTTCCGTTTTCAAACACGAAGAGCACGCTGCCGCTGTAGTCGCCGGGCATACAGAGCGCAAAGAAATTTTCGCCCTCGTCAAAGCCCAGCTTGCCGGGCAGATAGTCGCCCAGCGCCGAGGCCTTGGTGTCCTCAAAATCGGCGCAGCGCGCCTTGTAGACCTGGCAGCGGTCGGAGAACACCATCAGCTCGGCCGCGTTCGTCGTCTCGCAGGAGAACAGCAGGCTGTCGCCCTCCTTGAACTTCTGCTCGTCGGCCATGCGCAGGGATTTCGGCGTGATTTTTTTGAAATAGCCCTCGCGGGAGACGAAAACCGAAACCGGATAGTCCGGCGTCTCCGGCTCGTCGTCCGGCTCGTAGCTGACGGAGTCATAGAGGATTCCGGTGCGGCGCGGCTCGCCGTATTTCTCGGCGATCGCGTTCAGCTCCTTGACGATCACGCCGCGCAGCTTCTTCTCGCTTTGCAGCATGGCGTCCAGCTCGGCGATCTCCCGCTCCAGCTCCTCGACCTCCTGCGTGCGCCGCAGGATATACTCGCGGTTCATGTTGCGCAGCTTGATGTCCGCGACGAACTCGGCCTGCTGACGGTCGATGCCGAAGCCGATCATCAGATTCGGAACGACCTCGCTCTCAAGCTCCGTCTCGCGGATGATGGCAATGGCCTTGTCGATGTCGAGCAGGATGCGCCGCAGACCCTTGAGCAGGTGCAGCTTCTCCTGCTTCTTCTGCCGCTGGAAGAACACGCGCCGCCGCACGCATTCCGTGCGCCACGCCGTCCACTCCTCCAGAATCTCGCGCACGCCCATCACGCGCGGCATTCCGGCAATGAGCAGGTTGAAGTTGCAGCCGAAGCTGTCCATCAGCGGGGTCGCGCGCATGAGCTTTTGCATGAGCTTCTCGGGGTCGACGCCGCGCTTGAGGTCGATCGTCAGCTTCAGGCCGGACAGGTCGGTCTCGTCGCGCATGTCGCTGATCTCGCGCACCTTGCCGGCCTTGATCAGCTCGGAGACCTTGTCGATGATCGCCTCGGTCGTGGTCGTATAGGGAATCTCGTAAATTTCGATCAGGTTGCCCTCTTTGACGTAGCGCCAGCGCGCGCGCAGGCGCACGCTGCCCCGGCCGGTGCTGTAGATTCGCTCCATCTCGGCCGCGTCATAGAGGATCTCGCCGCCGGTGGAGAAATCCGGCGCGGGCAGGTATTCCATCAGGTCGCAGTCGGGGTTTCGGATCCATGCCGCCGTCGCAGCGCAGACCTCGCGCAGGTTGAAGCTGCAATGTTGCTCGCCATGCCGACCGCGATGCCCATGTTCGCCGAGACGAGCACATTCGGGAAGGCCGTCGGCAGGAGCGTCGGCTCGAGCATCGTGTTGTCATAGTTGTCGACAAAATCCACGGTCTGGCAGTCGATCTCACGGAATATCTCGTTGCAGATCGGCTCGAGCTTGGCCTCGGTGTAGCGGCTGGCGGCGTAGGCCATATCGCGCGAATACACCTTGCCGAAGTTGCCCTTGGAATCGACGAAGGGCACGAGCAGCGCCCCGTTGCCGCGCGCAAGGCGCACCATCGTCTCGTAGATCGCGGCGTCGCCGTGCGGGTTCAGACGCATCGTCTGGCCGACGATGTTCGCCGATTTTGTGCGTCCGCCGGTCAGCAGTCCCATTTTGTACATCGTGTAAAGCAGCTTCCGGTGCGAGGGCTTGAAGCCGTCGATCTCCGGGATCGCGCGCGAAACGATCACGCTCATTGCATAGGGCATATAGTTGACGGTCAGGGTGTCCGTGATCGGCTGCTCGAGCACCTCGGCGTGCAGTCCCTCGACCTGTAAGTCGTCTGTTTTTTTGTGTTCCGGTTCCTTTTTCTTCCGTGCCATAGCTTGTTAACCTCTCAAATGCCTATATGGTATAGATTATACCAATTTCCAGAAAAAAAGTCAAGAAACCGACGCCCGTGACGCAAAGAGGCGCCCGTCTTTCAAAGGCGGGCTGCTCAGGTTCCTTAGTTCGTTCCGATCAGGCATTCACGGAAGCCGCGAGGACATCGGCCAGCGCGGTGAGCTGCGGGAGCTGCGCCTCCGTCAGCGCCGAGCGCAGGAGACGGTCTCGTCGAGCAGCGTCGTCTCGGGCAGCGCCGCAAGGAGCTGGCGCATCTGCTTCCCTGCCGTTGCGGCCCAGGAGCCGTTGTCGAACACGGCGACGGTGCGGCGGCGCAGATTGTGCGCGACGAGGTCGTGCAGCAGATCCTCCATTTTGACGAAGATCCCGGCGTTATAGGTCGGCGCGGCAAGGACCAGATGGCTGTAACGGAAGGCGGCGGCGATGATCTCGCTGGCTGCGGTGACGGAGACGTCGAAAACGGTCGTTTTCACGCCGCGCTCCCGCAGCATAACGGCCAGCAGGTCGGCGGCATTGGCCGTGTTGCCGTAGATCGAGGCATAGGCGATCGCGACGCCCCGCTCCTCCGGCGTGTAGGTGCTCCAGCGCTGATATTTTTCGACAAAGCGGTCAAAATCACGCCGCCAGACGAAGCCGTGCAGCGGGCAGACCGTGTTGAGCGGGATGCCCGCAGCCTTTTTTTCAGCAGCGCCTGCACCTGATTGCCGTATTTGCCGACGATGTTGCAGTAATAGCGCCGCGCCTCGTCGAGATAATCGCGGAAGAAATCGACCTCGTCGGCAAAGAGCGCGCCGTTCAGCGCGCCGAAGCAGCCGAAGGCGTCGGCGGAGAACAGAATGCCGTCCGTCTTGTCATAGGTCAGCGTGACCTCCGGCCAATGCACCATCGGCGCAGCGAGGAAGGTCAGCTCGTGGCGGCCGGTGCGCAGCACGTCGCCCGCCCTGACCGTGTGCAGCGGATTGCGGACGGGTACGCCGCCCTGAAACTGCGCGATCATGGCCGCAATGCGGTCGGTGCAGACGAGGGTCGTCTCCGGATGGCGCAGCAGCAGCTCGGCAAGCGTGCCGCTGTGATCCGGCTCCATGTGCTGCACGATGAGATAATCCAGCGGACGTCCGTTCAGGCCGTGCGCCACGTTTTCAAAGAAGACCTTGTCGACCGAGGGGTCGACCGTGTCAAGCAGGACGGTTTTTTCGTCCAGCAGCAGATAGGAATTGTAGGAAATCCCGTCCGGAACGGCATAGACGCCCTCAAACAGCGCCAGACGGCGGTCGTTGCCGCCGACCCAGAGCAGGTCGTCCTGAACCTTGCGAATGCAATACATAAAAACCCTCCCGAAAAATGCGGGGCAGACATTTATTTGCCTGCCCCGCGTGGTAATTTGATTACACGAAATATCTCTTGAGCTGCGCGAAGCGCGGCAGACCGTCCTCGAACGGCATATTCGCATCGCCCTGGATCAGCGGCGCGCAGTAGTCGACGAAGTCCTTCGTGACGTTGTTGCCCTCTGCGTTGATCCACGAGGCGGGCACCTTCTGCTCGAAGTTTGCGACCTTTTCGAGGTCGAACAGCTCATAGTGGCAGACGTAGCCGTTCTCACGCTCGCAGCGGAAGCCGACCATCTTGCCGGATTCGCCCGCGATCGCGCTCTCGACGGCGACCTTGCCGGAGTTGAAGCTCTCCTCGATGTCGCGGCCGGAGGCGCAGTGCGCCGCGCAGCGCTGGAGCAGAGAAAGCTCGATGCCGCGCACCTTGGCGCCGGTCGCGGCCTTGACGATGCCGGCCAGACGGGCGGCCAGACCGCCGAGCTGCGCATGGCCGAAGCCGTCGGTGCCGGAGGTCTTCGCCTCGGAGACGAAGGTGCCGTCGGCGTAGTGTACGCCCTCGGAGACGGCGATCAGGCACTCGCCCTTGCGCTTATAGACGGCAATGACGTCGTCAAGGAACTGGTCCATGCTGAAGTCGCGCTCCGGCAGATAGATCAGATCCGGGCCGTCGCCCTTTTCTGCGGCGAGCGACGCGGCGGCGGTGAGCCAGCCGGCGTGACGGCCCATGCACTCGACGATCGTGATCATGCCGGTGTCATAGACCTGACAGTCGCGGCTGACCTCCATGATGGAGGTGGCGATGTACTTCGCTGCCGAGGAGAAGCCGGGGCAGTGATCCGTGCCGAACAGGTCGTTGTCGATCGTCTTCGGCACGCCGAACACGCGGCACTCATAGCCGACGGACTTCAGATAGCGGTTGACCTTGTTGCAGGTGTCCATCGAGTCGTTGCCGCCGTTATAGAAGAAATAGCGGACGTTGTATTTTTTGAAAACCTCGAGAATGCGCTTATAATCGGTGTCGTCGACCTCGGGATCGGCGATCTTATAGCGGCAGGAGCCGAGGGCGGACGACGGCGTGTGCAGCAACAGCTCCAGCTCGGCCGGGTCTTCCTTGCTCATATCCATCAGGCGCTCGTCGAGCACGCCCTTGATGCCGTGGAAGGCGCCGTAGACCTCCGTGATGCAGTCAGCCGCAAGGGCGGTCTTGATGACGCCGTAGGCGCTCGCATTGATGACGGCGGACGGCCGCCGGACTGGCCGATCACGGCAGCGCCGACCAAAGCTTTGTTTTCAGACATAATTTCTGTTCCTCCTTGACGAGACTTCGCGGTTTTTCCGTTTGATCGCGAGCTATTATACCATAGCTGCGGATTGATTGCAAGGAATTTTGTTGCCGTTCGACAGAAAATCCGGTTGCTTTTTCCCCATATGCATGTTAATATAATATAGATTAACGCTTTTATGGGGAAGCTCCGCCGAATGCCTCAGAATGTTGCGGTCGGGCCTCCCTGCCTCTGGGGGAGAAAACATTGGGCAAAACAGATATTTCCTTGCTGGACATCATGCTGAAGGTCAGAAAGCACCTGATCTGGATCATCGTGGCCGCGCTGCTCGGCGGCGCAGGCGCATACGCGGTGTCCACATGGCTGATGACTCCGGTCTACACGGCCGACGCCTCGATGTGCGTCATTGCGGGCAAGCGCGAAAGCTCCACGCTGACGACGAGCGAGCTGGCAGCCGACAACAGTCTCGCAAACACCTACTGCGTCCTGATGACCAGCCAGCCCGTGATGGAGCAGGTCAGCGAAAAGCTGAACGGCCGCCTGTCGACCTCCGCGCTGACGGGCATGGTTCAGACGAACGTGGCCAACGACGCGCAGATCATTTATTTGCAGGTGAAAAGCTCCGATCCGCAGCTCTCGGTCGACATTGCCGAGGCCGTGCTCGAGGTCGCGCCCGAGGTCGTGCCCGCGCTGGCCGGCGGCGGCAAGGTCAAGGCCGTCAACCACGCGCTCGGCGCGCCCAAGACCGCCCCGAGCACCCGCGGCAACGTCGTTTTGGGCATCTTCATCGGCGCGGTGGCGGCCTTCGCGCTGATCGTTGTTGCCGCGCTGTTCGACACGACGCTCTGGCGCGAGGAGGATCTCGAGCGCGCCTTCCAGTACCCCGTGCTCGGCTGCATCCCGTCCATGACCGAGGGCGAGGGCAAGACGCCGCGCAAGAAAGGATAATCGCAGATGCTGTTCAAGAATAGGAAAAAGAAAACCAACACGCCGAATCCGGTCAAGCCGCGTCTGAACGAAGCCAGCTCCTTCGCCGTCAAGGAGGCCTACAACGCGATCGAACCAAGCTGATGTTCTCCGGCAAGGGGGAGACCTGCCCGGTTTTCGCCGTGACGAGCGCTCTGGCGGGCGACGGCAAATCGACCAACGCCGTCAGCATCGCCGTCTCCTTTGCCCTCGCAGGGGGCAGCGCGTGCTGCTCATCGACGCGGATATGCGCAAGCCCTGCATCCACCGTTATTTCAACATGGAGTCGCGCGGCGGCCTGAGCGAAATTCTGGCCGGACTGACCAGCGAGGTCAAGGTGCGCACCACGGACTGCAAAAAAATCTGAGCGTTCTGACGGCCGGTCAGCTACCGCCTACCCGGCCGAGCTTCTGGCCACGACCCAGATGGATGCTCTGCTGGAATACGTTCGCAAGTATTTCGATTATGTCATCATCGACA
>VOFG01003603.1_pt1 | contig 18037 bp, 31 predicted proteins | sample 5384171 | NCBI WGS metagenome assembly VOFG01 (sample SAMN12384726, study PRJNA508395) | human gut metagenome | isolation source: healthy gut F | host: Homo sapiens
AGATTTCGAATGCTGTAATGGTTCCAAACGATACCGCCGTATTCCTCTGGAATGCATTTTGCAGCCGCATGTACCATTTCGGAGGTCGTTGCACAGGCGGCAGAAGAGTATGAGGCTCCGGAGGAAAAAATTCAAGATTCCGTATTAAACTTTGTGCATGATACTTTAAATATCAATTATTAGAGGAGGGTTGTTTCATTATGAGAAAAGAGTGGATGGAACCTGTAATCAAGGTTCAGGAATTTGTTGCAAATGAGTATGTGGCGGCTTGTGAAAGCGGAATGGTTTATAAATTTGAGTGCAATGTCCTGCAGGAGATTTGTACTATTATCCTAAGACGATGGTAAATTGATGGAACCTACAATGGCTCTGGAAGAGCAAGACTTCTAGGTTCCTATCACCCATGCGGGACTAAACACGATGCCAGTGCAACAAGTGATTTTACGATGGATTTATTGATTATGATGGGAATGGAATACAGGATCCTAATGAAGGAGTCATTGTATGGCGCGGTCCATGGGGTATGAACGGACATGCAACCAAAGACTTAAACATGAGTTCCTGGGAAACCGCAAAATCTGATTGTTCCCACAACATCATATTTTTTTTCAACGACTGTAAAAGGATCAAACCAACCGTTTCGATCCTTTTCTTTCTGTTCCCATGCAAAGCGGATATTCGCAATTTTCTTCGCTACTTGTTCATAACCGCATAGCTGCTTCGCAGCATATGTGAGTGGCTTATACCACTCCTGATACAAGCAAAATCCACCCACTGCTTATTGCTTCACGCAATAGAAGCAAGGGACTTGCCTGATTCGGTTCATCTCTGGTCCTCGGGCGTGTCGGAAATGATTTTTCAGACACGCTCCGGACCAATTTGTTTTTCGGAGGAACCTTTATGAACTACATGGACGACGCTTCCACCTTGAGCGTTCCTTTTCTCCAGAAAGCGCGCCAGCAGCACATTCCATTACCGGCGCGCTTGAACTTCTGCCACTCTGCAATATGAACTGCGACATGTGTTATGTCCGTCTGTCCCGTTCAGAAATGGAACGGCAGGGACGGCTTCGCACGGTGGAGGAATGGGTTCGCCTTGCAGAGCAGATGCAGAAGGCCGGTACTGTTTTCTTCTTCTGACCGGCGGGAACCACTTCTCTTTCCTGATTTAAAAACACTATATCTTGAGCTTCGAAACATGGGCATGATTCTTACCATCAACACCAATGGAACCCTGCTGGGCGAATCCTGGGCTTTTTGCCCATACCCGCCGCGCCGCATCAACATCACACTCTACGGTGCCGATGCCCAGCACCTACGACCGTCTGTGCCATTTCCACAGGGCTTCGATCAGACTCTTCGCGCAGTCCGGCTGCTCCGCGCACGAAACGTGGATGTGAAAATCAGCTGCTCTGTGACCAAAAAGAATCCGCAGGATTTTTCCAGGATTTTGCCCTCGGACAAGAGCTCAGTGTCCCTGTCCACGCCGATCACTATATGATGCCCGCCGTCCGGGAACGCTCCCCCCTTCGATGCGCAGGTACGCCTGCCCAGGGGACGCTGCCGCACTGGCCTTTCAGGCACTGAAGCTGCAGCTGGATGCCGATATTTTCCGGCAATATGTCCGGGAATCCGTCCGTCGTGTCAACGACCCGGCTTTCCGCGGGGGGACGGTCACATTTCCTGTCTTGCCGGGAACTGCTCCTTCTTTATCAACTGGCAGGGCCTTTTCTGTGTCATGCTTTCAGAGCTGTCGGCACCGGTCTTTGATCTCGGCTTTGGCAGCCTGGAAACGGTTTCCGCAAAGCCCGGAATCTTTCGCTTAGCACAAAAATGCCGGCAATGCCGTTTCCGGCCAATCTGCCGTACCTGTGCAGCTGCTTCCTTTTTAGAGACCGGTTCGTATCAGGGCGCGCCCGATTATCTCTGCCGCTATGCCGAACATTATTATGATCTGCTGCTCGCCGAGCTCGCTTCCTTTTCTTCCGATCCGTCATAAGTTGTATCTGAGCAAAAAACAAAAACTCCCGCCGGAATCCATTTGGTGGTTTTTCCGGCGGGAGCCTCTTGCGGTTTTCGTATCCTTTTTCTATTCCCGGTACTCTTCCTCAATATTTTTTACAGCGCGAAGCTTGTTTGCAAAGGCAAGGATCTCTTCCTTCGGATAATTCTGTTTCCGACACCAGGTTAAAATTTCTTCTTTTACCTCTTCCGGCATTTTGTTGTTCAGACGGAGACAGTCGCAGAAGGTTCTTTTCGGCGCATAATAGCGGTAGGATCCGAACTCTGTTTCTTTTCTCACAGATCTCGCCGGAAGACCGGCATTCTGAAAATAAAAACGTCTGATTTCAAAATTTTCCAGCTCCATCTTCTTCCGGTCTGTGCGGGATTGGCAACCGCAATGGTTTCCGGCTCCTTCTTCCAGCATTCCGGCAAGCCATGCAGCGCTGTCCATGCAGATGACTGCGCGTGGGTTTACCTTTCGCAATTTCAATATATTGATAGTCTTCCGGTTTTCCATAACCACAGTCTTGCACCAGTACCAGCCGCGTGCAAATCGTTCCAGACTTCCTTCCTCTTCCATTTCTGCCAGCTGCAGTACAGTCACCTGATGATCTCTGAGGTCTGACGAAGCTCATATATCCATGATGTTCTTTAAATAACGTCGTGATCTTCTGGTATGTTTTAAAAAGCATATTTTCTTTCCCCTTTCAGGATGTGATACATCGTTTTTTCATCTATAGGCGTTTGCACATATAATATTCCAATTTTCATCGAATGGGCTTAATTTCCTAAAGATTGTTTTTTCTCTGTATTTTGTCATTCCTGCAAAAGAAAAACCATGTTTTTTCACTATGAAAACCCGTTCTCTTCTCTCTCTTTTTTAATACTGTTTCTTTTCTCTGTACGGTCTCTGTAACCATTCAGTCTCTCTTCATACCAGCATCCGGCCGGCTTTTTATTCCTTGAAATTTCCAGAATCTCTTTCAGGTACTGAAGAAACAGCTGACATTCTTCCATCGTTCCCACGCTCACACGGCTCAGAAAAAGCGCCGATACGGATGCCCTTTTTCCATAGCTGTTCTGAATCAGGCGGATCTTTTCCGGTATCGAAGTAGATGAAATTCGACTGGGACGGATTGCAGCCAAGCGCTGCCATCTCTTTCCAGATATTCTCTTCCTCCACGATTTTGGCTTTCTGTGATAATATTCCTGGTCTGCCAGGCCTGCCACTGCCGCTTTCTGGGCACAGACATTCAGGTTCCAGGAAGCGGAACATTTCCGCATGATTCCAATCAGCTTCGGAGCCCAGCGCATAGCCGACACGAAGGCCTGCCATCGCATAATATTTGGAAAAGGTGCGGAGAACCAGAATCGGTTTTTCCAGGTGTGCTTTCATATAATCGACCATACTGCAGCAGTCCGCTCGGTAGCAAACTCCATGTATGCCCTCATCCATCACCAGCAGCACGTCCTCCGGAAGGGTATCTGCGAATGCCCTCCAGCTCCCCGATCGGGCACATACGTTCCGGTCGGGTTATTCGGATGCAGATCACCACGATTTTTTTTTTCACCGATTTTTTTTCTTTCATGGCAGGGAGATTAAATTTCTGCTCCTCGGTTACCGGTACGGAAGACCGGCACACCGCCATTTAAATACGCCATGTCGGCAAATGCCCCGTAGGTCGGCGCGGAAAACAGCACCTCATCTCCATCGTCCAGAAAGGTCAGTCCGATCATATCGATCATCGCACTCGATCCGGCGCCGGTCAGTACATTTTCTGCTTTTAATCCGTACTGCTCCGCTACCTTCTGTTTCAGCAGTACTGCCTGCAAAATCAGGATAAAAATGGCTTCCCGCCATGGAGTCCTCCAGTGCCGCCACTGCCTTCGGTGACATTCCGTAATTGTTTTCGTTTAATCCCATATGGATCAGTTTTGAGGTGTCTCTGCAAATGCTTTCTGACGTTTGCTCGGCGGGTATACTCTGTAATGCGTGGCTGATGATTTTATTTACTCCATATTCATTTCCTCCTGTTTCCACGGCTTCTATTGTTTTTTTCCGGAAAATTACTGTTTTACGGCTCCCCTCGAAACAGCTGCTAAGCCATCTGCGGAGCCTTCCTGTTTTCCGATTTTTGCTTAAGACTCAGAAGAGCTGTCTCCTAATACCAGATATTTGGTACGGATCATGTTTCTGGACGGGTCAATCTCAAAGTTTGTGATGTCGGTGCTACCAGATAAATATTGAAGAATCAGTACCGGTACGCCGAAAACAGTAGTCGTTTACCAGTACGCTCTCAGGTGCAGCAGCAATCTGGCGGCCGATCGCTTTCATTGGATCGTGCCATCAGTTCATCAGCACTCCGCAGTTGGTCTTGTTATCGTTGTAGCTGTCGTTGAGCGGTACATGGAAAGGAAGGTGAACGGATCGCAAAGTCTGCGGTCCATCTCATGCGGGCAAGCTGGAAATCGCCGGATCTTCTCTCTGCTACCTGTACCTGCTGCTCTTCTGCCTGAAGCTCCACCTCGATGCCAAGGTTTGTTTTCCACTGTGCCTGCAGGGCCTGTGCCATATCGCTGTCAAGCTGGAGGCCGGATATTTGTAGGTGATGGCCGGGAAGCCTTCTCCATCCGGTAACCGGCCTCTGCCAGAAGCTCTTTTGCCTTGTCCGGATCAAAGCCGATCGGATCTTCCTCTGCTTCCTCTGCCCAGTCCTTGCCGCTTGCGGAGGATTTCAGATGTTTTGCTACGAAGAAATCACTTGCCTCATAAGAGGAACCGCACGCGGAAGCTACCTCATCGCGGTTGACTGCCATAGAGAACGCCTGGCGGACGCGGACATCGTCAAATGGTGCTTCATTTACATTGAACAGTACATAATAACTAGTCTGAGATGGAGAAGCAATCAGCTCATCGCTGTCTTTATACTCGTCCATAACGGTATAATCTATTGAGATAAAGTTCAGCTCACTGGATTTATACGCATTGATGATGGACTGTATCGTCCATAACCATTTTTTTTGATCGTATCGGTTTTGATCCGGTCTGCCCTGAACGTAATTTCATTTTCTTATAAACGCTGCAATTGATTCGGTACATACCTGCGAGGTAGTACGGTCCGCAGCTTACCAGCGCATCCACAGTCATTTCCCATTGCCCAGTCGCCGTTGGTCTCAGTCTGAAGCTCACGATGCGTCGGCATAAAACCGGAAGTACAAAGAGCTGTTCGAAGTAAGCGCACGGCTCCTTTAAGTTGAACACGATGGTCTTGTCATCGCTGGTGTCTACGCCACATCCGTCTCATCGCCGGTTCCTTGTACATTTCCTCAGCTCCCGCAACCGGGTAAAGCATTGAGGAATAAACCACTTTGCAGTTCGGATCCAGTGCGCGGACAATGGTATTTTTGAAATCGGCACTTGTCACATCGTTCCGTTGCTCCATTTGCATCGCTGCGGGAGGTGTACGGTACTGTGTCATATCCTCATTGACATCAACGCTTTCTGCCAGAATGTAATCCCAGGAACTGTCCTCTTTCATTTCCATGATCGGCGCCATACACACATCATCGTAGGACCACCACCATAAACCGCTCTCTCCTGCACTGTCCAGGCTTCCGGCCTCGGTATACATCGTTGTCACAATCATATCGGAAGTACTGCCGCTTTTGCCTCCCTCCGGAAGAGTTAAGCCTCCGCTGCTTCCGCATCCGGCAAGGGATCCTGCCAGAAGAACAGCCGCTGCCAGTGTCGCTGTTTGGCTCCATAATTTTCATAATGTTCTCCTCCTTGTTGCTGATGCTTGTTTGAAACACAGCTCCGGTCCCTGAACCTCTGTTCCCAAAACCTGCCGCACCGGAATGGTTCTATTTTGCCCGGCCAGCAGCGGTTCGATTGCCAGATCCTCCCTCTGTCTCAAATACCGCGGGAATATAAGAAGCAAGCCACTTTCCTGCCCCTTAATATCATACGTTGCCGGGCGGGCCTGGCTGCATTCTTCCATAGCGTAGGGGGCATTTCGTGTGGAACGGCATCCTTTCGGCGGATGGATCGACTTGGGATTTCGCCTTCCAGCAGGATTTGTTTTCTGCTTCTTGCGGTCTTGGTCCGGGATCGGCTCTTGCGAAAGCAGTGCCTTTCGAATATGGGTGAAGCGGACGGCGGTAAACACATCATTGATTCTCCGATCTCTACCATGTGTCCCAGATACGACACCGATCCGGTATGGCTGATATGCTTTACCATGCCAAGATCGTGTGCGATAAAGAGATAGCTGATGACCTCTTTTTCTGAATATCCTCCAAAAAGGTTGATGACCTGTGCCTGGATGGAAACGTCGAGCGCCGAAATCGGTTCGTCACAGACGATAAAGTCTGGTTAAAGTGCCAGCGTTCTCGCAATTCCGATTCGCTGTCTCTGGCCGCCGGAAAATTCATGCGGATATCTCCGGATGTGGTCCGGTTTTAATCCAACCGTTTCCAGCAGCTCCTGCACGCGTTCTTTTTCGCTTTTTCATCGTACATGTGATGAATCACCATCGGCTCCTCAATAATCTCACCGACGGTAAAACGGGGATTTAAGGATGCATACGGATCCTGGAAGATCATCTGCAGCTTCTGCCGGTAGGAAGCATCTTTTTCCGGGAAAGCCTGGAGATATCTTCTCCCTCAAAAACGATTTCGCCCTTTGTCGGCTCATAGATCCGTAAAATCGTGCGGCCCAGTGTACTTTTCCACAGCCGGATTCTCCGACCAGTCCGAAGGTTTCCCCTTTTTACCTCGAAGGAAATACCATCTACGGCGATGACCTTCTGTGCTCCCCTTCATTCCTCTGTTCACATCAAAGTATTTACACAGGTTTTTTTACTTCCAGTACATTTCACTCATTGGCAGCTTACCTCCCCCTGGAAAACTGTGATTTTTTGTTTCATCCATACATTCCAGCCAGCATCTGCGGCAGTGCGTCTCGCTGTAGGTTGTCACCGGAGAGGCCTGTACCTCACAGATCTTCATAGTGTAAGGACAGCGGCTCATAAATGCGCAGCCCTTCGGAAGCTTTAAGAGGTCCGGCGGTGTTCCCGGAATCGGAACGAGCGGTTCGTCGTTATCCTTTGCCGAATTGTTGATACTGTTCAGAAGACCTTTCGTGTACGGATGATGCGGTTCGTAGAAAATCTCATCGACGGTTCCCTCTTCTACGATCTGTCCGGCGTACATAATGGCGATCCGGTCGCACATAGAAGCGACAACGCCGAGGTCGTGGGTAATCATGATAACAGAGGGTCCTTTTCCTTCGTCAGCTTTTTTTCAAAAGCTCCAGAATCTGTGCCTGTACGGTCACATCCAGTGCGGTTGTCGGCTCATCTGCGATAATCAGCTCGGGTCACACGCCAGAGCCGTCGCAATGATGATTCTCCGCCTCATACCGCCGGAAAATTCGAACGGATACTGATCGAGCCGTTTTTCCGGACTTGGAATTCCAACCTGCCGCATCAGCTCAATGGCTTTCGCTTCCGCTTCTTTTTGGAGCAATTCTGATGCTTTCTGAATTCCCTCTGTCATCTGAATTCCGATTTTCAGGATCGGATTCAGAAATGTCATCGGATCCTGAAAATCATGCTGATGTGGTTTCCGGGGATCTTGCTGCATTTTTTCTTTCATAATCCTGTCGAAAAATCTCTCCTTCTTCCACTCTGCCGTTCGATGCCCGACAATTTTCCGGAACCGGACTCGCCGACAATACCAAGTACCTCGCCCTCTTCCAGATGGTAGGAAACATCGCGGACTGCACTGACGGTTCCCTGCTGCGTTTCAAATTTTGTTGTGAGATGGCTGATTTCGAGTAAACTCATACGCTTTACCCCCTGGTTTTCTTTGGATTAAAGGCATCGCCGATTCCCTCGCCGAGGAAGTTCAGGGAGAAAATGGTGATACAGATGCAGATGGTCGGCAAAAGCAGCTGTCCCGGGTGCATGGTAAGCACCTGACGGGCATCCTGTGCCATGGAACCCCAGCTTGCCATCGGAGCGGAAATGCCGATTCCGATGAAGCTTAAAGGCTTCGGTAAAAATGGCATTCGGAGCAAGGAAGGTAATCTGTACAATGATCGGTCCGATAGCATTGATCAAAAGGTGACGGAAGAGAATTCTCGCATCACTTGCTCCGATGACGAGTGCTGCCATGGAAAACTCCTGCTCCTTTACGAGGCGATCAGCTGGCCTCTTACCTCACGAGCCATGCCGATCCAGCCCGGAATGCAGATACCGCAATAGAGAGCAGAGTCCGATGCTTAGCGTGAAAAACGGAAATCCTCTTGCGATCAGTGTATTAACAGAAACGTTCTTTTTATAGGAAATGCCGAGATCTCCGTGCATTTTCAGATTTTCCATGTAAAGATTCGCCATGGAATATACTGTTTCCACATGGGTTCATCAGTCCGCCAGGTCGATTCGAGACCGCTGTTCAATCGCGCTCTGGGAAAGATTATCCGCCTCGAACGGGCTGCCCGGCATAATCGCCATCAGGAAAAAGGTAATGGTAGAGAAGTCCGAGCTTGCCGGAAATCGTCACCACTCAGTGTATTAACAGAAACGTTTTTTATGATGTATCTTATCAGATTTTCCATGTAAAGCATTCCTCCCGTTCCAGTCTTTTTCGAGCTCAATCGCGCTCTGGGAAAGATTATCCGTTCGAACGATCTGCTTAACTGCCTCTTTGCACCTTTTACTGTCTTTTGTTTTACGTTAATGCTTCCTCGCCGCGCTGGCCGGTACGAACCCGGATGACATCTGCCACTTTCTCGACAAAAATCTTTTCCGTCTCCGATATTTCCGGTACACAGCTTCTTTTCCAGGAAGCCTTTTTAATACTTCAATTGTCTTATCGTCACCGACGGTCTCGAATTTGCATTTCATCAGTACATTCGGTCCGCTCATGGTTCCGCGGTACATCACCCGGTAACCCTTCTGGTTTCCATATCCGGTGATATCCGTTTCCATCACGCCGTACACGGCACACGATTCCATGATGTCGATGACATCCTCCCGGTTCGCGGGTTTGACAATAACTGTCAGCTTTTTCATATCGCACCACCTTTTTATTGACCTTTTTCATCGATTCTTTTTATTTGTCATTGTGGAAGTGGAAGTTTGCATAAGCGCTACATCCGTGCTCGTGCATATCCAGTCCGTCGATCTCTTCCTTCTCGGTTACGCGAAGTCCGATGGTCTTTTCAGGACGAAGAACAGAATAAACGCCAGGATCAGGGTATATGCTGCAACTGCTACAAAACCGATCAGCTGGGTGATAAAGCTGCATCCCTCGCCGAAAATACCGGTAAATAAGGTTCCGAGTGCTCCACAGACACCGTGTACACTGATTGCACCAACCGGGTCATCGATTTTACGACTTTATCAAAGAATTCAACTGCGAATACAACAACAACACCTGCAACTGCTCCAATGAACAGTGCCTCGTAATCGTTCACTACATCACAGCTTGCTGTAATAGCTACCAGTCCGGCCAGTGCGCCGTTCATTGTCATACTGATATCCGGTTTTCCATAACGTACCCAGGTAACAATCAGGGTAACAAGTGTTGCTGCTGCTGCCGCGAGGTTTGTGGTCATGGCAATGTCGCCAAGATTGTAGGTTGCTGCTGTGGTCGATCCACAGTTAAATCCGAACCAGCAGAACCAGAGGATAAAGACACCAAGTGCTCCAAGCGGAAGGTTATGACCAGGAATAGCAACCGGTTTTCCCTCTTTTTTGTATATTTTCCGATACGAGGTCCGACCATTTTTGCACCGGCAAGGGCACACAGACCGCCGACCATATGAACTGCGGTAGATCCTGCAAAATCATGGAACCCGATCTGGCTTAACCAGCCGCCTCCCCAGATCCAGTGTCCGGTAATCGGATAAATGAAAACGCTGATCGCTGCGGAGTAAATCAGATAAGAGATAAATTTGGTTCTCTGCCATAGCTCCTGATACAATCGTTGCCGATGTTGCACAGAACACGGTCTGGAAAATCATGAATACGCCGATCGGCAGTCCGTTGAACATGCCGTCTGCATCTGCCAGCGATTTCGGATGAAAGAAACCGGCGGTTCCGATAAAGGCATTGCTTCCTCCGAACATCAGCGCAAATCCGATGATAAAGAAGAAAATAGAGCCGAGCACGAAATCCATCATATTCTTCATCAGAATGTTTCCGGAGTTTTTCGCTCTTGTAAATCCTGTCTCCACCATTGCAAATCCGGCCTGCATAAAATACACCAGAAAGGCTCCGACCATGGTCCATACGATATTGAGTAATACCTGTGTGTTTTCCATAATAAGTTCCTCCTCATTCCCATCTTACCTGTTCCCGTCTGCAGATCTTCTGAAACGGTCATCCTGAAACGGTAGCTTTCAGATTTTTTAAAGTGCCTGTTCGCCGTGCTCACCTGTCCGGATCCGCACTGCATCTTCGACATCGTAAACGAAAATTTTTCCATCGCCGTAGTTTCCGGTTGACAGGTTTTTCACAACAAAATCAACGATTTTCGGAACCTTGTCGTCCTCCACAACGGTCTCCACTTTAACCTTCGGAAGCATTTTGGCCACGATTTCCGCTCCACGGTACATCTGACGATATCCTTCTGGTTTCCATATCCAAGGATATTTGTGATCATCATACCGTTTGCCTTCTGCTCCTCGAGGAGTAGCTCCAGATTTTCGAGGCTCTCCGGACGAATTACAATTTCCAGCTTTTTCATGATTTTCCCTCCCTTTCCGAACCGGCTCCTGTACAGCTTCTGATTTTTTCGGCTGCAGATTTCTTTTTATCCGCCTTCCCGGTTTTCTCTTCCATTCATTTACCGGCTCTGCTGTTCTATATAGAAATCTGTTTTCTGACAGATTTTCTAACCTCTTCTTTTCATGCCTGGACTGTTCCGCAGCTCTGTTTTTACAGCTGTTTTTACAGTTGTTTTTTGCAGCTGTTTTCACAATCCGCTGTTTTTAATTAATCACACTCGTCGGCATTCCCTCCAGGTAAGACCGGAAGTTTTTCACCGCCAGATCTACTGCGCGGAGTCTTGCCTTCGGCTGCCAGGCGATATGGGAAGTAATAAAGGTGTACGGCGACTGCATCAGCGGAATCTGATACTGCGGCGGCTCATTTGCGACAACATCGAGTCCTGCCATATAAACCTTTCTCGATTTTCTCAAGAAGCGCCTCCTCATCGATGATGATTCCCCGCGCGGTGTTGATAATGATGACACCGTCCTTCATTTTGGCAAATGCTTCACGGTTCAGCAGGTTTTCTGTTTCCTTCGTATGCGGACAGTGAATGGAGATCACATCCGACCGTTCGAAAATTTCTTCCATGCTGACCTGCTCGATGCCGTCATACTGCGGCCCCGTCTTTTTGTGACGGCTGTTTGCGATGACCTTCATGCCAAAGCCCTTTGCCATTCTTGCCGCCAAAGACCGATTGCGCCAAGTCCGATGATTCCCATCGTTTTCTGGTAGAGCTCAATCTGCGGCACGAACAGTTGATTGTAGCTTGCCTGCGGATTCGTTCTTTTTTTCCAATACCCTGTTTGGTGTAATCACTCTGTACCGTCACGTTATGACAGATGTTCATGAGCAGTGCCATCGCATACTGGGCAATGGTGACATCGCCGTAAATCGTATTTGTTATGGTCACGCCCCGGCGTCTTGTCATTTCCACATCGAAGTCTTCAAATCCATGTCCCAGCGTTGCGATATATTTCAGATTGGATGCGCTTCAAAGAGCTTTTCGTTGATCACTCCTTTGTGGACCCAGATACCAAGTGCTGCGTCGGCGTTCCCCGATCTGACTGCTGTAATCTTCGAATGTACCTCTTTTCTCCTGATGGATGATACGGAACTTTCCGATCTGTGGTACGGTCTGCAGCATTTTGTTCCACTTTGCTTCTATTTCTTCGTACGTCAGATCGATGGTTCCCGGGTCTCCCTGAAAAAACAAGTTTTCTTCTTTCATACGCCTCGCCTCCTGTTGTACTTCTGTCTTTTTGTGTTCCGATTTCAAGATGGATTTCCAGTATGCCGACAAGTTGATTCTTCTGTTTTTATTCTGTAAGAATTTCCTTTTCCTGTTGCCTTACAACGGATTTATTTTCCCATTTATGACCGAGATACCGGACAATGTAAAATTCTGCACGGACTACCCAGTCGAGGGTCTGTGCAATCCAGACACCAAGGAGTTTGGAGGGAACACCGATCAGATACGCCAGTGCAATTCGAACGAACCACATGGACAGGATGCTGACCATCATCAAACTTGGCATCGCCGGCAGAACGCATCGTGTTCGGAAGGGTAAAGGCCAGCGGCAGATCATCATACAGCAGATGCTGTGGTATCGGATCACGATCACTGCCATCCGGTAAGCGCCATCGGAAAGGTTATATGCTCCGGCGAACAGTGGTGCTGCTGCCAGAAGCAGGAGATTCAGAATCCAAAAGGAATGCATAGGCTCCTGTGATCAGCTTCTTTGTATAGCTTCTCGCCTGCTTATAATCTCCCGCTCCGACACACTGGCCAACCACGGTTGTCATGGCAAGTCCCATCGCCGATCCCGGCATAAAGCAAGCTGTTCCACGGTCATTGCACAGGCATTTGCTGATCGATGCTGTTCCAAATCCGGCAATCATGCTCTGGGTCAGCAACTTTCCGATCTGGAACATACTGTTTTCCAACGCCTGCGGAACACCGATGGAAAAGATCTTTTCAGCATCTCCTTGTCCCATCCGACCAGGAACCATTTCGTACAGTGGATCTCGTATTTTCCTGATGCAGCAGTACAAGAATCACAACACTGGCAAATGCTCTGGAAATCAGAGTGGAAAGTGCCACGCCTGCAACTCCCATGTCAAAGCCGAAAACAAAAACAGCATTTCCGATGATGTTCAGCGCGTTCATCACGATGGAGGTAACCATTGAAATGTTTGAGTTTCCCATAACCCGGAAAGCGCTGCCCCGGCATTGTAGATGCCAAGGAACGGGAACGAAAGCGATGTAATGAAGAAGTATTCCACCGCATAGGCCATAACCTGCTCTTCCACCGATCCGTAGACCACACGGAGAATCCAGCGATTTTCGAAAAAAGGAAATGCCGCAGATGACAAGTGCAATCAGTCCGCAGATCATAACGAGCTGTTCGGCTGCGTGACACGCTGTTTTCTTATCCCCGCTTCCGAGGAACTGGGCTCCGACAACGGAACCGCCGCTTGCCATCGATGTGAAAATCACGATCTGCAGTACGCAGATCGTATTGACAAGTGAGATTCCGGAAACAGCCGTTTCACCGGCTCCGGATACCATCACCATGTCTGCCATACCGACGGTAACGGCCAGCACCTGTTCCACAATCAAGGGAACGATCAGCCGGACCAGACGCTTTCGGTCAAATAAGACGTTTGTGTTTTCCATCGGACTTTTCTCCTTTCCGGTAAAATCAAAAGGCGACCTGGAAATCTTCCTTCCAGATCGCCCCGTTGCGAACTCTTTACTGACGTTTCTCCTTTGGATTGAAAAACGCGGCACGAAGCTTTCCCTTCGTACCGCGCCTTCGCGAATCCATTACTATATGGAGTTTATCTTGAAAAACAGACAGAGCGTTTTCCGGTTTTCTGAGAGTGTTTTTCGGGAGAAATAAAACCTTGGAGAAAGGGAGAAAATTACAAACGGGCGATTCTATTCCCAGAACCGCTCCGTTGCGTTATCTTTACTCTATTCTTTTTTCTCTGCTGTTTTTCAACATAGGCACATTCTAGCGGAATTCCCACTTTTTGTCAATCCTTAAATTTTTTGATGATTTCCGTTCTTTTGCGTCAGTTCTGTCAATTTTACACAATTTCACCGATGTTTTTTCGGTTGTTTCTGAACATTTTTCTCATGAACCTTTGAAATTTCTTTGTTTTTCTTTTAAAATCGCGGAAAAACTCTGGTAAAATTCTGTGAAAATTCAGAGCGAACGCCAGACTTGGCATTCATCAAATATCCGCTGCCTATCTGGAGCGTGTTTGAAAAAGCTCTGTTATGTCAGATCCAGTCAAAATCTCCGCCGGTAATCGCAAGACTTAAGAGTGCATCCATCTTTTCCACTTCCTCTTCGCCCTCAATTTTTTTGCAGCAGCACTGCGGTGTCCAGCACATCCTCCAAAGATTCGCCAGGTCCGATTTCATAATCCACCTCCGCCTCGCAGTCCGGACATGGGATTTTTTCCATCGTCTGAAGGGATAAAAAGCGGTTGCCGCATTTCTTGCATTCATAATAACCACATGTTTTGGTTCCGTCTGGTACGTAATACATAGATTCGTTTCCTCCTATCCATTTTCCGTTTCTTATTCTACCATACTTACCTTGCCAAAACCAGACATCTGAAAAAGAATCGTTTTTGCAAAAACAACTCGTAAAACACATGCGTACAAGTATTACACTGATTCTTGAAAGAAAAAGGACGCTGTATGCTCTCGTTTTCTTTCGGGGCTGCAGCGTCTTTTCTGCTTTCACGGCTCGCGCAGACCGCAGGGCAGTCAAACAGATTTTTCAGCAGACATAGTTTAAGCCCGATCGATTCATTTTTCTCTCGACCGGGCTTTTAATGAATTTCCAGTAATTTCATTTTATACACCTGCTGCTTTCATTGATTTTCGGGGTATTTCGTTATGTTCCTTTTTGGACCGTACCTCCTGGATTTTTTTGTTTTTATTTTTTCCCTATGGGCCTCTGCCTTTCATTGGAATCATCTCCTTTAGGTTCTATATGTAAACTCTTCAGAGATTTTTTGATGTTCAGATTAACTATGCCATTGGACTGTACCTCTTACTTTCTTAGATTTCGTCTTGATGTTTCTTTTTCGTTTTGATGTTTCTTTCTTGTTTTTATTTTTGTTCTCTTTTCTTTTGTTGATCTTATATTAACTCATCTTCTCTGTTTTGTCAATACTTTCTTTTAATTTATTTTATATTTTATTATTTTCAGAATATTATGACATCAAAATTGAAAGATCAGAAACCTGATGCAGTCTCACTTACAAAGAGGCGGCCGCAGGCTTTCGCAAAATTCAACCCCGGCTTTTTTGACCCACCGCAGGGCGATCCTGCTCCCTCCGGAACTCCACAGAATCTTCTTTCCAAAAGAGGAGAACGAAAGACTCCGCTGTCTTTGCCTTTCGCAAAGTCCAGCGGAGCATTTTTCCCATATTCTTTCTTCTCTTCTTAATTTCTTATTTGCAGAGTTCTTCGGCCAGTGCCTCGATCTCTTTTACGTTCTCTTCCTTCACAGCGGACATTACTTTTTACATTATTCTCTGTCCAGGTGATATTTTTGCTCTTCTCAAACATGCCTTTCATCACTTTTGCTGCGGTCGGTGCCCAGCTTCCGTTTTCGATCAGACCAATGGTGCGGTTCTGGAAGCTGCGCTCTGTCAGACGGTTGATGAAATCCTGCATGAACGGGTAAATACCTGCATTGTAGGTCAGCGTTGCAAGAACCAGCTTACTGTAACGGAAAGCATCCGCTACGGCGGCGGACATATCGTCTCTTGCCAGATCGTAAACAACAACATTCGGACAGCCTTTTTTCTTTCAGCTTATCTGCAAGCAATTCGGCAGCTTTTTTTTGTATTGCCGTAAACAGAAGTATAGGCAACCACAACGCCTTCTTCTTCCGGACGATAAGAAGACCAGATATCGTATTTTTTTCAATGTAGTGGCCAAGATTTTCCGTCAAAACCGGACCGTGCAGGGAACAGATTTTCCGGATATCCAGCGTACCTGCTACTTTCAGGAGCTTCTGTACCTGCAAACCGTATTTTCCGACAATACCGATAAAATAACGGCGTGCTTCGTCATCCCATGGTTCCTCGCGGTCGAGTGCACCGAATTTTCCAAAACCGTCTGCTGCGAACAGAACCTTGTCCGTGCTGTCGTATGTAACCATAACCTCCGGCCAGTGTACCATCGGAGCGAACACGAAGGTCAGAACGTGTTTTCCGAGCGTAAGGGACTCACCGTCCTTTACTTCCAGTTTCTTCCGGCGAGATCCATCTTTGGGAAAAAGTTTTTCATCATGGCAAAGGTTTTTGTGTTTGCAACAACGGTTGCTTCCGGATATGCTTTTACGAAGTTTTCAATATTCGCAGAGTGATCCGGCTCCATATGCTGTACGATCAGGTAATCCGGTTTTCTGCCATCCAGTGCTTTCGCAACATTTGCCAGCCATTCATCCGCAAAGTTTGCATCTACGGTATCCATAACTGCCGTTTTTCATCGAGAATTACGTAAGAATTATATGCCATGCCGTTTGGCACTTTGTACTGTCCTTCAAAAAGGTCTATCTGATGATCGTTGACTCGCGTAGATAATATCCTCTGTAATTTTCATAAAAATCCATATCCTTTCCATCTTGTTTTTTCCTGCCCGGAACCTGCTCCGAACCGTATATTTTTATATTATCCTATGATGGAGGAAAAAGCAAGCTAAAAATAGTAAAGATTACTATTTTTACTTACTTTTTCTCCTCCGTTCACACGATATCCTTTTCCGTTTTTCCACAGCTTGCAAATCATCACAATACTTCTATTTTGCAGGCATGTTTCTTTTGTTTCTTTATCATAACTGATTCCAACCGCCACTCGTCAAAAGCAAAGTGCAATGGAAAGATTCCGAGCGTACATGCTGATACTATGAGTATAGTCTTTTTTTTTCTGTGGGAGGCGCAAGAATGGAATCCCGTTTCTCACTTCTTATTTATTTTCGGGAAAACAATCTCTTTTCTGGTACGCCTTCTGATTTGATGACGTAGCCGTCAACATCATCAAAATGAATCTTGTACTGATATTCGCTTTCACGTCCCTCTTTTTGCGTCATCGGCATCAGCGTAATAGGTAAGGCGAATTTCGAAAGTATTTTTGTTTCCTTCGCGCCAGGACTCATCGCCGATCAGCCAGTCGTTTTCGAGGTTTTGTTTCTTTTCAGCAGCACCTCGGCGTACTGTGCGCCGCTCCAGATTCCTGTGTTTTTGTACCGGTTCTGCATGGTGTTCTGATACTGCCACAGTGTTACAAACATGATCGTCGCCATAATTGCCGTGAAAAGAACGGTTTTGTATTTCTTTTCTTTTTTCTGTCTCTGTCGGCGGATACATCGAATGGTTCCGATCATCATCATTACCAGAACAAACAGATACCACAGGGTCCAGAAGATCTGCTCTTTTCGTTCCAGACCGCCGGGAATGAATTCTGCCAGCTGATCGCCCCAGACGAAATTTACCAGGATGCCAGAATGCCCATAGACAGAATGGATGCTGCCCCATAGACTTTCCGGCTTTCTTCATCATCGAGGTTCTGGAAGAAATACCACAGCGATACAAACGCTGCTGCCACCAGACCACCTAGAATCAGGCCGCCGCCCACGTTTACGATCTTTGCCGCCCACGCTGCCGCTGCCACACCGATCACCAGAAATCCCGCGATCACGTTTGCGTTCCGGTCCTGTTTTTTCTGCTGCCTTGAAATATCACCTGCGTTCTGCAGCATTTCGGCCACCTCCTTCTGAGTATACTGAATTTCCGGCACCGCCTTCTCCTGCCGTTCGGAGCGCATCAGTTCCAGCACAGAAATCCCAAGTGCCTGAGCCAGCGGCTCAATCGTTGGATATCGGGAAAGCCAAGTCCCCGCTCCCACCGGCTGACGGCTTTATCCGTCACATGAATCTTTTCCGCAAGCTCTGCCTGCGTCATCTTTTTCTTTTTCGCATTCCGGCAATAAACCGCCCGAACTCTTTCGCTTCCACGTCGTGTCCCTTCCTCCTGCTGTTCCCGCACCGTCTCATGTTGCCCAGCGGAGCGTTTTTACAGTCTCAGAATAGGCGAAAATAGGCTGTTTTGTCAATCTACGAATCCTTTACCTGCATTTTTACGCCAAAAAATCCCCGATTCAGCACAAAAGTGCCAAATCGGGGATCTTGTATTTTCCTGTATTTACAGCCCGATCATATTT
>VOFG01003665.1_pt1 | contig 18009 bp, 29 predicted proteins | sample 5384171 | NCBI WGS metagenome assembly VOFG01 (sample SAMN12384726, study PRJNA508395) | human gut metagenome | isolation source: healthy gut F | host: Homo sapiens
CTTGTCCTCCGACCATCGACTTCCAGGGACCGGATGGCATGACTTTCTATCGTGCCACCCAGTTGCGTTACGAGGCCAATCTGATGAAGGGGCTGAAAGTGGGCGTGGGTGTGGAAATGCCTTCCGTAGACGGTACGCCTGCCAAGGATGTAAGAATCAATAAACAGCGCATGCCGGATATTCCTGCTTATGTGCAATATTCTTGGACAAAGGGCAGCCATGTGCGTGTGGGCGGAATTTTGCGTAGCATGACTTACGAAGACGAGGTCAGCAACAAGGCGAAATCCATTACCGGATGGGGCATTCAGGCATCGGCAACGGCCGGGCTGGGTAATTTCCGTGCATACGGACAGTTTACATACGGTAAGGGCATTGCCCAATATCTGAATGACATGAGTAACTTGAACGTGGGACATTGTGCCGGTGGCTGATGAGGCCGGACGAATGCAGGTGCTTCCCATGCGTGGATGGTTTGCGGGGTTGCAATATAACTTCTCGAAGCGTGTTTTTGCTTCCACCTCTTATAGCCAGTCACGTTTGTTTACCAAGGATTGCTATGCTCACTTCAACGAGACCCAGTATAAAAAAGGACAATATCTGGTGGCAAACGTATTTTGGAATGTGACTCACAATTTTCAAGTGGGGGTGGAGTATTTGCATGGATGGCGTGAGGATTTCAATGACCTGAGCCGCGAAGCGAACCGAATCAACCTGAGTGCACAATATAATTTCTAGGGCTTTACCTGTTTTCGAGCGGACACATGGGATCGCCCGAAAACAGGTAAAACGATAATAATTACATATTCTTTATCTCGTCCAGATTCTTTTGGATATCTTCGTCTTTCAATTCGTAATTCATCAGATTACCTGCCAGATATTGGTCGTATGAAGCCATATCAATCAGACCGTGACCTGAAAGATTGAACAGAATGACTTTTTCCTCGCCTGTTTCTTTGCATTTTTCGGCTTCGCGCACTGCGGCGGCAATCGCGTGGCAAGACTCCGGTGCCGGAATAATACCTTCGGCTTGTGCGAATAAACAGCCTGCTCGGAAGGACTCCAATTGCTGGATATCTACGGCTTCCATTAAGTTATCTTTTAATAACTGCGATACAATGACACCTGCACCGTGATAACGAAGACCACCGGCATGAATGTTGGCCGGAGCAAAGTTATGACCCAGTGTAAACATCGGCAACAAAGGAGTATATCCGGCTTCATCACCATAATCATATTGGAATTTACCGCGGGTCAGCTTCGGGCATGAAGCCGGTTCTGCAGCAATGTATCGGGTTTTCTTTCCTTCGAGGATGGTGTGGCGCATGAATGGGAAACAGATACCGCCAAAATTGGAACCGCCGCCAAAACATCCGATAATCATATCGGGATATTCGCCTGCCATTTCCATTTGCTTTTCAGCTTCCAGACCGATGACGGTTTGATGCAGCGTCACGTGGCTCAGCACGGAGCCGAGTGTATATTTACAGTTGGGAGTGGTCATGGCCAGCTCGATGGCTTCGGAAATGGCTGTGCCCAGTGAACCCTGATAGTTGGGGTTGCGGGTAATGATATCTTTACCGGCGCGGGTAGACATAGAAGGTGAAGCGGTGACCGTGGCACCGAATGTTTGCATGATGCTGCGGCGGTATGGCTTTTGATTATAGCTGATCTTTACCTGATAAACAGCGGCTTCGAGACCAAAAACTTTGGCAGCATAAGAGAGGGCGGCTCCCCATTGGCCTGCACCGGTTTCGGTGGTGACATTGGTGATACCCTCTTCCTTGCAATAATAGGCTTGTGCAAGTGCCGAGTTCAGTTTGTGCGAACCGATGGGACTCACACTTTCATTCTTGAAATAGATATGTGCGGGAGTACCCAATGCCTGTTCCAATCCGTAAGCACGTACCAAGGGTGTACTGCGATAATATTTATACATTTCGCGTACAGCTTCGGGAATTTCAATCCATGCATCGGTTTGGTTCAGTTCCTGTCGGCAAAGTTCTTTGGCAAAGATAGGAAAGAGGTCTTCGGGTTTCAGGGCTTCTTTGGTTTTGGGATTCAGAGGTGGCATGGGCTTAGTCTTCATGTCAGCCTGTATGTTGTACCAGTATTTAGGAATTTCGTCCTCCGGCAAGATAAAACGTTTCTGTTTTGTACTCATAGCATTTCAAATTAATAGTTTTGGGGTCAAAATTACGTAAAAAAAGAATTGCCTACTAATAAAACGGCTTCTTTTTTTTATTTGTAGCCAAAAGAAAAACAAGAAGTTATTTGTTGTTATAGTTAAAAGAGATATTGAATTTTTGATTAAGTTTGCTTTCGAGATTAAAACGGGAGTGAATTATTTGTAGATACAAAATAAATCGACATGGAGCGTTTACATAAACTTTTCATTTATCGTAAGAAACTGGTAAGGCCATATATCGAACAATTATTGAAATGGATGGATATCATTACTTATGTGATGTCTGCTCTTCTTATCATGACATTGGTATATGAACACGGTTTTCTTATTTCGTTTCAGGAGATAGGAGTAATCAATCGCTTGTATCATATTGTATGGGTTGTTTTTCTGGTAGATACCACTTTACATTTGTTGTTGAATTACTCCGACACTCGGCGTAAATATCGGGGGCTGGCGTGGCTGTTGAGTGTTATGCTTTACCTCACTCTTATCCCGGTGGTGTTTCATGAACCGGAGATACAGGGTGGTATTCATACTTTTTGGGCTTTTTTTCAACAGCAGGCTTTACCATGTGATATTGCTCACTCTGCTCTCTTTGTTGCAGCTCTCCAATGGAATTGTCAGATTGTTGGGCAGGCGCACCAATCCTTCACTTATTTTTGCGTCCAGTTTCCTGATATTTATACTCATAGGAGCGGCTCTACTGATGCTTCCGCGTGCTACTTATCACGGTATATCCTTTATTGATGCATTGTTCACAGCCACAAGTGCCACTTGTGTCACGGGATTGGTTTCGGTAGACGTCTCTTCCACTTTTACTCCCGAAGGGTTGTTTATCATCATCATGCTTATTCAGATAGGTGGATTGGGAGTGATGACACTGACTAGCTTTTTGCCATGTTTTTTATGGGGAATACATCGCTTTACAATCAGTTGGTGGTGCGCGACATGGTTAGTTCGCAATCCCTCAGCTCCCTGCTCTCCACCTTATTATATATATTAGGTTTTACGTTGGCGATAGAAGCTGCCGGGATGGGTATTATTTTTCTTGGTATACATGGTACGATGGATATGACTGTCAGAGAGGAACTGGCTTTTCTGCTTTTCATTCCATTTCCGCTTTTTGCAATGCGGGGTTCTCTACGTTACCGGGTAATTTAGGCAATGAAATGGTAATGCATGGGCACAATACGATTTATATAACTATTTCGTTTCTCATCATTCTTGGCGGCATCGGCTTTCCTATATTAGTGAACTTGTATGAAACAGTTACATACGAAGTGAAGCGCATTTGGCACCATTACATCAAAGGGAACAAACGCATGCGACGCAAGATACATCTTTATAATCTGAATACTCGTATCGTGCTTATCATGACTGCAATTTTGCTGATAGTGGGGACGGTGGTCATCGTTGTGCTCGAATGGAACAATGCTTTTGCAGGCATGTCGCCCACGGATAAGTGGGTACAGGCATTTTTCAATGCCACATGCCCCGCACCGCGGGCTTTTCGAGTGTAGGGATGACCACATTCAGCATGCAGACCTTGTTGCTGATGGTGATACTAATGATGATTGGCGGTGGCACACAGTCTACGGCAGGTGGTGTGAAAGTAAATGTTTTTGCCGTGGTAATGCTCAATTTGCGTGCCATCCTGATAGGGGCGGACAAAGTTACGATATTCAATCGCGAGTTGTCTCACGATTCTATCCGTCGTTCCAATGCTACGCTCATTCTCTATCTGCTCGTTGTTTTTGCGGGTATATTCAGTCTGAGTCTGTTGGAACCGCAAGCTTCTATCATGGCATTGGTGTTTGAATGTACATCGGCATTGAGTACGGTTGGTTCGAGCCTCGATCTGACTCCCACATTGGGAAGTGACAGTAAATTGATAATCATTATTCTGATGTTTGTGGGGCGAGTGGGTGTGCTCACCTTGATGTCGAGCATCATCAAACAGAAGAAAATAACCAAATATAGATATCCGAGTGATAACATTATAATCAACTAACGACATGAAATACATTATCATAGGTTTAGGAAATTACGGCAGCGTATTGGCAGAAGAACTTTCTGCATTGGGACATGAAGTGATAGGCGTGGATACAAACGAGCGCCGGGTGGATGTTTTGAAAGATAAGATAGCCACTTCTTTCATTATTGATGCCACGGACGAACAGTCACTTTCGGTATTACCGCTGAAAGATGTGGATGTGGTGATTGTCGCCATTGGCGAGAACTTTGGCGCTTCCATTCGTGTGGTGGCATTATTGAAAAAAAACGGAGTGAAACATATTTATGCGCGTGCGGTGGATGAGGTGCACAAAACGGTACTGGAAGCTTTTAATCTTGATAGTATTCTTACGCCCGAAGAGGAAGCAGCGCGCAGTTTGGTGCAATTATTAGATTTGCATGTTAATGTGGAATCTTTTGAGATAGATGAAGAACATTATGTGATGAAGTTTAAATTGCCCGGTTCTTTTGTGGGATATAAGGTGAGTGATTTGTCACTGGAGAAAGAATTTAATATCAAGATTATCGCACTGGTAAAAGGAAAACAGGTATTCAACAGTTTGGGCATTTCTATTATGGAGCACGCAGTGGAAAATAAATTTGAAGAAGATTATCTGCTGGAAGAAGAAGACCGGCTGGTATGTTACGGAAAATATAAAGACTTTATGGATTTCTGGAAAGCATTGTAATGCAAGGATTTTTTTTGATTTTTTATTCTCTTCATTAAACCTTTTCCTTTTTCCGAAGTCTTATCAATATAATAATTTAGTTTAGTTTTTAGTTTTCTCTGAAAGCCGGCCAATGTGACATTGCCCGGTTTTCGCTTTTTGGGTGTTTATTTGTTTGTGTCCGTTCCTTTTTTGTTACTTTGTCATCATAAAAGTGAGAGTTAAATGAAACAGCTATATTTCATATTTGTTGTTGTGCTATGCATGGCAACCGGTTGTGGAAGCAAGAAAGATGCTTCGGGCGATTCAGACCAACATATTTTTCAAATAGACAGCGTAGACCGTGTGACAGGTGTGCAGCGCATGCAGGTTTCGCGCACCAATCAGGATATTGTTTGCAATGGAAAGAAATATCGGCTGTTTATTGACCGTTCGCCCAGTGATTCTCTGAAAAGGTGAAGAGTGATGCCGGTATTTTTACCGACAATCGCATTGTGCTCAAGATTGCCCGCGAGAATGGGACAACTCTTTTTTCAAAGACTTTTACCAAACAAAATTTTGCTTCCCTTATTCCTGACCGTTATCTGACACATTCCATCCTCGAAGGAATGGTATTTGATGATGAAAAAACTTCAAATTCCAAGAATATCATTTTGGCTGCCAGTGTCAGTATTCCAATGACCGATTTATATATTCCTTTCTCTATCATTATTACTCCCGATGGAAAAATGACCATGGAGAGAGATGAAGACATGGGAGATTTGCCGTCATTGCAAGGTAACGGCATTAATTAATTCTAAAATAAGAAAATAAAAAGAAGGCATTTAATCTTTTCATGCATTAGGTTGTTGTGTGAGTTACATTACAAACTAAAAATAAGTAAGATTATGAAAAAGATTTTTGCCTTATTTGCCCTGCTGTTATGTTTTGTGCAGTTCAGTCAGGCCGGTGACAAAGTGACCCGTGACGTGAATAAACTTCCGTTGCTGCCCGTGAGATGATTAACAAGCATTTTCCGCAAGCTAAAGTGGAGTATATCAAGATTGAGAAAGATTTATTTCTTTCCACTTCTTATGATGTAAAGATGTCCGACGGTATTGAGCTGGAGTTCAACTCAAAGGGAGAGTGGATTGAAATAGATTGTAAGAACAAGGCTGTACCTGCCATATTCATTCCTAATACGATAGTCAAATATATGCAGAAAAATTATGGCGGTCATAAGATTATCAAGATAGAACGTGACCGTAAAGGTTACGAGCTCACTTTGGAGAATGGACTGGAAGTGGACTTCGATCAGTTTGGAGGATTTTTGAAGTTAAGTGACTGATTATTTTTGTCTTGTTATTCGTAAAGTATAATATGCCATATTAACGTGTGCGTAATTCCAATTAGATATAGTAAATTCTATCTTTTAATAATAAAGAAACTATGAATAAAATGGGAATTTTCGTAAGAGAACAAGCCGGAAAAGTACGTTTGGTGAGACAGCATTATGCACTGACTTTTTGTGTAGCCCGTCATTCATGGATTACAATAGTTAAAAAGGAGAACTGAGTATATTGTATATCAATCACATTTATTCCAAGCGATTATTGATGTGGTTAGGAAATTTTATATAACTTTGCTTCGATTATAACAGATAAATAAAATGAGATTATGATATGGCTATATATAATATTGTTTCTTATCCTGATAGGAGGATGTATTGCGTGGGCGGTATGGAAAGCGCCAAGTGATGTAGACTTGTGGGGAGAAGAACAGGAATAATACTAATAATGGGCGGATAAATTATCCGCCCATTATTAGTATTATTCCATCTGTTGATAGTCTTTTGCCAAACCGCCTTCGCTGGTTTCTTTGTAAAGAGAAGGAAGGTCGTGTCCTGTTTGTTTCATCACTTCTACCACTTTATCGAATGAGACACGGTGGTTACCATCGGTAAACGCCGAATAAATATTGGCATCCAATGCACGTGCGGCAGCATAAGCATTGCGTTCGATACACGGAATCTGTACCAATCCGCATACAGGGTCACAAGTCATGCCAAGGTGATGCTCCAATCCCATCTCGGCAGCATATTCTATTTGTGCAGGACTTCCGCCAAACAATTGGCTGGCAGCAGCAGATGCCATGGAGCATGCAACTCCTACTTCTGCCTGACAACCTGCTTCGGCTCCTGAAATAGATGCGTTGTGCTTTACGATATTTCCTATTAATCCTGCTGTGGCAAGTGCTCTCAGAATGCGGGTATCGCTAAAGTCACGGCTTTTCTGTAAGTGATAAAGTACTGCCGGAACCACTCCGCAGGAACCACAAGTGGGAGCGGTTACAATCTTTCCGCCCGAAGCGTTTTCTTCGCTCACAGCCAGTGCATAAGAAAAAACCAGTCCGCGTGAGCGCAAATTATCTTTGTAGCCTTTAGCTTTAATATAATAGGTAGAAGCCTTTCTGCGTAAGTTCAGCGGACCGGGTAATACTCCTTCCTGGTCCAAGCCGCGTTCGATGGATTCTTTCATGGTTTTCCATACTTCAGCCAGATAGTCCCAAATATCTTCGTCTTCACATTGCTGAACATATTCCCAGTAATTGCGACCGGTACGTTCGCACCAATACCGGTACGTTCGCACCAGAATTTCACTCATTCTGCTCATGTTGTATATGTCGGGGGTAGCACCTTTGTCATGTCCTTCTTCTGCAAGTGCACCGCCTCCCACACTGAACACAGTCCATTCGTCTGTGACTTTTCCATTTTCATTCAATGATTTGAATGTCATTCCATTGGGATGAAAGGGAAAGAAGATATGTGCTTTCCATATTAATTCGACGGGGGCATGCGGTTGCAGTGTATCGAGGATGGCTACATCGGTCATGTGACCTTTGCCGGTGGCTGCAAGACTTCCATATAATGTTACTTGAAAGGCTTTTGCTTCAGGATGTTTTTCCAGAAATATTTCAGCAGCCTTGCGCGGTCCCATTGTGTGACTACTGGAAGGACCGGTACCTATGCGATAGAGTTCTTGGATTGATTTCATTTTGTTTTATAAAGGTTAATATTTTCGGAAACAAAGATATAAAATTAAAGGAGAAAAAAGGTAAGAAGAAGATAAAACAATCGAAACGGTTAATGGAAGTTGTTTCGATTGTTTGTGAAATATATTCTTACCGGTATAATGATGGCCGTAAAATATTACTCTAAATCGACAACTGTAATACCTGCTCCGCCAAACTGGACATGTTCATCCTGATAGTGGGCTATGCCCGAAACTGTTGACAAATAGTTACGAATCAAGGTACGAAGAATACCGGTTCCTGTTCCATGTAATATGCGCACACGACTCATTCCTAATAGGATAGCATCGTCTATGAAATAAGTAACTGCCTGAATTGCTTCATCTCCGCGCATACCTCGTACATCGATATCTTGTTTAAAGTTTAGTTTCTTTTCATATACGCGGTCTTGTGTCTCACTACTTACAAAAGTGCTTTTGGCAGTCGATTTTTGTGCAGCGGATGGAGAGATATTGCTTCGTTCCAACCTGTCAATTTTGACTGTTGTTTTTATCATGCCAAACATGACTGTTGCATTTTTGCCGTTTATCTCCAATACTTCACCGATACTCGATTGTCCTTTCAGTTTAACTGACGTACCTACCTCTATCGGTTGTACTTTGGGCATGTTCGGCTGGGTGGTAGTTGCAGCTTGAGAGTATTCTTTGTTTTTCTTGTCTTTCTTTCTTTCCTGTTTTTCACGCAGTTTCTCCATTTTACGGGCTATTTTGTCTTCTTTGTCTGCTTTTTTCGATATCTTCTATTGTTTCTTTAAAGTCAGACAATTCTTGTCGTGCCAGTCGCGTTTTTTTCTTTTTCAGCCTGAGCCTCTTTGATAGTACGAATTGTATTTTCTATACGTGCATTCGACTCTTGAAGCAGGCGCTCGGCGTCTTCTTTGGCTTTTCTCAAGATTTCTTTCCTGCTTTTTTCCAGTTCTTGAATTTCTGTCTCATATTTACTGATAGTTTCCTCCATTTGTTTTTCGCGTTTGCGAATGTTCTGGCGTTTAGTTTCCCAGTAGCGCTTGTCGCGTACGATATCTTGCAAATATTTGTCTGCATTAATATATTCACTGCCTACTATTTCTGATGCTTCCTCTATCACCTCTTCGGGTAATCCGATTTTACGTGCAATTTCTACAGCAAATGAACTTCCCGGATTTCCTATTTGCAGTTGGAAGAGTGCTTGCATCAGATGTCGGTCATAAAGCATGGCCCCATTCACTACTCCTTCATGATCTTCGGCAAAATGTTTCAGGTTTTGATAGTGAGTGGTAATAACGCCAAATGTACCTTTCTCGTTGAAACGCTTCAATACAGCTTCGGCTATGGCACCACCAATCTGAGGCTCTGTTCCGCCACCGAATTCATCGATAAGGATAAGGCTTCGTTCGTTGCAGCTTTTCATCATTATCTTCATATTGGTGAGATGAGAAGAGTAAGTACTCAGATCGTCTTCAATGGATTGCTCGTCACCTATGTCTATAAAGATATTGCTGAAGATTCCGATGTGACTGCGTTCATGCATGGGAACCGGCATTCCGCATTGCACCATATATTGTAGCAAGCCCACCGTTTTCAGACAGACAGATTTGCCCCCTGCATTAGGTCCGGAGATAATAAGAATTCGCTGTTTATAGTTCAGTTCAATATCGAGCGGTACTACTTTCTTGTTATGTTTTGCCAGTGAGAGTTGAAGCAAAGGATGTATGGCTGTTCTCCAATCTAAAACCTGCTTGTTTTCCAATGAAGGTTTTATGGCGTTGGTCTGTATGGCAAATTGTGCCTTGGCACGAATAAAGTCGATTTCGGCTAAAAACTCGTATGACTGTAAAATGGCAGGAACTTGAGGGCGTACTGTAATTGAAAAATCTGTCAGGATGCGGATAATCTCGCGGCGTTCTTCACCTTCCAGCTCGCGGATGCGGTTATTGGCTTCCACCACTTCTGCCGGTTCGATAAATACGGTTTTTCCGGTAGACGATTCATCATGTACAATACCTTTTATTTTTCTTTTCAGACCGGGAGCAACAGGAATAACCAATCGGCCGTCACGCATGGTGGGTGTAACGTCTTTATCTACATATCCTTCAGATTGGGCATTTCGTAAAATGGCATTCAGGCTGCGTGAGATGCTTCCTGTGGTAGATGTCAGTTCGCGACGAATGCGCAACAATTCACTGGAGGCATTGACTTTTATCTTTCCGAATTTATCAAGAATATTATTGATGCGTGTGATAAGTTGTGGAAACACGATAATGTCTCCTGCCAATCTTTTTTTAAAGCGGGATAGGGGGATGTACTTTCTTCCATCTCTTCATCCTCAGTAGTCCGGGTCAAAAAACGTACGATATCTCGTATTGTTTCCAATGAACGGCGCAAATCGAATAATTCCTGTTCATCCAGATACATACCCTCTATACGGATACGTTTCAGAGACGGACGTACATCAAAGAAATATTGGTCAGGAAATTCATCTTCTTCTTGAATAATGCGAATAAATTCCATTACCTGTTCCAGTCGTTCGTTTATCTCTTCATATTTTTCAGAAAAAGCCATTTCGTCCACGCGTTCTTCTCCCAAGGTGCTGAGGCATTTTCCTTTTAATAAATGGCGGATAGAATCGAATCCTATTTTTTTGCTCAAAGTTCTGAGGATATATCATGTTTAAGTTCCTTCTTGCTTACGTTAGTTATTTGAATGCAAAAATACGATTTGAAAACTTTGTCAATTCATATTTACCCTCAATCCGTTCCGCAAGGTTTGTCATATCCTCATTAATTTTGGTACGAGTTATGTCCGCATAGATTTGAGTAGTGGAAATACTTCGATGTCCCAATGTCTGGCTAATTGTTTCTATTGGAACACCCATTGAAAGACAAAGGGTTGCATAGCTGTGTCTTGCCATGTGATAGGTCAGCCGTTTATCAATATTGGCTGCTTTAGCTATCTTTTTCAACTGTATATCGGCATTTTCTATTGTGCATAACCTAAAGACCTTTCCATCAAGCCCGGCCAAAGCCGTATTCCGGTATTTCTTAATAAGTCGTAACGGAATATCAAGTAATGGAATACGAGAAGTTGTTCCAGTCTTTTGCCGATTTAAGACAATCCACTGTTTGCCATCTTCTTGCCGTACAATATTATCATGCCGTAAGTTCTTCAAGTCCACGTAAGCAAGCCCCGTGAATGTCGAAAACAGAAACATGTCACGGATAAAATTGGCACTCTCATGTTTCATGTCTGTCTGCATCAACCGTTCTATTTCATCCATTGATAGCCATTTCCGAGTAATGGTTATACGCTGCGGACGATAACCAAAGAACGGGTCTTGATACATCAAACCTTTGTTTAAGGCTCTCATTACAACCCTGCGTAATGGTTTTATGGTATTGTTGGTTGTGCTTGGGCTTAATTGTAGATTGACTTTTAGATAGTAAACATACGATTCTATAAAATCAAAATCAACTTGGGTGAACGGAATGTCCCTTACCCCATATTTATATTGTACAAACTTTTTAAATGTAGATAAGCACGATAAAGATGTGTATAGGTGGTTTTTACTATCAAAACTACCGACTGACTGCCGTTTTATTCTTCACTAAGGCTGCAAATTCCTGTATCAGACTATTCTGCCTGATACCAATTCCTTTGATAGCATTTTTCAGGATTTCAGCAGTAATATAACTTTTGTTTTCCAGTAAGGTTTTATAGTGGCGGACAAGTTCAGCCCGATAGTTCTCTATCTGTTTGTTGATTTTTGTTTCTTCCTTTGATTTGCCTATGGCTATTCCCTGTTTGGCATCCCATTTTTCAGGAGATAATTCTAAACCCGTGCTGAAAGCCGAATTTTTACCGTCCACACTGATACGCCCCATGAGAGGGCAATTTCCTGATTTTTTTTTTTGCTGGTATTCAGATAAAAAGAGTATAGCGAAAGTGCTTCTATTGCTTTGCATAATATCTGTATTTTGGATTGTTAAAAGTTGAATTTAGTGGCAAGACGTGCAGATAGTTGCTGCATATCGTTGCCTATCTTCTCATTGTTAAGACGTGCGTAGCGTTGGGTTGTTTCAATATGCTTGTGTCCTAACATCCGGCTGACACTCTCAATCGGAACGCCTTGTGAAAGGCAGATTTGGCTTGCGAAAGTGTATCTTGCCATGTGATAGGATAATACCCGATTAATACCACAGTTTCTTGCAATAATTTTAAACCGACATTCACCTGTCCTAAACTCATGTGGGGAAATACTTTTCCATCGGGAGCAAGCCCCTTGTAATACTCCATGATTCGGATAGGAATATTCAATAGTTTTACATTAAACTCCGTATGCGATTTTTGCCTGTTGGCTGAAATCCACAAACTACCGTCATCTTCGGTGATAATATCTTTCCAAGAGAGTTTATGCACGTCTGCATAAGCCAAGCCGGTAAAGGTCGAAAACAGGAACATATCACGGATAAACCGTTGCGTGCCTGATTTAAGGGGAGTTTTCATTAACAAGTCCAGTTCGTCATTGGTGAGCGACTTGTTTTTTAAGTTCCGTCTTTTCCAATTCAAACCCGTCAAAAGGTGGACGGGTGATAATTCTTCGATGCAACGCTAAACGTATTACTTTATTTAGCAAGACAATCCGAGCCTTGACTGTTCTCGGCTTCATCTTGCGTTTTACACGGAAAAAGAAATTCAATGCTTCAATGAAAGGCAAATCTAACTCGGTAAGGGGAATATCCTCTATATGGTATTCTTCCCGAAGAAACTGTTTAAGCTTGTTTGTTAAGGACTTCATACTGCTTGTAGGTGGATTGTGCCCTGTCGATGCCTATTCTCCCTTTGAAATCTTCCATCATTTCACCGAACAGGACAAGCAATGTTTTTTGCGCAGTGGCAATTCCTTGAAAGGCGTTCTTCACTTCGATAGCGGTTACTTTTCCGGTTCGCTTTAGAATGTCTCTTGTAGTGCGTGTGTATGGAGAGATTAATTTTATTAATCTCTCTGTTGAGTTCATTGGCTACATGGCTTTTTCCCGTAGCCCGACCGGATTTCACACTCCAAAGCCGCTCTTCGATTTTTAACTTGGAACTGAATTGTGCAATGGTGTTGCCGATGATGATTTTTCCCGACAATCGGGTAAATGGCATCGGGATTTGTTTCTGTTCTCTCCGTATTCCCCTCTCGTTTGAGATAGAAGGACACCTTAAGTTCGTTGTTCATTACGCTCACATTTTTAAGTTTGTAAAATTACTTTCAATATGAGTTATTTGAACAATGTAACAAGCAGACAAACAGCGCTGTAACCGGACGTTTAACGTCATTGATTGCCGTGTTTTTCGCCTTTCGGAATGGGTAACGATTTAGAAATGGAAAGTTTGCATAAATCTGCTTTTTCCTGCAATTACACCATCGGACACCCAAAGACACCAAAAGACGTACATTTCTATTTATCAATCAATTACCCTTATTTTCTCTCTTTCTCCTTTTGCACTACTTGTTTTTTGAGGCCCGCACTTCGTTTTTGTGCCTCAAAACCTTGCCACCTTAGTAGGTGGTTAGTTTTACTCCGAAGTCGTAAAACCAGTAAATAATTATAATTATGGAACAGAAAAGAAGCCATTTAACAAAGGTGGGCGCAAGCCTAAACTTGACCCACGAACACACCGCTATTCTCTTAATTTGGACGATGTGGAGAACGCCAAGTTCTTAGCCTTTTACGACCAATCAGGCTATAAGGTAAAGGCGCATTTCATTAAGAATTGTATTTTCGGGTAATCGTTTAAGGTGCTTAGGATTGATAAAAGTAAGGTAGATTATTACATCCAACTCTCCCAACTGTTTTCACAATTCAGGAGCATAGGCATACTGTATAACCAAACGGTGAAAGAACTTCATTCCAATTTTGCGGAAAAGAAAGCACTTGCTTTGCTTTACAAACTGGAACAATACACTGTTGAATTGGTAAAGACGAACCAGCAGATTATTGCGCTTACCAAACAGTTTGAAGCATCTTATAAGGAAGAGGGGTAATATCGGCAGAAAAGTAAATACATATTTACCAAAAGAAAAAACATCCCGGAACTGCCACGTGTACAGCTCGGGATGAATTTCTGCTCTTACTTATTCGCTTCCGTGTTCTTCCTCGAACTTTCGGAGCGTGCCCACATCGAACCGTTCCTTTATGAACTCACGCACATCGGAAGCCCGGTAATAGGCTTTTCCGCTAATCATCATAAAGGGCAGCAGTTTCTTGCTTCTCAATCTCTGTAATGTCCGGGTACTGACTTTGAATAGCAGGCATAAATCCTGATTATCCAAAAGTTTGTCATTCGGCATTACTTCGGGGTTGGTCTGCAATGACTTTACATCTTTGCCTACTTCATCCAGTTTATCAAGTAATTTTTGCATCCAGTCTTTGAACTCGTAATTATCTACATACATATTGCTTCATTTTTCAGGTTATACATAAATGATTACCAATCGATTGATGAAGCAAAGTTCGGAAAAGGGAAGCAAAAGAAAATGGGGGAATGGTACACCTAATCCCCCATAAATAATTTGTAGTACGTTGATTATCAGTATAACAGAAAATTCATTTTTACAAATGGTTATAACCACTATCTTTGCTCTTTTTTATAATAGCTAATTTCAACCTATCTAAAAAATCTGTGATTTTAGTAGGTTTTCGTTTAATAACTGCAATTTCTTCTTTTTGTATATATCACCAAAATTAATGTTGAACATCTTTTTCAAAAATCCGGGCAACATCACTTAAAAAATATGTCCTTGTTATCAATCCGAACTATTCCATCCTTGATGTAAAAATGCCACAAACCAATTCCATTATATCTATGATTTTAATTACCTCACTGTTTAAATAAAAGGGAGATTTCCAATCTGATTCAATGTTAATGAAAAATTTGGGGTATTCCATTTGCCGATAGATTAGTTCTTGCTCCATATTTATTAAAGATAACAGTTTGTCAAGATATATAATTTTTAACTTACTATTTTCCGTAGGGGAAGTTTCTTCTAAAGCCTTAATTGTTCCAAAATCTATATAACTCATATTTAATTGCCTAATACGTGTTTTGTTATCATTTTCTTTATTAAGGTAATCGAATAATTCTTCTACAAATTCAAGATATGCAGCAGTAATAGCTTCTATCTCAGATTTTTCCTTTTGGCAAGGGTGCTTTAATAACTTATATATCTGCTTTTCTGCTAAATTCCAGTTTGGCATAATCTTTCTTAGAAGACAATGTGTAATTGTTTTATAAGTTCTTTGCAATTTTCTGCCATTTCTTTTGTCTGTGTTTATAAAATTTAAGAGTCCACCAAGCGGCAAGAGCTGTTAAACCTCCTGCATATAAATCGACCATATCTGTATATCTTGTTACATTAGGAGAAACATCTTCCATGTTGATATAATGATTCCATATAGTTACTTTTTATTATACTCATTTGATACTATCTCTCCTGTGCTTTTATCCATTTTGATTACGTTTATTGTATGTTTTCCTACTGGAATAAATCCATGTAGGAACATTTTAAAGCAAAAAGATTTTCCTTCTTTCCAAGTAGGAGAAGTATTATCATAAGATATAAAACTTGCTTTGGGCTTACAAATTTCTCTTAGCGTTTCAATATCTTGAATCTTGCACCAAATATTTTCCTATTAGCTTCAAACTCAGAAGTAACAACTACTCTACGTCCTACAACCTCTTTTCCGCCACGTGTCATTAAACAAATTTTCTTTATCATACTACATAAATTAAAACATTAAACATCTATTTACCTTACACTTATACTTATACTGATTTCATTATCTTTGTGCAAAGATAGAAGCAATAGACTCTAAAGGCAATAGTCATTTATAATGAGAGAACGAGCAAATATCTAATAATCAGATATTTTTTAAATATGATAATTCAGGAAATTGAGAAGCAAATAATAAACTATACTCCCGACATCAAACATACTACTTGATGAAGGTAGACTATTCCATTCTGAAAAGAAAGGAAAAAGGACTGGAAAAACTCTCGGAAGTTACGCACAGTATTGTGTTGGCGTTTGATTGCTACACTAAAAAATTTGTATTTGTTTCTGATAACATTCCTGAATTATATGGGCTTGATTCCCATAGATTGTTTATAGACGGGCATCAGCCAGTAGTAGAGGTTATACATCCGGATGATATAGATTATGGCTTACTTGTAAGAAAGAAAATCTATTCGATATTACGTCGTTCTCCAATGAAGAAAAGAGGAACTATAAAGCCATTCATGAAATGCGGGTGAGAAATCTACGAGGTGAATATATCCGTATAATAGAGCAGGAACAGATTGTTGAGTTAGATAAATCAGGAAATATTTGGCTTATGCTATCGGTTATTGATGTTGATGCAAGCCATGAATCGGAAATTATTAAAGCCACCTATATAACTTTAAAACTGGAGAGCAGATATTTATAGATTTATCTGACACACTGGATGAACCTTTGACAAACCGGGAATTAGAAGTTTTACGATTTATGAAGCAAGGCTTGTTAAGTAAAGAGATAGCAAACACTTTGAAAGTTAGCATCAATACGGTGAATACTCATAGACAAAATATATTGCAAAAAGCTAAAGCCAATAATTCGATTGAGGCTGTAAATTTTGCTCAAAGGTTAGGTTTATTCAATAAGTAAATATCATATAATAGTAATAAAATGGAAAATAAAAATCTCACCATAGTAGATTTGTTTATAGATATTCTGTCTAAAAATAAAGATATACAATCGCAAAACATGGTAAAACGTTTAAAAGTTTTTATTTGCATTCCTGAATGCGCTGAATTTTTAAATGTTATTATTATTAATGCAATGGGATATAAATCTCAAATAAAATCTACAACAGTAGATAAAGCTGTTGAATGTATAATTAAACAGTCTAATATTAGCGTAGATGAAGATAATTCCTTGATGAACATCAAAAACAGCAAATTAAGAAAGATAATGAAAGCATATTAAGAATGTGTGCAGACATCACCAGAATAAGCTAAAGGAAACTGAACAACTTATTGAAGATTAGTTTGCCTAAAAGCAGAATTACATTCTAAATATTCCTATATTTGCACCAACTCAAACAACCACCGCAACATCAAGCAATCTAAAGAATTGCACACGTGGGGTTATTAGTGGAAGAAAGAATTAAAAGCTTGCTAAATATTGAGTAAGTGAGGAATAGAATTAAGGCTCATCTTCCGTACGCACCGCCAAAACCAAGCCCTACGGTTTTAGAATAAATCCTCACATCTACGCTTTGCGCAGTATTTCCGCTAAAAAGTATTGCTTTTACTATTTCCAGAGTAAAGCGGGTATATTAAATAAAAAAAGAAAAATCATTTTCGACTGGGGTAATCTATTAGATGGACAAGCTCTTCAATAACAATTTTAAGTCATATTTTAATTTTTCCATTTCAGTTTTTTTAGCACTAAAACGCCTATTATGGGCACTTAAATCTCCGTATTTTTTTATGTTAGGTAAACTTTGTTGAGTGTTTCTACTTAAGTTCCATTTTTCTCTGATTGTAATTTGTCAATTAAATCTGAGAGATATAAAAAATAACCATCTTTATTTTTTATTTTTTCGGATATTCCTTCAAATTCAAATAATTCTATTATCAAAGTTTCTATTAATTTCCGCATCATAACAAGAGATGCGTCATATAATCCATAGTCATAACAAAGTATTGCTTGACTTGCAATGTTTTTGAATATATCCACGAGTGTCGATTAATAATTCTGTAGGAAAAAGGTTGTTGGAAGGAACCGTTTTTTAGGTAATCCTATCTTTACATTTATTTCTTCTCGAAGTTTTCGTTGTAAAGTATAACTCCCATTTTTATTCTTTATAAAAATACTATTTTTCCCCTTTGATTTAGTCGATAAAAATGAAGGTATGTTTGAATATGGAGATATTTGTGCCATTTGAAAACAGTTATCTATATCTTTAGGGAAGAAAGACTCCTTTTTCTGAATGTCAATAATATAGTATCCAAAAAACAAATTAACTGAGACGCAGAAGTATTACCTAGTTCAGGGATTTGCTCT
>VOFG01000335.1_pt1 | contig 18001 bp, 30 predicted proteins | sample 5384171 | NCBI WGS metagenome assembly VOFG01 (sample SAMN12384726, study PRJNA508395) | human gut metagenome | isolation source: healthy gut F | host: Homo sapiens
AAGGATGCGTAAAGTCCGGACAAGACATAAGCCATAGCCATACGGCGAGAACCTGCCAACGGCTCCAAAAACAGACCATGAACAATAAGGCATACATGTTCATGGCCAAGTGTATAAGACCTACATGCACATAATTGCAGGTCAGCACACGCCAATAATCGCCGGTCAGAGTCAATGGAGCAAAATCAGCGCCCCAATGCAACAAATCGACATTGTCCGGAAAAAATATCCCTACACCGGACAAGCACATGGCCAGAAAGACGAGAAAATTAAGATCCAACAACAAAGGGGTAACCCAAAATCCCCTGCGTGGCACGAAAAAAGAAAGGAAAAAGCCTTTTCCGGGTTCGGCCGCACTGGGCGGAATAGTTTCATCTGCTTTTTCCCGCCCCTCTTGTATTTCACCACCGGATGACGCAAAAGTAAAAACCGAGCGGACAACGCCTGTGAAGCCTTACGAACGTTCATACCCCCTCCTTTCCTCAAAAAGGAAATCCGCCGTCATATCCAAGTCCTGCCACGGGACTTTCGGAAATATGAGACGACAGCGGATTCCCGAACAGAAAGCGCCTTACACTTATTCTTTCACTATGATATGTTCGCCATCTTCGGCTACATGGTAAGTCTTACTTAACATATTGGAGGACTTGTGTCCCACCATGATGAACGCATCACCTTTCTCTATCTGGTAGCTTCTCCATAGCCGTCTTCGCCATATCCCGATGCTTCCAACGCCTCTTTGCAGAACATCGGCAGATTCTCCACCTGCTTGGCCACATCATCGTAAGTGAAAAGCATATCCTTGAAACCGTCAGGTATCAATCACATTATCGTCATGATCCGAAATCACCATATCCTGTTTATCCAGTTTGTTACGGACATCCTTATTATCGTACCAACTATATTCCGCCATCTTGTTCTTATCCTCCGGCGTTACAATTTGTATCGTCACACTCGTAGAAAGGATCACCCGGCTTATAATTAAAATAGGTATAAATCTCGGCAAACTCTGCCGTTTCCTTTTTGCCTTGGCCAATTCCAACAATTCATCTATCTTCCGTCCAACTCCCGGCATTTGCTCCGATAATCGTGTCCGACGGCGTTGTAGTAGCATTCTCTTTCATCTTATTCACAAAATCACAAGATGCCATCGTAACGGCAACTACACATAAGGCCCAGACACCTTTCCAAACTTTTGCTTTCATAGTCCCAATTTTTAAAAGTTACCACTCTATTGATTTATTTGCGAAAGTTAGCATTTTTATACTGAACAAAATTACCCCCAGAATATTTAACACAAAATTAACTATATAAATCCGTCATTCCAAAAGAAAACATGTTTTCACTGTCCTAAGCTCCATGCTAATAAACGGGTAAATCATTGGGACACTCAAAAACTTTTGTAATTTTGCCCCAAATATCGAAATCAGAATAAAAATGAATGTTTTAGAGTTAAGTGAACAAGAAATCGTAAGAAGGAACAACCTGAACGAACTCCGCGCCTTGGGCATCGACCCTTATCCGGCTGACGAATACCCGACCGATGCTTTCTCGACCGCCATCAAAGCCGAATACGACGATGCGGCGGAAGAGAAACGCCAAGTGTGCATCGCAGGCCGTATCATGAGCCGGCGCATCATGGGCAAAGCCTCTTTCCTCGAATTGCAGGATTCCAAAGGGCGCATTCAGGTGTATGTCACCCGCGATGATATTTGTCCCGGAGAAAACAAGGATTTATACAACACCGTATTCAAGAAATTGCTCGACTTGGGTGACTTTGTCGGTATCAAAGGCTTTGTTTTCAAGACTCAAACAGGCGAAATCAGCGTGCACACGCAAGAACTGACGGTTTTGGCCAAGAGCCTCAAGCCCCTGCCCATCGTCAAGATGAAAGACGGCGAGGTATATGACTCTTTCGACGACCCGGAACTGCGTTACCGCCAGCGTTACGTGGACTTGATTGTCAACAGCGGAGTGAAGGAAACGTTCCTGAAGCGTTCGGCCATCCTGAAAACGTTGCGTGCCGCCCTGGACGAAGCAGGCTACACGGAGGTGGAGACACCTATCCTGCAATCCATCCCGGGAGGAGCCAGCGCGCGCCCGTTCATTACCCACCACAACTCGCTCGACATCGACCTGTATCTTCGTATCGCCACGGAACTTTACCTGAAACGCCTCATCGTAGGCGGTTTCGAAGGGTGTACGAAATCGGCAAGAACTTCCGCAACGAGGGTATGGACAAGAGCCATAATCCGGAGTTCTTGCATGGAACTTTATGTACAATATAAGGAGTACAACTGGATGATGGCGTTTACCGAAAAGTTGCTCGAGCGCATCTGCATCGCTGTGAACGGCAGCACGGAGAGCGTGGTGGACGGAAAGACCATCAGCTTCAAGGCACCCTATCGCCGTCTGCCCATCTTGGAGGCCATCAAGGAAAAAAAACGGGTTATGACCTGAACGGGAAGAGCGAAGAGGAAATCTGCGAGATATGCAAGGCCCTGAACCTGGAAATCGACGACACGATGGGTAAAGGCAAGCTTATCGACGAGATTTTCGGCGAGTTCTGCGAGGGTACTTATATCCAACCGACCTTTATCACCGACTATCCGGTGGAAATGTCGCCGCTCACCAAGAAACACCGCAGTAATCCGGCATTGACCGAGCGTTTCGAGTTGATGGTCAACGGTAAGGAATTGGCCAATGCTTATTCTGAATTAAATGACCCGATCGATCAGGAAGAGCGTTTCATCGAACAGATGCGCCTGAGCGAGAAGGGCGACGACGAAGCGATGTTCATCGACCAGGATTTCCTGCGTGCCTTGCAATATGGCATGCCCCCCACCAGCGGTATCGGTATCGGCATCGACCGTCTGGTCATGCTCATGACGGGCCAGACCACGATTCAAGAGGTTCTCTTCTTCCCGCAAATGCGTCCTGAAAAGAAAAAATACCCAAGGACAGTGCCGACAAATACGCTGCCATCGGCGTGGCCGAGGCACTCGTGCCCGTGCTGCAAAAAGCCGGATATAATCTGGTAAGCGACATGAAGGATGTCAATCCGCAAAAGCTGCAGCAACAGGTGGGAGGTCATCAAGAAATACAAACTCGACATCGAAAAGCCATCCGTCAACGACGTGGCCGAGTGGATTTCAAAATATAACAACCGGAAAACATGGGAAATTGTGGAACCATAGCCATCATGGGGGGCGGTAGCTGGGCTACCGCCATCGCCAAGATGATGTTGGGCGAAAACGATTCCATCCATTGGTACATGCGACGGGAAGACCGCATCGAGGAATTCCGCCGCCTGGGACATAATCCGGCTTACCTGACCAGCGTACATTTCGACGTGAACCGCATCCACTTCTCTGCCGACATCAATAAAATAGTGGAAGAAGCGGATACTTTGATTTTCGTCACCCCCTCACCTTATTTAAAGAGCCATCTGAAAAAACTCAAGACGCGTCTGCGTGACAAGTTCATCGTCACGGCCATCAAGGGTATCGTGCCCGACGAAAACCTGGTCTGCTCGGAATATTTTCATCAGGTGTATAGCGTGCCCGACGAGAATCTGGCCGTTTTGGGGGACCGAGCCATGCGGAAGAAGTGGCTTTGGGACGGCTTACTTATCTGACCGTAGGATGCGCCGACTTGGAAAAGGCGCAAAACTTTGCCGACATGATCAGCAGCGAATATGTCAAGACCAAAATCAGCGACGACGTCATCGGCATTGAATACGCTTCGGTGTTGAAGAACGTCTATGCCATCGCGGCGGGTATCTGCAACGGCCTGAAGTATGGAGACAACTTCCAGTCGGTCATCATGTCCAACGCAGCGCAGGAAATGAACCGTTTTCTCAAGATTGTACACCCCATTGAACGGAATATCATCGATTCGGTCTATCTGGGCGACCTTCTCGTCACGGGATATTCCAACTTCAGCCGCAACCGGGTGTTCGGTTCCATGATAGGCAAGGGGTACAGTGTGAAAAAGCGCACAAATAGAAATGGAAATGATAGCCGAAGGGTATTACGGCACCAAATGTATGAAGGACATCAACAAGTGCCTCCATGTCAACATGCCGATTCTGGACGCCGTATATAATATCCTCTACGAACGTATCTCGCCGAGCATCGAGATAAAACTGCTCACCGATTCATTCCGATAACTCATTATTGTTTTTAATAGCGTAAAAGATGAAGAATATTCAATTAGACATCACAAAAAGCAACTCAGTTCCTTCGGAGGCCGATGCCATCGCGGCATACGAACCGAGTGAAAGCCGCACAGGAAGCGTTGGAAAACGGCACTTGTCCGGGTAACGACTTTTTAGGTTGGCTGCACTTGCCGTCTTCCATTACTCCCGATTTCATCGGTGAACTGAACGCCACGGCACAGGTGCTCCCGCGAGAACTGCGAAGTGGTCGTAGTAGCCGGCATCGGCGGAAGCTACCTTGGCGCACGCACCGTCATCGAAGCCCTGAGCAACAGCTTCCAATGGTTGCTGAACGATAAAAGAACCCGGTCATCCTGTTTGCCGGAAACAACATCGGCGAAACTATCTGGCCGAAATGTGCGCTTACCTGGCCGACAAAATTCGGTGTCATCAATATTTCCAAGAGCGGCACGACCACCGAAACGGCTTTGGCTTTCCGCCTGCTGAAAAAGCAATGCGAAGACCAACGCGGCAAGGACATGGCTCGCAAAGTCATCGTGGCCGTAACCGATGCCCAAAAACGTGCCGCCCGTACCACGGCTGATAAGGAAGGATACAAGAGCTTCATCATCCCCGACAATGTGGGCGGACGTTTCTCCGTACTCACTCCCGTAGGCTTGCTGCCTATTGCCGTGGCCGGCTTTGACATCGCACAACTCGTGGCCGGTGCCGCCGACATGGAAAAAGCAACTGCCGTGGACGTACCTTTCATGGAAAACCCCTCGGCCGTATATGCTGCCTGCCGCAACGCTTTATATGCCGAAGGCAAGAAAATAGAAATTCTGGTAAACTACCAGCCTAAGCTGCACTACCTGAACGAATGGTGGAAACAGTTGTACGGAGAATCGGAAGGAAAGGACCAAAAGGTATTTTCCCGGCTGCCGTAGATTTTACCACCGACCTTCATTCCATGGGACAATGGATTCAGGACGGCGAACGTACCATCTTCGAGACGTCATCAGTATCGAGCAGCCCAACCACAAGGTGCTCTTCCCTTCGGACGACGAAAATCTGGACGGCCTGAACTTCCTGGCCGGAAAGCGTGTGGACGAAGTGAACAAGATGGCCGAACTGGGTACGCAACTGGCTCACGTGGACGGCGGTGTGCCCAACATGCGCCTGAGTGTCCCCGTGTTGAATGAGTACTATTTGGGACAAATCATCTATTTCTTCGAGAAAGCCTGCGGCATCAGCGGCAACCCCTTGGGGGTAAATAGCTTCAACCAGCCGGGCGTGGAAGCCTACAAAGAAGAACATGTTCGCCCTGCTGAACAAACCGGGTTACGAAAAAGAAAGTGAAGCTATCCGCGCACGCTTAAACAAATAAGCCCATGTTCGAAGCAGAAAAAGACAAATACTTAATGAAGCACGGCTTTGGGGCGACGCGCCTTAAAGCCGTGCTCTTTGATATGGACGGCGTGCTTTTCGACTCCATGCCCAACCATGCCTATTCCTGGAGCCATGCCATGACGCAGTTCGGCCTGCATATCACGCCCGAAGAAGCCTACATGCACGAAGGACGTACGGGCGGCGGAACCATCGATCTGCTGGCACAACGTGATTGGGGACGCCGGGCTACCGAAGAGGAGAAGCAGACCATCTATAAAGCCAAGTCCGATGTGTTCAGCCGTTGTCCGAAGCCCCACGGATGCCGGGCGCTTACGAGTTGCTGAAAAAGGTAAAGGCCGATGGCTTCACCCCCATGGTCGTCACCGGATCGGGGCAGGTCAGCCTCATCGACCGGCTGAACCATAATTTCCCGGGCGTATTCCGGCGCGACCTGATGGTGACCAGTTTTGATGTGAAATACGGCAAGCCCAACCCCGAGCCCTACCTCATGGGACTGCAAAAAGCCGGTATACAACCGTGGGAAGGCCTTGTGGTGGAAAATGCTCCCTTAGGAGTACAAGCCGGAGTAGCTGCCGGAATCTTCACCATCGCCGTCAATACGGGGCCGCTGCCCGACGAAGTGCTGATTGATGCCGGTGCCGACTTGTTGTTCCCTTCCATGCAATCGCTTTGCGAACACTGGGAAGAAATACGAAAAACTTTCGCCTGACATTTTTATCCAACTATAGTATGACATTATCCGAATTATTACAGAACGACCGGTTTGCCCGGGCGGCCGGTGTCGAGATACTTGACATCCGTCCGGGATATGCCAAAGCCCGAATGGAAGTCACCCCTGCCCACCTCAATGCTGCCGGGGTCTGCCAAGGCGGTGCCCTTTTCACGTTGGCCGACTTGGCTTTTTGCCGCCGTAGCCAACAGCTATGCACAGGTAACATTGTCTTTAAGCGCCAATATCAACTTCCTGAAAGCCGTGTCTGCCGGATGGCTTTACGCAGAGGCCCGTGAGATATACCACCACCCGCGCATTCCTTATATAGAGGTAAGAATCTGCCAAGAAAACGGCGACTTGGTGGCTATCCTCAACAGCACAGGTTACCGGAAGAAAGACAGATTACCCATCGATAATCCATCCGATACGGAACAGCCATGAAGATCCTGCTGATTGAAGACGAAGAGGAGTTGCGGAATACCGTCAGGGAGTACCTCACGCGCGAAAAGTTCATCGTGGAGTGTGCGGAAGACTATGCCTCCGCCATGGAGAAGGTCAACGATTACGATTACGACTGTATCTTGCTGGACATCATGCTGCCCGGCGGAAGCGGACTTTCCGTCCTGGCCCATCTCAAACGGATGCGTAAACAGGAAAGCGTCATCATCATCTCGGCCAAAGACTCCATTGAGGACAAGGTGGAGGGGCTTAATCTCGGGGCCGACGATTATTTGGCCAAACCATTCCATCTGGCCGAGCTAAACGCACGGGTAAAATCCCTGTTGCGCAGGAAAAAGCTGGAGGAGACACCAGTATCGTACTGGGCAACCTGACTTTAGTCCCCGACACACGCAAAGTGACCGTAGACGGGAACGAACTGAACCTCAACCGTAAGGAGTTCGACCTGCTGTATTATTTCATCAGCAATCCCAACCGCCTCATCAACCGTATGGCATTGGCAGAGTCTGTATGGGGCGACCACATCGACCAGGCGGACAGTCTCGACTTCATTTATTCCCAAGTGAAGAATTTGAGGAAAAGATGAAAGCTGCCGGCACACAAGCAGAAATAAAAGCCGTTTACGGTTTCGGCTACAAATTGGCATTCGACATGCCGTAAACTCCCCATACCCCGACCATGAAGTTATTACGCTATACCCACTTCAACCTCTCTTTCCTCCTGTTCTTGTTGCTGGGCGGATGGGGTACCTTTTTCTATTACACCGTCATCGACGAAGTGATGGACGAGACCGACGATGCCCTGGCCAATTATCGGGATATTATTGTGGGGAAAATCCTGGCGGACTCTACTCTTTTAGATACCGAGGACAAAATCATACACAGTTACAGCATCCGTCCGCTTACCACGGAAGAGGTCGAGCACTATCGCGACCGGTACTACGACGGTACGGTATATATCGAGACTGAAGATGAGTATGAACCCGTACGTATCATGAAGTCCTGCTTCATGGCCACCGACCTGAAATATTATGAACTGGAACTCCGACTCTCCACTTTGGAACGGGACGATTTGATAGCCGCCATATTCAAATATCTCGTCGCACTCTACATCGCATTGCTTTGTTGCATCATCTTCAGCACACGCCTTATCCTGAAGTCCGTGTTCCGCCCGCTCGACCGTTTATTGGAATGGCTTGAAAACGTATCACCCGGACACCCGGCACCTTATCTGAATCCGGATTGCCGTATTCGGGAGTTCCGTACCCTGAACCGTGCTGCCCTTGAAATGCACGAACGGGCAGAAAAAAGCATACCGGGAACAAAAGGAATTCATCGAAAACGCCTCTCATGAACTGCAAACCCCGTTGGCCGTCATCAACGGTAAGCTGGAATTGTTGGCCGAACATGAGAATCTCGATGAAGAGGAACTGAAAAATATCGATGACATGTTCCGTAGCCTGCACCGTGCCATACAGCTCAATAAATCCCTGCTCCTGCTTTCGCGTATCCAAAACCGGCAATTTGAGGAAGTAACGGAAGTGGATATGAACCCACACGTCCGAAAGATTCTCGAACTGTTATCGGACTTATACGAAGAAAAAGAACTGGACTATCACTTGTCAGACACGGAAGACTGCCGTATCCGGATGAACGAATCGCTGGCTCATACTTTACTGACCAATCTCATCCAAAATGCCATCATACATAGCCCCGAACACGGACGTGTGGATATACTCATCCATTCCACCCGGATTGAAATCGTCAACGACGGGAACCAAGCCCTCGACGAACGACAAATGTTCAAACGCTTCTACAAGGGGCATAGCGGACAAAAAGAATCGACCGGACTGGGACTGTCTATCGCCCAATCCATTGCCGACCTGTACCATCTCTCCCTCACATACTATCATGACGGACGACATCATTTCGTGTTAAAAGTTGCAAAGCCCTAAAACGAAAAGCACAAATCCCAAATCTTTCCAGAATCAGGTATTTACTTTGCGGTTACAATAGTATTACTAACCATTAAAAGGAATTACCATTATGAGAAAGATTTTTGCCATATTGATTTTAGGGATTGTCATCGTAACGACCGCTTGCGCCGACAATGATGTCATCACCCGCAATTTAAACGAACTGCCCGCCCCGGCACGTACGATTTTAAAGCAGCAATTTGCCCATACCAAAGTCTCGTATATCAAAATAGACAAAGACTGGTTCAAATCTACCACTTACGACGTACAGCTTGTCAATGGTACGGAAGTCTCTTCGACAGCAAAGGAGACTGGACGGAAGTAGACGGCAAAAGGTCTGAAGTCCCGGCTTTTTTCATACCGAAGGAAATCAAGAAACAAGTGAACGAGATGTTCCCCGGAGAAAATCACCAAAATAGAAAAAAAGACAGTCGTAAGTACGAAGTGGAGCTCACCAACGATGTAGAACTCAAATTCGACCGAAAATTCAATATCCGTGAGATAGATTGAAAGACGAGAATTTCACAAGAATATAAACCTTTTACAAAAACCAAAACAAAATGAGAAAGAATATATGGAAATGGGGGCTTTTCATCTTATTGCTCGCCCCGGTTATGACCGCATGTAAAGACGATGATGAGGACGACTACAACTTTCGGAATGACCCACATCACCCAAACGGTAGAAAGCCGTTATCCGGGAGCACAAATCGTGGAAGTCGAACGTACCTACCAAGGATATGAAGTACAAATGTGGCTGAACAACGGAGAAGCGGACATGCACCTCGACCTCAACTACCAATGGCTTTATACGGAGTTCGAAGACATTGCCTGGACATCCGTTCCGGAGGTCGTAGTCAACAGCTTCACGCAAGACGGATTCACGTTCAACCCACGTGAAGACGATGTAGACCGCATTGAATATCCCAACGGAACGGAAACGGCCGTACAATACCGCATCGAATTGGACCGTGAGCCTACAGACATCATACTTTATTACAATGCGGACGGAAGCCAACACCCGGGAAGTGGCTCCAACCCTTCGGCACAGATACCCATGGCAATCACCCAAATGGTAGCGACCAAATATCCCGGTGCCAACATTATTGAAATGGACCGTACTGCACAAGGCTACGAAATACAACTGTGGCTGAACAATGCAGAGGCAGACATGCACGTGGACACGAATTACCAATGGCTGTTCACTGAATTCGAGGATATGGCATGGACATCCGTTCCGGAAGCCGTAGTCAACAGCTTCACGCAGGAAGGTTACACGTTCAACCCACGTGAAGACGATGTAGACCGCATTGAATATCCCAACGGGGCGGAAACAGGCATCTACTACCGTATCGAATTGGATCGCGAACCGATAGACCTCATTCTGGTTTACAATCCCGATGGCAGTAAACGTTCATAAAAATCCCTTCTTGAAAAGGAACACTCCCTGTCGGCACAAGCAGGCCGACAGGGAGTAATTTCATGAATATCCGTATGCCTGTCAAACACTTTAAAATAAGAATAATTGACCGCTGTACCGTCATCCAGACCTAAAACCTTCCTGCCAACGGCAATGTTCATAAACGGACAAATAGAATCCAACCTTAGAAATAAATATCCTCGTAACCACCAGCAGGAAGAACCAACCCCATTCCTTTGAAAACGCATTTCCCAACACGGCCACTGTTTTCCTCCATTGCCATCATTGCATCTCTTTTTCCGCTTTCAATATACGGCGGAGCCGGTCACGGAACATCGTTTCGTTTTTCATGTCGAGCGGTTGTTTGAAGACCAACCCGTTGCGGTCGAAAGTTATCTGCTTGCCACTGCTGTAGAAATGGAACAACTCCTGTAGTTTGAGGTAACTTTCGCTGTCCCTGAAATAAACGACCGGAAAAGACAACACCCTCCTCATCCGGTCAGCCACTTCCTCATCCGAATATGCTTTTCCGTTAAGTATCGCGATGAATTGCAAGTCGAAAACTTTCATGATCTGCTATAATGTTCTTCACGGATGAACTGCCACTGAAGCTAAAATCTTTATCAGGATCAGAAAGCCAAACCACCTGCACATACCGGCCTTTATAACTATTTAAAATAGACTTCATATCGGTAGCCTTCCCCTTCCGGTATTTCATAAACCCATGAGGCAGAGCTCCCGGACAAACGGTTCAATTCCTTTATTTTCTCCTTGAAGTAGGGGGTAAGTCAGATAGGAAGATGACAAGAAGTCTGCCAACTTTTCGCGTTGGCCTATGCTCCATTCTCCTTGCAAACCAGTCATTTTTGGGTGAGATAGGCTTGCACAGCCCAAGGAGTCCCCTCTGTACCGGTCAGTTCACGCAACGTTTTCACTTGAAGACTGTCTTTTCGATTTCTACTTTCGCATAGTCCAAAGGTTCTGTTTCAGAAGAATTATCCCAAAAAGCATACATATCAAGAAAAGCCATCATATATGTCATACTGATGGACGGAGGATATCTAAACTATTAGGCAAGAAAGAAAGCGACGGATCATCCAAAGAAAGAATGTTCAACACCTTATAGGCTGAATAATCATAACCTACATAGTCCTTTTTTTCCACAGGATATTTTCTCGGACGTTCTACCTTTTCTTCGAACAACCGACTGGCCATGAACAAATAACGGTCTGTCAATTCAAACCTTTGACGGTTTTTCAAAAGATGCGTCTCCCATGGAGAAAGCTTGTACTTCCATGCCACATAGTCGCAAAGCCGCATGTTTTCCGCCCACTCTCATCCACATTCTTCAGAAAATATTCAGTGTCAAGTTCCGTCCATAATCCGACAAACGTTCCCATCCGTAATAGATGACCGGCACGTCCTGATGCTTCAACAAGTTCTCATAACAGCCTCTCGGATAGCTACTGGCGTAGTCCACTGTCACATTCTTCTCCAATATCCCTTTCACGGTAATGTCAAGCGTATCACCAGGACGGACATAAAAAAGGAACTGGCGCGTTTCCACCTCCCATCTTCATTTCCGCCCACACCGGATGATCCAAAGAAAGTTCCGCACAGAACGTCCCGTCCGGTTCCAAAGCCGTGCAAAGGGCGACTTATGGGATAAGGGGCAATCTCCTATGTCCCAAGAAACTGACATCAAAGAACAAAATAACCCCATTCCAATCCTGGGAATATCCCTCTATCTTGCCGCGCACCACGGCCTTTCCTTTTCGGAACATCTCCTCGGAGGTTTCTTCTGCGTCTATCTCTTCTTTGGCCTCCGGAATCTTCACCTTGGCCTTGACATCGTGGATGCCATAGATGCGGAACATATCCTTGTCCGTCCCTCTATCAGGTCGAATATCTTCGTGTCCTCCGGCATCGGTTCAAAGAGCAAACGGAACTCCAACTGCCCGGCTTTCGGAATATAGCATTTCTCGCCCAACATCAGTCCTACAGCCCCTTCACGGGATAACGCGCATCCTCTTCATCGCTCAGGTACGTGGACGGCGCGAATTGAAACCAAGAGTTGATTTTCCCTTTCGCCGTGCAATACATGACCGTGGCCGTATCGGACAGTGCCACCTTGTCTATGGTCACCATCCCCGCATTGGAATAGAAGGACTGCAAACGAGTATAGGTCACTTCACCTTTTCCCCCATAGCGTGGTCGGCAGTAATGCTGCCATCAACCACAAGATTTTTTTCCTATTCATCATTCTTCTTTTTTTCTAATAATTCACGTAAACTCCGACGGAACTGCCTCTCATCCGCTGTATAAAGTGGTGTAGACAACACCTCCCCTTCTCGGTTCAACGTAATATCTTTTATATAATTAGGAAGTAGAAGTTGTGCGCGCAAAATACTGCTTTCTTCAAAATCCAACCAATAACAGGCTTCCTCCGGCAAATATGCTTTCACAAATTGCTCGAACTCCTCTTTCGTACAAGTATTGGCACTGAACAAAAATACGAACTGCAAATCTTTATGGTTCCGGAAGTCGGGTATCAAATTGACCATCCGGTTATTCACGAAATCAAAACCGCTTTTTTCCGGGTTTCATCCATTCTATCTGCACATATTTCCCTTTATATTTGTCCACAATCGGCTGCAATATCTCAAGTGCCTTTCCCTCCAACTTTGTTGTAGCCGGAAGCGGCTGGGCATAGTCGGAAGCCAAATTCCATATTTTCCTTTTCAAATAAGGATTCGTGAGGCAAGCTGCCCTATACCCACAATTTCTTTCCGTCCTTCCGGAGTCAGGAAGTCGGGCAAGTCACAGACTTTGTTAACGAGATAGGCTTGAACCAAATAAGGAATCTCCTTGAACCCCATGACACCCCGCTGAAGTGCTTCCACTTGTAAGCTGTCCGTCAACCGTTGTCCTCCACATCCGACCAGTCCACGTCTCCCATCGAAGCCAAAGACCAAGCATCCGTCATGGGCTGCATGTCCTTCATCCGTGACACCATTGCGCGAAAATAAGAAATAAAGGACATGGACGGGTCGTCCGTGGGCATCTCATTCAACACTTTGTATAAGGAATAATCATTGCCTTCGTAAAAATCCCTCCGCAGTTCCTCATTCGGTGGATAATAGCCATACCGGCTCGACAGCATCCAGTTGGCCAATACGGTCTGGTTGATTACCACCGCCACCTGCTGCCGGGCTTTCAGGAGGTGTGCCTCCCATGGAGACAGCCCGTATTTCCATACAAAATAATCACAAAGCCGATTTCCCGTTTCCATTGTCTCCTTGTCATAGCCCAAAACTCCTCATCGGTAAGCGTCTTCCAAATCTCTCCCTTACGCTCCCATTCGGCATAGACTTCCGGCATCTTGCACTTCAGCAATTTCTCATAACATCCTTTGGGATTGCTGCTGGTGTATTCTACAGACTCAATCCCTCACCCTTCGCCTTTATCACCAAGTCGAGCGTGTCGCCCGGACGCACATAGACCGGAATGTCCGGCCCACACCCCGGCTTCAGTTCGTCCCACACGGGATGCTCCAAGGCCAATCCAGACAGAAAGTCCCGTCCGGACGAATCAAGGCAGACGACGAACTTTCGGGACGACTTCCCAACGTATTGTCGGTCACCGCCACAATACCATATCCCCACCCAGGTTTGTAACCTTCTATCTTGCCCCGTACCACAGCCTTGCCTGTCCGGAACATGTTTTCCCCCACTTCTTCTGCATCCACTTCTTCCCGAGCCACAGGCATCTTCACTTTCGACTTAGCATCATGCAGTCCGTACCAACGTGCCATGTCACGTCCGTCCCCTTCTATCATATCGAATATCTTCGTATCCTTGGGCATAGGGGCAAAATCAACTGAAACTCCGTCTTTCCGCTTTTTAGGCATGTAGAACTTCTCGTCCAGCGTCAGTCCCACAGCCTTTCTTACGGGATACTCCACAGCTTTCTCGTCACTCAAATAAGTGCTCGAAGCCATTTGAATCCAAGAATAAGGTTTGAAACTTACGGAAAAACTCACCACCGTAGCCGTATCGGACAATACGACCTTCTCAATATTCCATCCTCCTGCATTATTGGAATACAGAGACTGCAAACGGGTGTAGACTACCTCACCTTTTCCGAATAGAGTGGTTGGCAACAATGCTGCCACCAACCACAAAATATGTTTCCTTTTCATTACATTTTACATTTTATCCGGGTCTATTTGCTTCTTTATCTGTTATAAATGACACATTAGGAGAGAAATCAAAAGAATCACTTCCTCTCATCTCAACAAGATTAATTTTCGTATTTCCATTTTCATCTGTATAGGTTTCTATCTTGTCATAAGTATAATCAACAGTTCCATGAATCCCATAATAGCCCTCCCATGTGGGAGTAACTTTAATACCCCGTGCATTAGGAAGACGACATGTCGCTGAACCAGTTAATTTTGCCTCTGGAGTATTACGAGTTATATAACCTTTCGTCCACGATACTGAGACATTGCATTTACCTTTATTACTGTATCCAGAACAAGATCCAGAAGCAATAGGGTCTACTGCATTAGGACTTGGCCCTGTATCCTCTCCCCGTGTCTGCATCGCCCGCTTTGCCAACGAATGCACATCCTCTTCCTCCTCAAAAATATCATCTCCGGAACAGCTATACGCCAATGCACCCGTGCCGACAAACAGCAATGCCAAAACTTTCATAAATACGGTCTTTTTTCATTTTCATTCTTTTGAACTTAAGTTAATACTCCAACTACTTGTCCTCTTCTTACCATGGCTTGAGATGACAATGCAAAAGTAAAAGCAATGCCTCCATCAAATGCAAGTTTTCGTTATCAAATATTATCAAATCAAGTATCAAATATTATCATAAAATATCAAGTCTCTGATTTTCAAATATTAGAAAAGGTATTTTTTCTTTCATTTCTTATACCGTTCATATAAGTAACATATGAAAACACGTTTCAAAAGCCGCACTTTCCTGCTAAAAAATAACCGGACTTCTTGCATGTCATCCCAATAAAGCATAATTTTGTTTACTGTTTATCATAACCGCATATCATGAAACCTGAATATAAATTCAACCTGATCATCGCATTGGTTTCCGTTTCAATCTTAATTACCCTCACGGGAATAGCAGCAAGCGTTCACCATTGCATAAAATGGGCAGACTACTGCAAAAACGAAAACCTGTCTGCCACTGTCGTGGAGTTCTCACAAAACATGATTTTCCATGCCTATTATTGGATGGGGTTGCCTTTGCCTGTATAAGCCTGATGGCTACCATGGCATTATGGTACTTCAGCCGTCAACAAAATCTTCATCCGAAACAGACCTGTCCGACAATAAGCACACAAGGAAGCAAGTTCAAGAAATTACAGGTCAACGTCTATACCAACGAAATTACCATGGAAGGGCTTTCGCAAAAAAGCCGTAATCAAGTGGTAACCTTGTTGGATTACCTCGTCAAACACCCCAAGCATAAAATCTCATTTTCAGAACTCAATACGGTATTCAATGAGAATTTTTTCGATGGTTCCCAATCATCCAAACGAAAAATCAGTAACCTTAAATATGAGACCAACAACGTACTGAAAAATATGGGGTTTGAATTGGTCCGGCTTTCTTCCGACCAACTTGCATTGGTTACGAAAGAAAGAAACTGACTCTCCCTGTCTTATATTCCACGTCCATCCATCCGTCTTTACCGCACACTGTTATATTGCATATACCGCCCGCTGTCCGTAACGCCCACGGCCTCGACACTGACAGACGTCCGCTTGCTGTTGTTATAAAGGCGGACCGTGGCACTTCCCTTTGCATCAAACTCCACCTCGGGCATCCATAGGAGCGTACGGCGGTAATCTTTCGTTTCGGGCAAAGGACGATGACTGTAGTCAGGACTGTAGAAATCATCGCACACGGCATAACCATGCAAGAGGTAACGGCGGTCACGGCAAGAAGGGAAATATTCCCCGTCGGGACGGAGCTGCATACCCACGATGACTTCCGGCTGGTTGTCCTGCCGGTATTTCCAACTGCCCATTTCACGGGGCACATAGTCCGTATAAATATAAAACTTGTCCAACAGGCTCAGCGACCGGTATTTCTCAAATTCCCCGCGCGACAACCAATCGGGGACGGATAGGTCGGCGTGCTCGGCATGACAGGCTTGTCCCACAGGCGGTTGGGCCACGTGTTGAAGGTCGTCCGAAGAAAATAATCACGGTATTTGTTCATGTCACCCACAAACAAGAACGAAACGAGCGTGGACACGGCCGGACTGCTCAAATAATAGAAAGGCACATCGGCCAAACCGTAATCGGCCATCATGTTATATGCGTCGTACGCGTCGATAACGACTGCAGGCTTCGTCGGGTCGTAGCGGCGTAACCCGTTCCTCCGCGTCCGCACCGTCACGGAAGGGCAACACGCGGCCTTCTGAACGAACCGCACACGAGGCTGTCCTCATGGGCAAACGGTTCGAGGTCACGCGGCGACACGTCCTGGTAAAAGCTGTAGGATGTGCGAAATGGGGATGGAACAAGTCCAGTTTCACATAATAGTCCGGCCAAGCCTCCTCATCGGTGAACCCCCTCCCGGCGTTTTTGCTGACATACTCTGCTCCCTTTTCAGTTTCGCCGCGCTGAGGAACATCATGCAATCACCGTAAATCTTGGGGATGGCCATGTAGAACGAGCCGTCTTTTGTCTGTTGCTTCAATTCAAAAGTCTCCGGTCCCTGCGTGAACATGGCCCAGACGTTCACCTCCTTTTTCAGGTTACTGATCTTTTTGAAATCAATGTTTTGCCTTTCCGAACGGTTGACACACCCTCCGATGGTCTGGAACTTCTCGGGCAACCAAGGCAGCGCGAGGGGTTCTACGTCCGCCATCTCACGCCATCTTGTGACGTCGCCACCCTTGCCCCATCATGAGCCGGACGAGGCCTTGGCGGCGAAGACTGTCGACTGACCCGAAATAATCACCCGGCTGCTCCACAAACCCTTTGATTTCACTGGCAAGGAGCATTTCGGTGAGTATCGTGCCATTGTCGTACGTGTCTTCTTCCGTATCCCGGTCGCGAACGGCAAGGGAAAGGCTGGATAAGGAATCCGCCGGGTCGGCCAGTTGCAAATGCAAGGTGATGGAATCGAAAGGTTCATAGGACTGGCGGATGCCGGAAACGGCCAGTTTCGAGCATCATAGTCGTGATGGTTAACGAAAAAGAGCCGGTCGGCATAGATGCGTCCTTCCCCGTCGAAGACCGTAAGCTGGTTGACACCGGTGGGAAGACGTCCAACGGGATAGCCATCCGGCAGACCCGGAGGCCGGATACAGGTTCGTCCGCCGTGCCCGCCATCCCGTTTGAAAAGAGCGACACAGGCAAGGGACGGTAGAAACGGGACACTCCGCCACTCATGACGTGCAAGGCAACGGGGCGCTTCACTCCGACGGCCTGTATCACGGCCTCCACCACACTGTCGCCCACCGTGACAGTCAAGGCACAACCTTCTTTCTCCACTTCGGAAGCTCTTCTTCATACTCATATCCCTTTGTAAGTGAAGGTAGCACGGAAATCCGCCTGTTCCGACACATCCGGCAGGCGGAATGTCGTCCGGCCGCGCTCGTCCGTCCGGCAGGCAGCCGCCACCTTTCCCTCCTTATCCCGGACGGTAAGCTTCATGCCGCCAAGATGTTGCCCGTCCTCGCCGTTCAATTCAAGGGCCACCCGGCAAGCCGCACCGGCCACAAGGTTACCTCCTTCGGGATAGAAACGCAAGTCCACTTTGGGTTTCTTTTTCTTCGAGGGTTTTATAGTAGCGGCGCATGGGGCGCAACGTCATGTCTT
>VOFG01000804.1_pt1 | contig 18001 bp, 43 predicted proteins | sample 5384171 | NCBI WGS metagenome assembly VOFG01 (sample SAMN12384726, study PRJNA508395) | human gut metagenome | isolation source: healthy gut F | host: Homo sapiens
GACTGGGTTGGAATATGTTTGTGTCCTTCCAGGATCAGGTCAGACCAGATTTCATCGGAAACCACAAAAACATCGTGCTTTTGTAAAGCTCCATAACCTTCTCAATCTCCCAGCGCTCCCAAACACGGCCGCACGGGTTGTGCGGGGAACAAAAACAGCAGCATGAATGTGGTTCTCCACGATTTTCTTCTCCATATCGTCAAAATCCATGCGCCAGGTACCATTTTCATCTTTCACCAGCTGGGAATGTACAATATTATATCCGTTGTTTTCAATACATCTGGTAAAACCAATGTAAGTCGGGGAATGGAGCAGTACATTATCCTTTGGAACACATCACGTTTAACGCACTGATCGCGCCGCCCAGCACGCCATTCTCATATCCAATATGCTCCGGCTTGAGTCCGGTCACCCGTTGCGCTTCTCCTGCCACTGGATGATAGACCGGTAATACTCCTCAGACGGATCAAAATATCCATATGCCGAATGCTGCACGCGCTCCATCATGGCCTCCACAACCGTTGGTGCGGTTGGAAAATTCATATCGGCTACCCACATGGGAATCCGGTCAAAGCCTTCTTTGACCTGTGCCCCGGAATCGGGATATGTTCCACCGCAATCGCGTCTTTTCCGGTGCGGTCCAGAATGGAAGTAAAATCGTATTTCATAATCATCTTTTCCTTTCGTCAGCATCGTAAATCTGGTTCCATCTTACCGCGTTTTTCCATGATTCGCAATCATCGGCAAAATTTTACAGTTTAATATCCGAATTCAATTCGATATATGAAATATTTTAAATTAGTAATGATTATTATTATTGACATATTGGAGAAATTTTGGTTATAATACAGACATACACAAAAGACAATCTAAAAGAAATAAAAACACGAATCAATTCCGTGAGAACCCATTAACCAATGTATAGAAAATTTATATCAAAAAGGAGAAGAGCAGCTATGAAAAAATTTGAATGTGAACCATGTGGATATATTTATGATCCTGTAGCAGGTGATCGGACGGCGGTATCGCTCCGGGAACAGCATTTGAGGATATTCCGGACGATTGGGTATGCCCAGTTTGCGGGCTTGGAAAAGATGTTTTTGTACCGGTAGAAAGTTAGATACAATGTAACAGCCCAAACTAAAAGAAATGGAGGACAGACTATGACTTACGATTACGATATCACTTTTGAGGATAATTTATTAACCGGCAATAAGATGATTGATGCACAGCACAAAGAACTGATCGAGCGAATCGGAACTTCGTATTTGCCTGCCAGGATGGAAAAAGTAAGGTAAATGCCATAAAAATGCTGGATTATCTGGACGAATACACTGACTTCCATTTCAAAGAAGAGGAGGCATTGCAGGAAAAATCCGGTTATCCGGATCTTGACAAAGCACCATAAGAAACATGAGGAGTTCAAGAAAACGATTCAGGAATTGTATGAATATCTTCATGATTCTGAAGGTCCGACGGATCAGTTCAGCGAGCTTGTACATAAAAATGTGGTTGACTGGTTGTTTGGCCACATTAAAACCTTTGACCGCTCCGTGGCAGAATTTATCTTTATGAGAGAAAATCCGGGAGCGCTGCTATGGATATTGTTTAGGCATCGGTAGCAGTTAAGAAAACAGAGGACCTGGGTTCCCACACCATGTTTATCGGTGAGATCACAGATATGGAAGTTCTGAGTGATATTCCTTCCGCAACATATGAGTATTATCAAAACCATATCAAACCCAGACCACAGGCAATAGGAAAGACCGAATCGGGACAGACTATATAGAGATGCAGGATCTGCGGTTACGAATATATTGGAGACGAATTACCGGAGAACTTTGTATGTCCTTTATGCAAACACCTGGCATCAGACTTTGAGAAAATTGTAAAGAAAGAAGAGAAAAAAGAAATGGCAGGAAACAAATACGTAGGAACCCAGACAGAGAAAAATTTACAGGAAGCTTTTCAGGCGAATCCCAGGCAAGAAATAAGTATACCTACTTCGCATCTGTGGCAAAGAAGAAGGCTACGAGCAGATGGCGGCCCTGTTCTTAAAAAACGGCTGACAATGAGAAGGAAACATGAAAATGTGGTTTTAAAGAGCTGGCCGAATCGGTGATACGAAAGAAAATCTGGCTGCTGCTGCAGCGGGCGAGAATTACGAATGGACCGATATGTATGAAGGCTTTGCAAAAAACCGCGCGGAGGAGGAAGGTTTCCCGGAGCTTGCGGCGAAATTCAGAGCGGTAGGGGAAATCGAGAAGCATCACGAAGAGCGATATCGCGCACTCCTGAAAAAATATTGAAACCGCGCAGGTCTTTGAGAAGAGCGAAGTGAAGGTATGGGAAATGCCGCAACTGCGGACATATTGTAGTGGGAACCAAGGCCCCGGAGGTGTGCCCGGTATGTAAACCATCCACAGAGTTATTTTGAAGTGCACGAAGAGAATTATTAAAGAGGTTCGTATAATTTCCCTTTTCTGCGCAGACTTACTCCTGTAAGGAGGGAATGGCATGAACAACAAAGCAATGGACTGTACCGCGCTGACACTCACCATCATCGGCGCCGTCAACTGGGGACTGATCGGCTTCTTTAACTTTAATCTGGTCGCGTTTTATTCGGCAGCATGAGCTGGCTGTCCCGGATTATCTACGCGCTGGTCGGCCTCAGCGGACTTTATCTCATCAGTTTCTATATGAAAACAGGGCGGGTGGACGCGTAAGGCCTTGTACCCAAAATACTAACTCTGAAAATTCCAAATAAAAGGCTCCCAAATCCGGACACTTTCTCTGTGATTTGGGAGCTTTTTATGCTATGATGAACATAATGATTTTCTATGAAACAAAAAAGACCTTGGAGAGGGTCTGTAAACACTACTACTTTATAATACGAGTGAGGATCCCCGTTATGAAAATCACATACATTCATCACAGTGGTTATCTTGTAGAGACGGACCAGGCACTGCTGCTTTTCGACTTTGTAGAGGGTACACTTCCTGCCCTGACGCCGGAAAAAAGATCTGTTCGTGTTCGTGAGCCACCGCCACGAAGATCACTTCAGCCCAAAGATCTTTGATCTGGCAGCCACTCACCCCCTGTATCCGTTTTATCCTTTCCGATGACATCTGGCAGAACAAGGTGCCGGATCACCTGCACGGACTCGCCTGGTTCATGGATCCGGGAAAGGTTCTGGAATGGAAAGAAGGCGGCGGACTTCGCGTGACAACCTTCAAGTCCACGGATGAGGGCGTAGCCTTCATGGCAGAAACCGGCGGTTATACCATCTATCATGCCGGCGACCTAAACAACTGGCGCTGGAATGGCGAAGATCTGGCATGGAATAACAACATGAGCACCAACTACCGCCGCGAGCTGGAAAGATCAAAGCTTCCGGTTTCCACCCGGATGTTGCCATGGTTCCGTTAGATGGACGCCAGGAGGATCTGTTTTACCTGGGACTGGATGATTTCATGAGGACGGTCGGTGCCGAAATGGTCTCCCATGCACTTCTGGGAAGATTTCAGCGTCATTCCGGCACTGAAGAAGCTGGACTGCAGCGCAGAGTACCGGGACCGCGTGGCAGATATCCGCAAAGCCGGGCAGCGTTTTTTCTTTCCGGCTTTTCCGGATAACCGGTCAGGCGGAGAGACAACATGATATCCACAGCCACTAAAGCCCATGTACAGCAGGAAATCCTGCTCCTCGCCATGAAGGCCGGGCAGATCCAGCTGGAAAACGGAGCGGAAATCTTTCGCGTGGAAGATACCATCATGCATATCTGCCGTGCCTACGGACTTCATTCTGTCCATAGCTTCGTGCTGAGCAACGGTATTTTCTAAGCTGCGGAGATGAGACGGAACCCCTGTTTGCCCAGGTTCTGCAGGTGCCTGTCAACAATACCAACCTGCGCAGGGTGGCGGAAGTAAACCAGCTGTCAAGGCGCATTGAGGAAGAAGGACTTTCCCGGAGCATGTACGCAGAGAGCTGACCCGCATCGAGGAGCATCCGGGCTTTCCCGCTGCTTTGCAGATTGCCGTGGCCGGCTCGCCGGTGCCTGCTTTAACGTCATGTTCGGCGGCTCGCCGTGGGATTTTTGTGTTCCATTGTTGTCGGAAGCCTGTATCAGGCCCATGCCGTCTATCTCGGCAATCCGCATTTGGGACGGATCGTGCGCACCATTCTCGGCAGTGCCTGGATCACCTTCCTTTGCATCCTCTGTTACCGCTTCGGCCCGGAGAAAATTTTGATGCCATGATCATCGGCGGCATTATCCTCATGGTTCCCGGAGTTGCCTTCACTAACGCCATCCGTGACATGGCCGACAGCGACTACATTTCCGGCTCTGTCCGAATGCTTGATGCCGTCATAAGCTTTTTTCTGCATTGCCATCGGTGTCGGCGTTGTGCTTGCGCTGTACGGAAATATAGCCGGTGCTCCACTGCTGCCATAATATAGAAAAGAGAGGTTCTTCATGCTGCACCTACTGATTCAGACCTGTGCGGCCGCCATGGCCACCGTAGGTTTTTTCCCTGCTGTTTGGCGTTCCGCCCACTATTATCCCAGCTGTGCCCTTATTGGCGGCGTGAGCTGGCTTGCCTATCTGCTTCTGCTGCCCTACAGCTCCGTCTCTATTGCCACTTTCGCTGCCACGGTCATTGTGATCCTCATGTCACGATGGTTTGCGGTACGGAAGCGGTGCCCGGTCACCATCTTTCTGATCTCTGGCATCATCCGCTGGTGCCGGGTGCGGGAATCTACCGGGCAGCCTACTACACGGTCACAAATCAGCTTTACCTGGCTGTCCAGACCGGTTTTGATGCCGTCAAAATGGCCGTTGCCATTGTACTTGGGATTGTGTTCGTTTTGAAATTCCGCAGACGGTATTTCAGATTGGCAATCAGAGAGCCCATCAAAAACACTAATTTTTACAGATAAAATACAGGAGGAATCATTATGCTGTTACTTCAGAATGGACGGGTCATCGACCCGAAATCAGGACTGGACCAGGTGATGGATCTGGTCACAGGCGACGGAAAGATCCTGGAGCTTGGAAATGATTAAAAGAAAAATATCCGGATGCCCGGGTGATTGACGCCACCGGACTTTGTGGTGGCTCCGGGCCTCATTGATGTGCATGTGCACTTCCGTGATCCGGGACTTACCTATAAGGAAGACATTCACACCGGCGCTGCTGCCGCTGCCGCAGGCGGATTCACCACCGTGGTCTGCATGGCCAATACCAAACCGCCGGTTGATAACGTGGAAACCCTCGAATATGTGCTGGCAGAAGGCAAAAGACTCCGATCAACGTCTTAAGCGCTGCCAATATCACGATCGGCATGAAGGGCGAGGTTCTCACCGACATGGAGCTGTTGAAGGCCCACGGCGCTGCCGGTTTCACTGATGACGGTATTCCGTTAAAAGATTCTGCCCTGGTAAAGAAGGCCATGGATGAGGCGGTTCGCCTGAATGTACCGTTAAGCTTCCACGAGGAAGACCCGTCCCTCATCACCAACAACGGCATCAACCGCGGCGCAGTCTCTGAGCACTTCGGCATTGGCGGCTCCCCAGCTGCCGCAGAGGATGTTCTGGTGGCCCGTGACTGCATGCTCGCTCTGCACACCGGCGCCCTCATCGACATCCAGCATATCAGCTCCGGTCACTCTGTCCGCATGGTAGAGCTGGCCAAGCAGCTTGGCGCCCATGTCATGGCTGAGGTTACTCCGCACCACTTCAGCCTGGATGAAAGTGCCGTCTTAAAGCACGGGACCCTGGCAAAGATGAACCCGCCGCTTCGCACCATTGAGGATAAAGAAGAGATTCTTCGCGGCCTAAAGGAAGGTGTCATCGACATCATCGCCACCGACCACGCGCCACACAGTGCTGAGGAAAAAGCCAAACCACTCACCGAAGCACCGAGCGGCATCATCGGCCTGGAGACCGCGCTGGCACTGGGTGTCACCAATCTGGTCCGTGAAGATGTCCTGACCATGCCGCAGCTCATGGAAAGATGAGCCTGAACCCGGCCATCCTCTACCATCTTGAGGGAAGCAAAGGACACTTAAGCATTGGCGCAGACGCTGACCTGGTGGTATTTGATCCAGACGAGAAATGGACTGTGAAGGAATTCAAATCCAAAGCTACCAACTCTCCGTTCATCGGTGAGGAGCTTTACGGAAAAGTAAAATACACCATCTGCGGCGGAAAGGTTGCTTATGTTGCTATTCCTATCCAGAATAACTGAGATTTTTCTCAATAATAGGTTTTGGAGGGAGACTCCCGCATCCTGCGGTTGTCTCCCTTCTTTTTTTCTGCTATAGTGGTTAGCAAAAAGCTTACCATGCGCATTACATGAATTTCCCTTAAACGGAAGCAGACACGCGATTCAGGAGGAACCTATTTTATGGAATTACGTCAGCTGGAATATTTTATGATTACCTGCGAAAAAGGCAGCTTTAACCAGGCCGCTGAATGCCTTTACACCACACAACCCAATGTCAGCAAAGTGATCAGTTCGCTGGAAAAAGAGCTTGGCCGCCCGCTTTTGAACGCAGCAGCCGCGGAATCCGCATCACTCCCTATGGAGAAACGGTCGGGAATATGCCCAGAATATTCTCCACAATGTTAGCCTGATCGACTCCCTCACGGACCGGAACCAGGGTAAAAAATTCAGTCTCGCTACGTATCCCAGCAACATGATTTCCCGCTTATTAACCGACTTCTATCAGGAAATGGGTGATTCCTACCATCGTGGAACACTTGGAAGGTACCGTGGAGGAAATCTGCAACCGGGTTGCCCAGGGGCTTTCCGAGATCGGTGTCGTCTATATCGCTGAAAAACAGCTGCACCAGTTCCAACACATTCTTTCCCACAAAAAGCTGAAATTCATTCCCCTGGATATGAAGGAAGCCTGTGTTTATGTGGGGCCAAAGCATCCGCGCTACCATGATGAAAGCATTGACTTTCAGGATCTTTCCTCCCTCTCCTTCGTCCGGGGTGTGGGAATTTTTCTCAGTGGAACATCATTTAAGCCATGTAAGCCTGGGTGCCATCAGCACGGAACAGCTCCATTATTCCGTCTATACCAACAGCGATCACCTGACCATCAACCTGCTGATGAATACCGACGTCTGCAGCCTTGGCATCAATTTTCTCTATGACCAGTACCGCCAGTACGATGTCCGCCAGCTCCGGATCAACAACTGTGAGCCATTTCTACTCATCGGCTACATCTGTCCGGATGACGGAAAATTAAGCACAGCCGCCGACTGGTTCATCCGTCATTTTCAGGCAATTTTGTAAGAATTTCACCCTTGTTATAACATTTTGGAATAACTAAGCCCCTCCAAATTCGTCAGTAGTAAGCTTTGGTTAACCTGTGTTATACTTTTCATCGTTCACACCGGATGTGTGGACAGAAAACGATAACAAGCTTTTTACAACAGGAGGAAACTGATTATGAAAAAGATGGGGCACACTGCTTTGCAGGTCTCTTAGGCACCGCCGTGTTAAGTGGCTGCGGTTCATCCGCCTCTGACTCTGCATCTACTGCTGCCGCAGATTCCGCTGCTGCAGAAACCGCCGCTTCTTCTGATACCAAAAAAGAAGATCTGATCTTTGTAAACTACCGCGATATCCGCGATTTAAACCCGCATTTATATGCCGGCGAGATGTACGCACAGGAAATGCTGTACGAGGGTCTCGTCAATATCACCGCAGACGGTTTTGAAGGCTGCCTGGCTGAAAGCTGGGATGTCAGTGAGGACGGAAAGGTCTACCTTCCACATCCGCCCGGGCGTGCTGTTCTCCGATGGCGAGAAATGTGACGCCCTATGCCATCAAAGGCAAACTTCGACGCGATCCTGGAAAACAAGGACCGCCACACCTGGCTGGAGATGATGCACCTGTTAGTCGGTGTCGACGCTCCGGATGAAAACACCTTTGTCATCGAACTGTCTGAGCCGTACTACCCGCTCTTAACCGAGCTTGGTGTTACCAGACCGTTTGCCATGATCTCCCCTGAAAGCCATGAAAGACGGCAGCACCAAGGACGGCGTAGAGGCTTACATCGGAACCGGCCCATATGTACTGGATGAATTTTGTAACCGATGAGTATGCTATTTTCAAGGCAAACCCGAACTACTGGGGCGAGCAGCCGGCCATCAAAACTATTACCGTTAAAGTCATCCCGGATAACCAGACCCGTATCCTGGCTCTGGAAAAGGGCGAGATTGATATGATCTTCGGTAAAAACATGATCGATGCCGATGCCATCAACCAGTATTAGACAGTGATAAAGTTCACTGTAGAGCTTTCTGACCCGACCTCCACCCGACAGATTGTCCTGAATACCTCCTCCGATATTCTTTCCGAGAAGGATGTGCGCATCGCACTTCAGCATGCAACCAACAAGCAGAACATCTCTGACGGCATCTTCTACGGACTGGAGAAACCGGCAGACACCCTGTTTGCCAAAACTATTCCATATTGTAACATTAAACTGGAACCATTTACTTTACGACTTAGAACTGGCTGGCCAGATTCTGGATGACGCAGGCTGGAAAATGGGTTCCGGCAATGTCCGTGAAAAAGATGGACAACAGTTAACTATTGATGCTTCTACAACAGTGACAGCGTTACTGAAAATCCATTGCCGAATATCTGCAGAGTGAGTATCAGACCATCGGTGTTTCCTTAAACATCCACGGCGAGGAGGAGCAGTCCTACCGTGACAATATGAAAGCAGGTAATTTTGATATGGTATTTAATATCTGCTGGGGTACTCCGTACGATCCCCAGTCCTCTCTGGCAGCCATGCGCGCGCCGGTATACGGCGACTATGCAGCCCAGCTTGGCCTGGATGATAAGGCAGAAATTGATGAAGCTATCACCGAGATCCTCATCACCACAGATGAAGACAGACGCCAGGAGCTTTATACCTACGTTCTGAGCCATCTGCATGAGGATGCGGTTTACATTCCGCTGACCTATGAGTGCAACAAAGCCATCTATCGTTCCGATATGAAAGGGCTTCCACTTTACCCAGACTCAGTATGAGGTTCCGTTCCAGGATTTCTCTTTCTAAACGGACATGTCACCTGATGTTGACATCACCACAATTCAAGTCGAACGTCTGTTGTTACGTGCCGATGGCACCCCGCAGCTGCCGCCAGTATTCGTAAAATGTGCATGAAGCCGTCTCCCTTGAGGCGGCTTTGTTCCAATTGTTCATGTTTTCATTTATTTTTCCAAGCGGAGGTACTGTTTTGAAACCATATATCATCAAGCGGATCCTTTCCGCGATTCCGCTCCTTCTCATTATTTCCTTTGTGTGCTTCGTTTTTATTAATCTGATTCCTTCTGATCCGGCTGAAGTAGCTTTGCGTGTACGTCAGGTTCCCATTATCACGGAAGATGCCATTGCCGAGGTCCGCGCGGAACTCGGCCTGGACAAGCCGTATCTGGTCCGTTACTTTCACCTGGGTACTGGACTGCCTGCGCGGCAATTTTCGGCATCAGCTATGTAAACCCGACCCGCACCGTGGCGGGAGAACTGCTCCGCTGTATGCCGGCTACCTTTACAGCTGGCCGGTGCATCCCCTCATCATGGTAATCCTGTTGAGCCTGCCGATCGGCTTTCTTTGTGCAGTATATAAGGATGGCTGGTTTGACCGGATCATGCGCGGCATTGTCTTTCATGACCACCGCCATGCCTGCCTTACTGGGTCGGCCTTCTGTTGATGTGGCTGATCTCCATCAAACTGGACCTTCTGCCCACCAGTGGGAACGGTACGATCAGACATCTCATCCTTCCGGCTTTTACTGTATCCCTAAGCTATATTTCTACTTATATCCGCCTGATCCGCAATAATATGCTTGAAAATATGAAACAGGATTATGTACTTTACGCCAATGTCCGCGGTCTCACTCAAAGATCCATTCTGGTAAAGCACATTTTGAAAAATTCTATGCATACCTGTATTGTGGCCATTGGTATGAGTATCCCACAGCTGATCTCTGGAACCATTGTTGTAGAAAATGTATTTGCATGGCCGGGACTGGGAACCTTGTGCATCAGTTCCATTTTCAACCGGGATTATCCTGTTATACAGACTTATGTTCTTCTGATCGGTGTCCTGTTTGTTGTATTTAACCTGCTGTTTGATATCCTTCAGACGGTATCTGACCCGCGTATGCGAAAGGAGGGCAACTGATGTTACACCGGTTTTCTTCATAATAAAACCGCCGTTGGTACGGTAACCCTGGTGCTGCTTGTGGCGCTGATGGGCATTTTTGCCCCGCTCATTGCCCCGCACGACCCTTACGCCACCGATATTCTTAACAAATTTTCCCAATTCAGCAAAGAATATCCCCTTGGTACTGATAATCTTGGCCGCTGCATCCTCTCCCGCATGATCTACGGGATCAGGCCCACTCTTGGTCTGGCCGTACTGACTATGTTAGGTACCATCGGTCTTGGCGCTCTGATGGGACTTCTGGCCGGGTATTTCCGTGGTATTACAGAAGAGCTGATCATGCGCGTGGTGGATGTGATGCTTTCCTTCCCCAGCCAGATCATGGTATTTGCCGTCGTTGCGCTGCTTGGCATCAACGTCCAGAACGTCATTCTGGCGAACGTCTTCATCAAATGGGCCTGGTATGCCCGCATGATCCGCACAGGTGTCATGCAGTACCGGGACCGGAACTTTGTCCAATTTTCCCGCTGTGTCGGAACTCCGGAACGCTTCATTCTCTTCCGCCATCTGGTTCCTTCCATCGCGGCTGACCTGGCTGTGCTCTCTTCCCTGGATGTAGGCTGGGCTATCATCAATATTTCCACCCTTTCCTTTCCTGGGACTTGGAGTACAGGCTCCGACTCCTGAATGGGGGGCCATGCTTAGTGAGGCGAAAAATGTCCTGACCAGCAACCCGGCCCAGATGCTGGTTCCTGGTATCGCGATCGTTGTTCTGGTTTCTGCTTTCAACTTAATGGGCGATGCCATCCGTGATGTACTTGATCCAAAGGAGGTGCTGTAATGTCTGCCATTTTAAAAGTAGAAAACTTAAACGTCAAGCTGCATCACCGCAGAGCCTCCAAAAAGCTGGTGGAAGATGTCAGCTTTGAGGTCCGCCAGGCGAATGCCTCGGCATTCTCGGGGAATCCGGCAGCGGAAAAAGCATGACCGTGAAATCCGTGCTGGGCCTGCTGGATAAGAATTTTCAGGTTTCCGGAAGCGCCATCTTTGACGGCCAGGACCTGTTAAAAGAATCAAAAGAAGAGCTGCGCCGCCTCCGCGGAAGCCGGATCACCATGGTCCTGCAAAATCCCATGACCTGCTTCGACCCGCTCTACCGCATCGGAAACCAGATGGCAGAAACCTTTGCCACTCACACCTCCTGGAACGCCCAGGAAATCCGCACCCGCTCTCTGGGAATCCTGAACAGATGCGGATCCGGAACGGAGAAGAAGTTTTGCAAAAATACCCCCACCAGCTCTCCGGTGGTATGCTCCAGCGCATTATGATCGGTATTGCCATGGCCCTGCACCCGGAGCTTCTGATTGCCGATGAGCCGACCACCGCCATCGATGCCATCACCCAGTACGAGATTCTGGAGGAATTTATCCGCATTAAAAAGAGCAAAAATACTGCCATGCTTTTCATCACCCATGACTTGGGCGCGATTTCTAAAGTAGCAGACCGTATCCTCGTTATGAACAGCGGACATGTGGTGGACAGCGGCAACTTTTGACCACATCCGAAAGCATGCCGATGACCCGTACACCCGCATGCTGGTGGAGAAACGTTCTGCCGTCATGCACCGCTACCACCAGATTTTACACGGAAAGGAGAGTTCCCATGCTTGAAATAAATCATGTCTGCGTCAGCTTCCGCAGCGAACGCCAGGAAAAAGCTGTTCGGCACCACCCGGGACCAGGTTTCTTTGATGTCTCCTTAAAGGTCCACAGGGGAACCTGCCTTGGGAATACTTGGGGAGTCCGGAAGCGGAAAATCCACCCTCGGCCGTGTGATCTGCGGTCTTTTAAAGCCCGACAGCGGCGAACTGAAAATTCACGATGTGTCTGTTTATGCATCCAGAAATGGCAGAAAAACCTTCAAAAACGCTTAATGTTGTTTTCCAGGATTATACTACCTCTGCCAATCCCCGTTTTCGCGTAAAGAAGATCATTGCTGAAGGTCTGGCTGCAAGAGAACGAAACCAGAAAATCCGGTTAAATCGGCTGGAAGAAACTAACCGCCTTTTTAGAGCTGGTGGGGTGGAACCCTCCTATGCAAACCGATATCCCCATGAACTGTCCGGCGGACAGCTGCAGCGTGTCTGCATTGCCCGGGCTGTGGCATGCCAGCCAGAAATCATTCTTTTTTTGACGAAGCTATCTCTTCCCTGGATGCACATACCCAGGTCCAGGATGCTTCTCCATGACCCAGGTCCTTAGATTTTCATTACCACATTCCGGTATCCTGTATTGCAGAAACAAAGGATAACTATGCCAGAAAGCTTTTAGCTTCTATTATTGAATATGACTAGAGGAGATCTTTAAACATGAAACTGTCTGACTTGAAAGCCGGCAGCAATACAAAGCAAACTCTCCTGCTGCCTGTGGCCAGCCCCTACCCTGTTGAGATAACTGCCATATGCGGCAGCCAGCCTGGAAAAACCCTGATAGTGACTGCAGGTATCCATGGCTGTGAATATGTAGGCATAGAAGCCCTGAACCGTCTGAAAAAGAATTGGATCCCGCCGGTCTTTCAGGACGTGTCATCCTGCTGCCCCTGGTAAATCCAGAAGGCTTTTTACATGGGTGCCAAACAAACGATCCCTGCGGATGGCCAGAATTTAAACCGCATGTTTCCCGGTGATCCTGCCGGTACCTTTTCCAGCCGTTTTGCAAAAAATCCTTGAAAAAGTCCTGTATCCTGAAGCTGATTTTCTGATGGATCTCCATGGCGGTGATATAAACGAAGCTCTGACTCCTTTGATTTTCTTTCCCTGCAGCCGTTCCTGATACACTGGCTGCCAAAACCTCTGCTGCTGCAGCGTCTCTTTCTGTTCCATACCGTGTTGCTTCCACTTCCAAAAATGGGCTATACAGCTGGGCCGCCCAGTGTGGTATTCCATCGCTTTTAGTAGAACGGGGAGAACGGGGACTATGGAGTGAGAACGAAATTACAGCCTGCAAAAGAAACGTTTTTGAACTAATGGATCATCTTAAGATCAAAACTTTTTCAAATACAGCCTTTCACCAGGAAGAGATCCGTCAGGCAATTTATGAAGAAGCACCTATAAATGGTTTCTGGTATCCCGCTGTGTCACATGCCGGTCAGAAATTAAAACAGGGCGCCCTCCTTGGCACCCTGAAAGATTTTTATGGAAATGAATTTTCCGGTATACTGCCCCATTTGACGGCGTTATACTTTATTACACCCTGAGTCTGGGTGTAAAATACAAAAGATCCGTTGATTGCATATGGAAGGATTTAATATTTATTTTGGGCTCATTGATCCGTCCCCCGCACTTGGGGCAGTAATTGTAATCTTCATCTGTCTCAAATCCGCAGCGCATACACTTTTTATGGGGATTTCCGGAACCTTCCTGCCAGGTGCGGGTGTATTTTCCCCTCCTGGACCAGATGAAGGTCGGCAGATGTGATCGACGGTTCTTCCCTCTTAAAATAGCTTTTTCCGATTTCCGGCTCCAGCTCATAAATGGCACTGCAGCAGGACATCTGCACATAAAGCGCTTATTCCACTTAAACAGCGGGATAAAAAAAAACTGAAATACATATAGGTCATAAAGACCTGACACTGGCTGGTGCTGCCGCAGCTTCCGCAAAGAATGCTCTTTGCGTAGTTAAGCAGCTTCCTGCCCTGACTGATACCTCCGATAAACAGCATTTATCCATCTCCTTTTTTAACAAAATGTACCACCTATAGCGGCATGACCATGCACGAAAATTACAGACCTGAAAGTTACAGACCTGCACGGTACAATGAACTGACCACCTTGTAAACTGTGAGCCATTTCCCGGTCCGGGACTTCTTTCTCTCTCCTGTACCTCCAGCCCATTTTCCTGCATGCATCAGCTCATCTACTGTGCTTCTGGCACTTGACACAGCATAGTTTCCTGTAAGGCAGAAGCCTTTTTCCAGCCGTGAAAATGCTCCAACAAAACCAAGATTCCGGCTTCCGGCCGGAACGGTTTTAGGCCGGTCTGTAAAATGATGGGGCCGAAGTGATGAGAGTTTACCTGTTTCATCTGAAAAAGCTTCCGGCTCTCCCATAGCAATATGCGCAGATCAGCCGTTTTTTCCATAATTTCCCAGAACCGCTGCCATTTTCCATAATGCAGATATCCCCAAAGCCCAAATTTATTTTTTCAAATACAAAGGATTCCCTGGTCGGTTTCTTCTTCCTGCAGTCTGCGTTTTACATACAATTTCTTTACTGCCAGTCCATTTCCGCCTTCATTGCCATTTTCAAGTTCCAGATCCGTTACCTGGCTGTTTTCCAGCAATAATACACCTTTACGGCGCAGGTATTGTTTCAGCAAACAGATCGATCCTTCATTTCATCTGGCGAAAGGAAGAGAAACGGTCCTTTTTATTTCCCATAAACTCCTGCGAAATTCTACCAGGCTGCTGTCCTTTTTCAGACTAAACACACACTGGCACAGCTGCCACAGATTTGTCTCAAATATATGAGGTGTTTCACTGAACCAGTCTTCAATGCTTAAAATATCCAGCCTTTTTCTTCTTCTGTACACAACAACCGCCAAAGTGCAGGAAGATCCCCCAGTCCAGACATTCTCTGCCTTCTGTTTTCGGGAAAGTAAATACTTTTTCCCCGGAATCCGGTATTTTTCCACACATTTCCAGAAAATCTTTGCAGTTTTCCTGGCTTACTACAAGAGGGCGTATTTCTTCCTCTCCCTCAGTGCCTTCTCCAAACACCATAATGCTGCTTCCTGGAAAATGGCAGTCTTTTATAAGCCAGACTGCTGCTGCCAGAGAGCTTAAACCATTTCCTATAATATAAGCCTTCTGCTTCCCATAATCCCTGCTCCGCACTACAGCAGCTTCCACCGCCGCCAGCCTGGCATCATTTTCCGCTTTTTATCTTTCTCTATCTGATAAGTCCATGCACCGGCTGCAGCACCTAAAACCTGCGGCCACAGCCAGCCGGATCCATCTTTTTTTATCTGACATAGGCATTTTCGCCTTTCTTTTTATAAACGGCTTAATTACTGTGCAAAATAGTTAGCCAGCTGTGCAAACTGCTCCAGACTTAAGGCTTCTCCACGGACAGAAGGTGATACTCCCAAAGGCTCTCAATAGCCTTTTGTGATCTCTTCTTTTTGAGAAAGAAATTTCCGGAGAGTTATTTAAACCATTCTGCAGTGTTTTTCTTCTCTGGTTAAAGGATGCCCGGATCAGCTTAAACATCAGCTTTGGATCTTTCACCTGTACCGGCGGCTCCTGATAGCGGGTCAGGCGGATCACCGCAGAACCCACATTCGGTCTTGGGATAAAGCAGTTTGGCGGTACATTTGCTACAATATACGGACTTGCATAATACTGCACTGCCAGAGACAGGGCACCGTAATCCTTAGATCCCGGCCCTACCTGCATACGGTCTGCTACTTCTTTCTGCACCATAACAGTAATATTGTCAATAGGCACATTACTCTCAAACAGTCCCATGATAATGGGGGTAGTAATGTAATATGGCAGATTTTGCAACTACTTTAATAGGTCTGCCGTTATTGTATTCCTTTACCAGCTCATTAATATCCACTTTCAGGATATCCTGGTTGATGACTTTTACATTGGAATAATCCTTTAATGTATCTGTAAGGATTGGCAGCAGATTGGTATCGATCTCCACTGCGATCACCTGCCCGGCACTTTCTGCCAGATACTGGGTCATGGTTCCGATCCCCGGACCGATCTCCAGAACACAGTCATCCTTTGTAATACCTGCTGCGCTTACGATCTTTTCCAGAACATGGGCATCAATAAGGAAGTTCTGGCCGAAGCGCTTCTGGAATGCGAACTGATATTTCTGGATGACTTCAATTGTTTTTTTCTTTGGATCTGATAATTTCTGATTCATCTATGATTTTACCTGCTTTTTGTCTTCTTTTTCTATCTATGTTATATTTCTATCATTTAATGTTGGGGCAAAAGGTATTTTGACCCCCTCTGATACCGAATTGCTGCATGCCGTCAGCAAAAAACTATGGCTGTAAACATAAAGCCTTCTGGCATTATCCCAGGTGATTTTCTCCACTTTTTCCCGGTCTATGCCTTTAATGGCAGCCAGCTGGTCTGCCACATAGGTCAGGTTCAGGGAAGAATTTCGCTTTCCTCGGTTGGGAACAGGTGCCAGATATGGACAGTCCGTTTCAGTACCAGACGGTCTAAAGGGCATATTCTACCGTCTCTGCCAGTTTTCTGGCATTTTAAAGGTAAGCACGCCGCCAATACCAAGGAAAAATCCCATATTCAGGTATTCTCTTGCCATTTTCCTTTGGTGTAGGAAAAGCAGTGGATCACGCCGCCAATGTCTTCTGCATGTTCTGCCTTCATAATATCCAAGGTATCTTTTGCAGCATCACGGCTATGGATGATCACCGGAAGCTTCAGCCTGCGGGCCAGGTCTAACTGGGCCACAAACCATTTCTTCTGGATCCCTTTATCCGGCTCTTCCCAGTAATAATCAAGGCCGATCTCACCAATGGCCGGACCTTCCCGTCCTGTCTTTCTGTACACCAGGCCTCAATATCTTTTAAGCCTTCATCAGACAACTCTGCACTTTCACTTGGATGCACGCCTAAAAGCAGCATACATGAAATCATGGTTCCTCGGCAAGCTCCAGTGTGGTCTTGCAGCTGGAAATGCTGGCAGCTACATTTGTAACAGCGCCGATGCCATTTTCCTTAAAGGCTGCCAGAAGCTGCTCTGTCCTCGTCAAAGGCTTCATCGTCATAATGAGCATGTGTGTCAAATATCATGTTCGTTATCCTCCTGTGGGTTAAAATGTCCTCGGAGCCGATAGAACATTAAACACATATTTATCCAGACGGTCAAAGGCTTCTTTTTACCCTGGACAACGGCAGTGCCAGATTCATACGGATATGGCATGGACCGTGGAATGCTACACCGTCCTGCCAGATCACGCCTACTTCAATGCCTGCTGCCTGAAGTTCTGTAATGGTCCTTCCATGCTTTTTGCACCACTCTGTACAGTCCAGGAAAAGCATGTAAGTGCCTTCCGGCCTGGAAACATTAACGCCTTCAAAATGCTTTTCAATGTAATCGCAGGCATAGTTTACATTCCCGCTTAACACCTCTTTTAATTCATCCACCCACTCATAACCTTCCGGTTTATAAGCACCGATCAATGCATACATTGATAACAGGTTCATGCTGTTATAATGGCTTAAAGAGGACTCTTTTAAAATCCGTTCCCTTAACCAGTCATTGTAAATAATATGGTAACTTCCAATAAGACCAGCCAGATTAAAGGTCTTGGATGGAGCATAGAGAGCTACTGTCCTCTGCTTTGCATCCTCAGATACAGACTGGGTGGGAGTATGCTTATGGCCATTTAAGAGCAGATCGGACCATATCTCATCAGAAACTACATATACATCATGCTTCTTGTAGATCTCCATTGCCTTTTCGATCTCCCAGCGCTCCCACACTCGGCCGGTGGGATTATGCGGACTGCAGAAGATTGCTGCATGGATATGGTTTTCCATGATCTTCTTCTCCATATCCTCAAAATCCATACGGTATACATTATTCTCATCCTTTACTAACGGGCTGTGGACAATGTGATAACCGTTGTTGGTAAGGCTGTTGGTAAAACCGATATAAGTGGGGGAATGTAAAAAAGTACACTGTCACCTTTAGAGCAAAGTACATTTAACGCACTGACTACACCGCCTAAAACGCCATTTTCATACCCGAT
>VOFG01000810.1_pt1 | contig 18001 bp, 23 predicted proteins | sample 5384171 | NCBI WGS metagenome assembly VOFG01 (sample SAMN12384726, study PRJNA508395) | human gut metagenome | isolation source: healthy gut F | host: Homo sapiens
TTATATGCGTGTTCACTTGTGCGCGGTACGTTTTCAGCGTCAAAACTTCTTATCCCGCAGAAGTCGGCAAGCCATATATCCAGCCATTGGTCGAGCGTCATACGGCAGGGTTCGATATATGTACCGTCCGCCAGCGACGCATTGACCGCAAGCAGTTTCTTTCGGACTTCCGCTTGTGTTTTGCCGGATACGCTCTTCTGTATCTGTTTGCCCGTTCCGGGGTCGAAGCCGCAGCTGTACCGAGCTTCCCAATAGACATACTTTTTCCCGTTGCGCTCTATGACCTTTTTTTCGGATGTTTCCCGCTCCGGCGGCACTTTTAGCCATCTATATACCCTCCCACGCTCAGAAAGGCAAGCTGTCCGCTCGTATTTTTTTCAATTCCTGCATTTCTCCATTGACCCACGAATTATAAATCGCTTCACTAAAAACGTGATCGTTTAACAATTCCCGCATTCGCTCTCTATTTGCAAAAAAACTTGACAAGCTCCGGTTGCCACTTAGCATAAAACTGAATAGAAAAAGCTTTATACGATTCGACTTCCCATTCTGGATAATCGTCACCCGGCTTTTGCACTTCTTCTTCGAACTCATCCATTATTATATCGCCGCCATACTTCGACACCTCTAAAATGCGCTGCGCGAGGTCTGCAACCGTTGATATGGGAGTAGACACGGGCTTCGCTTCATTACCACAGATACTCGATAGAAACACCTAAGGCATCTGCAATGGTAATAGCATTTTCAAGCGTCGGTCGTTTCGTGCCTTTTCGTAATAGGATACCGTTTGTGCAGAGATTTTAGCCTTTTCTGCAAGGTCACTTTGTGTCAGCTTCTTCTTCTTCCGTTCTGCGATAAGTCTTTCCGCAAAAATCGAAATGTCGTACATAAAAAACCACCTCTATCGGCAGGGTACCACGTCTTAAGTTGAATGTCAACAACAACATCATCAAAACAAGTTAAGTCGCGCTAAAACCGTTTGATAGTTGAGTTTTGTGCTATTTTATGATAATATGGCGTCATCAACAAAGGAGGCGATTAAATGTCCAAATCAACGCATTCATCCGCGATTACGCCCGCAACCACGGGGTCTGCCTTTGGCAAGTCGCGGACGCTCTCGGCATCAACGAGAGTTCTCTTTCCCGGCTGCTCCGCTACGAACTGCCCGACGAAAAGAGACGGGAGATCATTGCGGTTATCGACCATCTGTCGACGGAGGTGATGCGTGGTGCCTGAAAATCGACTTGCTCTCAACGCGGCAGAAGCGGCGGAAATGCTCGGCGTTTCCCTGCCAACGCTCCGGCAGCTTACCCATCGCGCCGACTTCCCGGCGGTCAAGCTGGGGCGTCGGTACATAATCCCGCTCGCCAGTTTACAGCGTTGGCTTGATGCGCAGACCGCAGGAACCGAAAGGGGGATGCAGTCATGACACCATTGAAAGCCATTCGGGAAAAGTGCCTCGATTGCGTCTGCGGCGTTGCCGTTGAAGTTCGCCGTTGTGTTTGCACGGATTGTCCCCTGTTTCCGTTTCGTTTTGGGCGGAATCCGAATCGAGCGGGAATAGGTAACCATGCCGGATCATTCGCCGGAAACGCCAACTCAACAAACGATTTTGAGCGGGAGGGTACAGGGACATGAGACAATACCTCCCAGCACAAGAAAGCGCTCACAAGCCCGCTGAGATGGGCTTAGACGGAAATCCGAGAACATAAAAAGCCGCCCCTCGGTGTGCAAGACCGAGACGGCAAGCGGAGACGCAGCCTTTTGCCAGCCAGCAAGAGCAGCTATTCCCGCTCCCTGATTCTACCACGCAGAGCGGGACAGCGCAAAGATTTTTTCAAAACATCCTGCCCAAGGGGCAGAGAACGCAATCAAGACGACGGAGCTTTGCCGAATGATGGGCATAAAGGACGCGCGGGCGCTCCGAAAAATGATCTCCGATGAGCGGGCGCTCGGCGCTGTCGTTCTCTCCTGCGATGGTGGTTATTTTCTCCCGGACGACGGCGAAAAAAGGGGCGGCGGGAGGCCGCAGCGTTCATCGCCACCGTGACCGCCAAGGGTGCGAATACGATTCGAGCGGTGAGATCGGCGCAAGCGTTCCTTGACGGACTGCCGGGACAAATCGAGATCGGAGAGTATGCCGATGGGGAGAGGCAAAGCCGCCGTCCATTGTAATATTCGCCCGTGGCTATCCGCGAAAGCAGATTGCAAAGAAAAGGGCGATTTATTCAGATTGGCAATTCTCTCCTGCTCTCTGAGCAAATGGGCAAGCTAAAACCCGGGGCAAGGTATTTGTATCTCTGCATGACGATGGAGGCCGGAGGCAAGCGTGAGTTCACGTTTCCGGCCTCCTCCGCCGAAAAATACCATATTCCGCCGAGCAGCTTTGACCGCTTCAAGGCGGAGCTTATCGACGCCGGTTTTATCCGCATCAAGGAGAGCGGGAGGCTGACCCGGAAAAGAACGTCTATGAATTCGTATTCGATTGGAAAGCCCGACCACCATAAAAACGATGCGTAAAACTTTTATGCATTTTGGCTCCCCCATTTTGGGGGATGGAAAAGCCGAAACATCCCCCATTCTGAGGGTAGTGGCATCGGGACGCGGAACCCACTGCCCCCACGGTGGGGGAACCAGTGAGTTTTTAAACTGGAAACGCATCCCCATTTTGGGGAGATATACTATATGTAGCCATGTATGTAGGGAAAATTAAGCGCTCCCTCCCGCTCCAAAACAGGCTTATAAAGCGTCCAAAACGCGTCGCCCCTCCGGACAGCTTCCGCATACGAGGAAACGGAGGCAAGCCAGCCAGAGGAATTTATATGAAACCGGTATCTTTTCGGGGGTGTGTTATAAAATGCGCCCCGTTCTGCGTTCCTGCGTGCATTTATCGGGGAGTTGCATACATTTCCCAGCTTTCTGTCTGCACGATGGTAACGCGTCGTTACGTCATCGCAAAGGGAGTAACAAAACGCGACACCCCCGAGCGGGTGCAGTGGCTACCAGCCGCTACGACTGGCTACGGTTCGTAACGGTGCGTGACCGCCTTCTTCCGCTTTTTGCCGGTTTTTTCCGTCCTGCTTCGGTTTTACTGTCGCCGGAGCGGGACGCATACTGTACGAAGGAGATGATACAATGGCAAATAACCAAAAGAAAACCGCCGCGCTGGTAGCTCTTGCAGACAGCAAAACACTATCGGAGGCGGCAGGAAAAGCGGGGATCTCCGAGAACCCTATACACATACATTCACGACGATCTTGAATTTTCCAAGGCTTATAGGGACATACAGGAACAGGCGAAGATAACGGTAATGGAGAGCATAGCCGGGAGCGTAGAATCAGCCATCGGGGGTTATAAAGTCCATCATGGAAAATGAAAAGATGCCCGCGGCGGTACGTCTTAGGGCTGCAACGTCTATCGTGAGCATTTACGAGAACCAGCGCCCGCCGTCGCCGATATGACGAGCAGCTATATCTCCGACAACTCCGACTTGTGCAACGACTTTTCAGCTTCAAATGATCGGGCAGACACAAAAGTTAAGCGGCGGCAAAGCAGCGAGAACATCACATTTGTGCCGGTCAAAAACGCTATCGAGCAAAGGGTGAACAAAGAGAAATCGCCGCCTTGAATATTCTCCGTGAAGCCGCGAGAAAGCCGCGTGAGAACATGTTGAAGCAAGGATGAAGCAAGAGAATACCCAACCATTGAGCCCCGAACGAGCCCCCCCGAGAAATTGGCTGCTGAGTACGCACCAGCGAAGCCGTGATGAAGCTGTGAGAACCACGCCAAATTTGAGAAAACGATAAGTGTAATTTTTCCGACTGAAATACAGGAAATGAGCGTATCTCACGAAAGTGATATATAGAGCAAGAAGAGCGGGACAAAGCATCCCGCTCTTCGTCTATCATATTGACCGGTTTAACCGTCCCCACCGAGAAGCCCGGCGCTTTCCAAAATACCAACGACCGCCGCCCGCGTCTCCGGGTCTTGTATCGCCATTTCGAGAAACCTGGTAAACTGCTCATCGGTCATGCTGCTTACCATCTCTATAAGCTCTTTCCGCTCGTCTGTCATTTCCGCGTACCCCTACGATCTGCAAAAGCTGTTGATTGAATGATTCAAGCCGTATGTTTTTCTCCGGCAAGTTTCGCGTTGTCGAGTTCGAGCGCGTGAATCTTGCTTTCAAGAACGTTTTCAAGACTTCCGGTAGCCGCTTCCGCGCCGTCCTGCACCAATCCGGCCAGAGTGTCAAGCGACAGGCCAAAGAACGCGCAGAGCGTGGCCACATACTCAAACGACGGGTTGACAACTTGACCGACAAGGAACCTTGTAAGGAAGTTGTACGGAACACCGGAAAGCTCGCTGATCTTCTCCGTAGAAAACCGGATTTCCGCTTTTCATCCACAAACGGCTTATAAATATCCCCAATGCGTGGGCTTATGTACTGAATCGTCACATTATTCATTTTTGTAACCTCCCTCAAAATTTGTTCGCAAGGTTTACCAGCAGAATCAAAACCAACTGAAACAAGCCGTTGAAAAGCACGCCGCCGATAGCAAACGCGCCCTTGACGCAGTCCGCCTCGATCTTATCGCCCGCCCCGTTCCGCTGGGCAATGATGCAAACGGCACACATCACCATAGACGCCAACGCCGCAAGCAGCAGCAGCAGAATAAAAACGATCTCATACCCCATCTTCGTCATCCTCCATCAAGAATTTAGCTAAGTCCTCGCTTATATCGCCCGGCGGGCATTCTTCCAGCAGCTCCCGGACTTTGTTCTTGAAGTCCGCATAAGAGCCGACGCCGGATGCTTGATACACGCGCCCCAGCTCGATACCGTCCTTAAAGGCTTCACTCTCCGCGCCGTCTATCGCGGTCAGAATATCCCCGAATATCCGTTCGCCCACCGCTGCGGAGATCGCCTTTATAGCCGCTGCTGTCTCTTCGGTGCGCTTTCGGTAATAGTGGATACCGAAATCACCGAGCACGGACTCGATCTTTGTTATCCGTATCAATGTTAAATCCTCCTTGATTTGAGAGAGCGGGCGCGGTATAATCTACTTGCACCCGCTCCGGGTGTTCTTCAAGCTCTTTGCCTGTTGCTTTGGTCGGCTGTCAGGCAAGGGGGCTTTTTTCATGCAATCGCCTGGACTTGAGAAGCGCCGAAGAATCGGGCGTTATATACCGCACCGTCTCCCTTACTCCCCCAGATCAGCGCACAGCCGAAAAGAGCCTTGCTGCCGTGCATGACCTCATAGCCCAGCTCGCGCCATCCGCTCCACGTTCTGACCTCTTCCGTGATACCGGCGGCGGCTCTCGCGCTCTCAACGGTCTCAGCGTTGATCGGCTCGGCTTTGGCCGTCAGCCATGCGCGGTGCAGGGCTTCCCCGAATGTAAGCCCGCCCTTGCGGTACAGGCTCCACGCCCGGAGCATGATCTTCTTGAGATTCCATTTCATCTTGCGTACCTCCTTTGTTTTTAGGGAGCGGGCGGCGTCTGGAATGTAGCAGCTACTTGGCCATTGTCCTGTCACCAGTATGTCTGCCGCCCTGATCGACTTGTTCAAGGTCTCTCCTTTAACTGTCTATATATTATCATATTGCGCAATGATATGCAATTCGCAAAACGACAATATTGCGCAATGATATTTGTGCAGATTGTATATTGCGTAATATTGCGTTGCGCGGTATAATATAGCTATGATGGGAGGGGAAACATCCGCAGCCCATCCCCTCAACGAATCAAGCAGGAGCGTACGTAATGGCAGAAGAAAGAAAGCCCGCGTCTAAAGCGCAGCAGAAAGCGCAGAACAGGTGGATTGCAAGTGCGTATGATCGCAGTAACCTGACCGTAGAAAAAAGGCCGCAAGGACATTATAAAGGCGTTTGCCGATGCGCAGGGAGAAAGTGTCAACGGCTTCATAAACCGCGCTGTAAACGCCGCTATGAGCGGAGAACAGGCGGCGGAGGTCATGCTCCCACTCCCCTCGTAACGCCGGAACGCTTTGCAAAGATCAGCGAGCATATAAAGCGCACCGGCGAGACACCGGAGGAGTTTGTAGACCGCGCCATAGAGGACACCATGGCGCGTGACGTGGTGTCTCTGAAAATCGGGATCAATCCGGCAGGAAAATAAAAAAAGCACCCGCTCTCATGCTTGACAGAGCACGGAGCGGGCGATATAATGAGCATATAAAAAGGGCGCTGCGACAAGCGGTTAACCCCGACATTAACAGTTCATAGCAAAGCTACGAAAGACCGTCACTTGGCCGAGTGGCGGTCTTTGCTTTTACGATGATCGTCACGGTGAACCGTCCGATATGTAACGTAATCCGCATAGCTCCACCCCCTTTCGGGATGGTGTGAGCCAACCGCCTGCCGTTTTGTGCAGCGCCCTGGTACTTCCGCAGAAGCACCACAGACACAATAACACGGATTACGGCAGACTGCAAGAATTTTCGCATCTTTATGCGATAATCGTAGCGTAAGAACCATAACGAGCACCAAAAACCGGGCAAAAGTTTTCCCTTATTTTTCCCTTTACGCGAATTGTTTTCCTTATCGGTAATTTCCGTCAATTTCAGAAAAGTATTGATAATCAACGCTTTTTTCTTCTCAGTTTTCCCTTTTAATTTCACCCGCTTTGATAATTCGAATCCTTCTCCCGCTGCCAGCGAGCAAAAGCTCAAAATCCTTTATTTTCAAAGGGGTTTTAAGCTTTTTCTTTCTCTCGCCAAGCTTTTTTTTGCGCGGCTCGTGGTTTCAAATCTTTCAAATCTTTCAAATTTTGTGTGTTAAATTGTGTGTTAAAAATCTGGTAAAATTGGGATGTGCGCATAATTCCAAGTGGTGCGCACGAAAAGGGAGAGTAAATTTTGGCAGCCCTATCCCAAAAATCTTTCTATCGTCTTCCTTGCCCGTCCGAGTTCCTGTGAAACAAACTGTGGAGTACATCCCAGCGCATCCCCAATGTCATAGACAGATAATTCTGCGCTGCGCATAGTAACCATAAGCCGTTGCGTAGGCGTAAGCCGCTTCATCATGTCTTCGAGCGCAGGGTGCTCGTCCTCCTTCCCGACAGTTTCCTCGACAAGTAATCGGCTATTCGGCGAAACGAAAATCATCTAACGGCAGTGCCGCGATCTGCGGCTTGCAGCAATCTCGGATATATCGGCGCACCGCCATGAAAATGCCCTTGACCGCAAATGTTGAGAATTTAGCTCCTTTTTCCGGATAGTATTCCGCACACGCCTGCCATAGCCCTATCCTGCACACTTGTAGAACATCTTCGTCAACTTTAAGACTCGGGAAATACTTTTTCAAGGTAAACCAAACAAGCGACTGATTTTCTTCATACAGTTCCTCTGGCGTCATGTTTGAAGAGCCTCCACAAAACAATAGCTCTGCGGCGGGTGCTTGATACGGTGACGCCCTCCGCTCCACTCGTTCCAGAAGGACCAGATGCTTATCATTACTGATTTACTCATCGGTTCTCCTTTCTCCGTAGCTGCAAAAGTCATCCGGGCCGACAATTCCCATTCGTGCAGCTCCGCATTCTCCGTAACAGTCACTGAACATGACGTGTTTGCAGTCCTTGCAATGTACGACCGGCTCATACCCCAGCTGCACCGCCATGCGCTTAAACTGGCTGCGGGTGGGGTGGTCAATATCACCCGTTGGAGCGTCTGCAAGAATCATTTGGATTTTCTTGTGGACGACCTCGTTCACGAGCCTTGTTGCCATGTCCGTGATCTTCACTTGGGTGGAAATGAATGCGGCGGTTTCATCTTCCGCCATTAAATCGGCGTCAATCAGTCTTGCCATTCCGAACGCCCCCCATCCCCCCGCCCCATACAGCGAGGAACGGCGGAGAGCTGCCAGCGAAACGGCGAAAGCTGCTGCGAGCAACTGGACAAAAGGTATAGAAACTGCTTAGATGGTTTCAGCATATATGGTAGATTTATTCAAAAGTTCTTGATATAATTATTCCAGATGAGATGGGGTTGAAGCAAAATACATTGGACAGAAGGGAGATGCTAAAAATGTTATCTTTTTATCTGAAAGAATCTTTGGACATTACAAAGATTAAAGACCCTGAGCATTCTAAAGAGTCCGAAGTCGACTTTTCTGGTAATTTAGGTCGAGAGGAGTATTGTTGTTGTCCATCCTTTTTTGTGATTGTATATGCAATTCTACTGGTCAAATTTCGTAGATATATAGGAGCCTTTGAAGCATCTTTAACACCAATGATATTTGGGTTGATTAGCTCAATTTTAATATTGCCACTTCATGAATTGCTCCATGCCATTTGTATTTCTTCAAAAAATAATGTTCAAATTTACAGGGTCAAATCCGGTCTTATGACATGGTTTACTGCACCTATAACTAAGAGAAAATATTTAGGAATGCTGTTGGTTCCCGTGTTACTGTTGGGATTTATTCCTTCAATATGCACTTTTGTCATCCCGAAACAATGCCAGGGCTTATCACCTTTGTATTGATTTTTTCACTTGGTAATATTGGAATGTCGTGTGGAGATTTGACAAATTTTATAATAACAGCGATTAAAGTAAAGAAGGGGAATAAAGTCCTTCCGTGTAAAAACGGGATTTTCAAAGTTCAGTAATCGCGGAGTTGCTCAAAATGCTGTTTGCCACCAGCAAGTTTTGAAAAACTGAACACCGATTATCGAAAAGAGTGATAAAACTTATTTATTGGAATGGTTGCGATTTGTCCGTCTGCCTAGCATATATGGTAGAAAGGAAGTGTATAAGATGAATCTGAAAAAACTTCTGGCTGATGCTCTTTTCCTCGATGCGAGATATCACTATCGCTCCTGCGGATACGACGAGGGCCTCGGCTTATGCGCTCGCATCACAGGATTTAGCGGAGCAGCAGCGCGCCTCTGCAGCCAGCGCCGCAGAGATGGAACGGCTGGAAAAATCAAGAGAACACTACAGAGAATCGATGGCTGCGCTGGAAGAACGCCGCCGCAAACTGAGCGAGGAAAACCCATGGATATATGAAGAAGCCGAAAAAATTCCGTCAGGAAGCCGCCAGGAAGCGCGAAGAAGCAAGAAAAAGAAGAACCGTTAACCTGTCTCTCCTCCGTTGGTATGCATATTTTCCCCCTTACGGTTTTGGGCTATTCTGCTCCCATCGAATCTACTCACATCGAATCAAAAGAAGTCCAATCCGGAAAGGCCGGGTTTCTTTGGACAAGGCAGCCCAGCAAAAACGGGAGGACGATCCGTCCTCCCGTTTTCAGCATATTGATTTGCTTATTTCATCTTATATTTCCCGCGTCCCGCGCTGGAAAGGCCCATCTCCGTGCCGTTCCAGATGCGGACAAAGTTTTCGCGGTGCTTGATGAGTATGGCAAGCGTCGCCACACACAGAATGACGAGCGGCAGCCAGCCGCTGCGGATGGCGGTATAGATCGGGAACGAGACAACGCTCGTCACGGTGCCGACGACGATGTAATCCGTCAGCACAGCGAGGATAACAACCGCCGCGAGAATGCACAGCGCAACCTTCCAGTTGATGGCGAGGATCATGCCGAGATACGAGGCAAAGCCCTTGCCGCCCTTGAATTTGAGATAGAACGGGAACATATGTCCCAGCACGCACGCCACGCCCGCAATGAAGCCGAGCAGCGGCACCGCCGGGAAAAATCCACTTGGAGAGCTCGACCGCGAGTACGGCCTTGCCGATGTCATGGACGGCGACGAGCAGTCCCGCCTTCCATCCCATGAGCGCAAAAGCGTTGGAAGCGCCGAGATTTTTCGACCCGCCGGCGCGAAGGTTCACGCCCTTCCACCGGGAGAGATACAGTGCCATGTTGGAACAGCCGATGAGGTATGCGCCGAGAATGGTGACGATGTAGGGAAGCATAGCCGCCCCCTTTCTACGGAAGGTCCGCGGGAAAATTTGGTTTTTCTATCGAATCAAGAAATCCTTAACCTTTTTTATATTACGCGCACGCGGCGCAGGTGTCAAGCGTTGGTTTTCCGCCGGACCTCCTGCGCCGCGTGCGCGTAATATTCTATTCTCCCGGAAATGTTCAGATCACGCGAAAATCGCTTTGCATCGCCGGGATATTGCCCTTAAATTCTTTGAAACAATCCAAGATCAGATCCGCCATCTCCGTGCCGATCTCGCGCACGACAGGGCAGCCGACATAAAAGTCGTACCCGCCCGTGCCGCTGGCGCGGTAGCTGTTGAGGCAGATGGTAAAGGTGTCCTCTTCGCGCACGTCCTGGCCGTTCACGCGCATGGACGTCACGCGCTCTCCCACGGGGCGGGAAATGTCGTACACGTACGAGACGCCGGCATAGTAGTCGTAATTATAATGCTCCACCTTCGGCCGGAGGAAAACGTCCGAAACGCAGAGCCTCCGTCCTCGCCGCGCGAGAAATACTCCGCGCTGCGCTCGAGCGCCGCTCGAAGCACCTTTCCGGTGATCTCGAGCACCGCGAGCGTATTCGTGTACGGATACGCGATGAGAAGATCGCGGCGGCGCACGGTTTTGGGAAGACCCGCCACATCGTTTGCAAGGCTCGTCGCCGAGAGCTGCGCTCCGCTCGCCCAGAGCTGCACCGCATTGAAGAGTTCGGCAAGGGCATTTCCCTCCGACGCCATACGCAGCGGCGTATCCGGCGTGAGCGTGCGGCAGCGTACCGATCACCTCGTCGAGCCAGTTCTGCGCGCCGCGCTCCATTTCGGAAAACTCCTCGAGCCATTCGCGGCGGCACGCGCCGTGCGCGGGAACGGTCTCGCCCGTGATGCGCTTTTCTTCCCGGAGAGCACCGCTTCGACGCGGATGAACTCCTGTCCGCGGTCGGACGGCTGCACGACGAACGTGCCGAAAAGCGTCTGCCCCGGCACGGACATGTGCTGGTGGCCGGTCAGCAGGATATCAAAATCCAGTTCCTGACAGATGCGGTAGGCGACATTTTCGTGCGTGGCGGAGAGGACGCGCCCTGTGGCAAGATCGCGCTCAAAGCCGCCGTGGTAGACGCAGAGCGTAACGTCCGAAATGCTTTTGAGCTTTTCGAGCGCCGCAGCCGCCGCCGGGATCGGGTCGGAAATGCGGATGGAGGCGATATGCTCCGGCCGTTCCCAGATGTTCACATAGTCCGTCACGATGCCGACGATACCGACGCGAAGGCCGTTTTCGAGCGTGTGGACGCGCGCCGGGTAGAGCGGCGCGCAGCCGTTTTTCGCGCTCACATTTTCGCACACGCACCGCGCGTTCAGGTTCCCGAGATACGAGCCGAGATAGTCCGTGCCGAAGTTGAAATCGTGGTTGCCGAGCGTCACATAGTCGTAGCCGCAGCGGTTCATGATCCCGGCAAAGGCGCGGCCGTCGCCGATCGTGTCGTGGCAGAAGGCGCCCAGCGGCGAGCCCTGCAGCAGATCGCCGCCGTCGATGACGAGGCGTATTCCCCGTCCTTTTCAAAGCGGCTCGCGCATTTGAAAAGGCCGATATCCGCTCGTCGCGGCTGCGGTAGTCCGTGGGGTAAATGTATCCGTGCAGGTCGGAAGTGAAGTAAACAGTCAGCTTCTTATCTGCCATAGCGTCTTATCCCTTGCAAGTTTCGTGCGGATCTTCGCGGAGATCCACTCGATGATGAGCACGAGCACGATGAGTCCGAGCAGTATCGCGCCCACCTCGTTCCAGCGGTAGGAGCTCATCGCAAAGATGAGCGGCGCGCCGATGCCGCCCGCGCCGACGAGACCGAGAACGGTGGCGTCGCGCAGGTTCATGTCAAAGCGGTAGATGATCGTGGAGGTGAAGTCCGCGGTGAGCTGCGGCAGGATACCATAGCGGATCTTCTGGAACGTGGTGCATCCGGCGGCGTCGAGCGATTCGAGAATGCGCTTGTCGAGATCCTCGATGCTCTCGATGAACATCTTCGTCACCATGCCGATTGAGCAGAGCGACATCGTGAGAAGCCCCGCGAACGGCCCGGGGCCGGTGACGCGGATGAACATAAGGCCATACACAAACGCCGGGATCGTGCGGATGGCGGCGATCACGGTGCGCCCGATGAGCGCGATCGGCTTCGGCACGATTGCTCGCCGAAAGGAACGCCAGCGGCAGCGAGATGACCGCGCCGACGATCGTGCCGAGAAACGCGATGCAGAACGTCTCCAGCAGCAGATACGGCACGCCGTTCGTTCCGAGCGTGAAAAGGAGCTTTCCCGACGGTGGAAAATGCCGGAGAGGATGTTCCCCGCCACGGCGAGGCCGTTGCCGGTGGGGTTGCTCACGCGCACGGCGCTGCCCGACCACGCGAGCAGGCACGCGACGATGAACGCCGCAAAGGAGCTGCCGGATCCACGTTTTCGGCGCGGATTCGTAGGCCCTGAGAATTTTCTTGTCCATAGCTTCCCCCTCAGGTCAGGCGCTTACGCAGCCAGTGGCTGAGCGCCTCGATGACGATGACGGTCACGAAAAAAGAACGATGAGGATCATGCCGAGACTGTCGTACTCGCGCCAGCCGATCTTCTCATTCATAATGAGACCGAGACCGCCCGCGCCCACGTAGCCGAGGATGGACGCATAGCGCACGTTGCCCTCCAGACAGAAGAGCGAAACGGAAAGATACGTCGGCAGCACCTGCGGGAACACGGCGGTCGTGAAGGCCTGCAGGCGCGTTGCGCCGAGCGCCTCCATTGCCCTCATACGGCCCCATATCGACCGTTTCGATGATCTCAAAGAGCTGCTTGCCGACATAGGCGAACGTGAAAACGGCGATGGCGCACGTACCCGCCATCGTGCCGAGACCGAAGATGTAGGTAGCGATCAGCGCGCACACGAGCGTCGGCAGCGTGCGGACAAGGCTCAGAAAGAGCCGCACGATAAATACGATAACGCGGTTCGTAACGATATTGCTTGCCGCGGCGATAGCGAACGGGATGGCCAGCACCGCGCCGATGAACGAGCCGAGAAACGACATTTTGATCGTGTCCCACAGCGGCGTCCAGATTTTGGAGAGATAGGCGGTGTTCGGCGGGAACATGGCCTTGAGAATGTCGAAAAACTTGCTGCCGCGCTTTACGAGCACGGCGAAATCAAACCCCGTCACGCGCACGGAGACCGCCGCGAGCGCCACCACGATGAGAATAATGATCGGTGCGCGGCTGCGTTTTTCCTTCACGACCGTTCCGTCAGAGAGCGTGTAGGTGCGGGGCTTGAACACGCGGTCGTAGAGACTCATGCGGGTTCCTCCGTTTCATCCTCACCGTAGATCGCGGCGAGAATGTCCTTATCAACGTTGGCGGACGGCCCGTCATAGACGATCCTGCCCGCGCGGATGCCGATGATGCGGTCGGCATATTCCAGCGCCAGCTCGACATGGTGAATGTTCAGAAGGATCGTGATGCCCATGTCCTTGTTGATATGCACGAAGTCCTGCATGACCTGTTTGGCCGTGACAGGGTCAAGCGCCGCGACCGGCTCGTCGGCAAGGATGATCTTCGGGTCCTGCGTGAGCGTGCGCGCGAGCGCCACGCGCTGCTGCTGGCCGCCGGAGAGCTGGTCGGCGCGCATATACGCCTTATCGAGAATGCCGACCTTATCGAGCGATTCGAGCGCCTTGATCTTGTCCGATTTCCGGAACGCGCCGAGCAGCACGCGCCAGAACGGCATATCCGGCACGCACGCGGCCAGAACGTTCTGGATAACGCTCGTGCGCGTCACGAGATTGAACGACTGGAACACCATGCCGATGCCGCGGCGGAAACGCCGCAGGCTCTTGCCGGAGAGCGAGCTCACATCCGTGCCGTTCACCGTCAGCGTGCCGGAGGTGATCCGGTGCATCCGGTTCACCGAGCGCAGCAGCGTGGACTTGCCCGCACCGGAGCGGCCGATGATCGCAGCGAATTCGCCGTCGGCGATCGTGAGATCTACATCGTCCAGCCCGACCGTGCCGTTGGGATATACCTTGGAAACGTGGTCAAATACAATCATACGGACTCCTCTTTCTTATATAGCGCGCGGGGAGGGCGGCACAGCGGAAGGTTTGATGCTGTACCGTCCTCCCCGCAGTTGGGAAAGTGTCTCAGTTGGCGGCGGAGAGCTCCTGGATGAGCTTCTGCGCGGCGCGCTCGTTGTCATAGTCGGAGGACTGCGCGATCTGGTAGCCGTTGTGGCTGTAGATGGCGATGACCTGCTTGCCGGCATCGGTATTGCCGATGTTGATGAACGCCTGCTGCAGCGCGGCGATCAGATCGGCATCCATGATGGGCGAGTTCTTGCTCACGGAGATGGTGTCGTTGTAGATGGGCGCGGTAACGCCGATGACGCCGGTCTCCTCCCAGATGGAGCCTTCACGGCCGAACTCGCTGTTCCAGCGCTCGGCATAGTCGCGGCGGGCGTCGGCATAGGTCACGAGAACGTCGACCTGGCCGGAGGCGAGACGCGCGAACGCGCTGGCGTAGGAATCAGACTGCACGGCGCTGGAGAGATCCGAGATGCCCTTGCCGTAGTGGTCCTGCAGCCAGAGAGCGGGGTAAATGTAGCCCGCGGGGAGAGGACGCCCATGACGCTCCAGTTGGCGCCGTCGAGGTCTTCCCAGGTGAGCTCTTCCCCGGCGTTGACCTTGTCCTGCAGCTCCTTGCCCTTTTCGGACGGGCCGGCGATGAACAGAGCGCGGTAGGAAACCGCCTGGCGGTCGGAAGCCTCGGTGGGCTGGCCGTCGTTCCAATCCTTCGCGTTGTCGGAATCCTTGCTCAGACCGTCGCGGGTGGCGGTGAGAATGACCTCGGCGCCGTCGTCATAGAGAACGTAGGTGCCGCCGGGGATGAGGCCGACGTCGATCGTGCCGGCTTCAAGGCCTTCGCCGACCGCTTCATACGTCGTGCCGACGGTGATCTCCACCTCGCCGACTTCGTAGCCGAGCGCGGCGAGCTCGTTCTTGAGCATCTCCTTGAGAGGCTCAGTGACGGTGATGATCTCCTGCGGCTCGCGGGACGGGACGAACGCGACCTTCAGGGTGTCGATCTTCTTCGCGGTGGGTTCGGCGGCGGGCTCTTCCGCAGCGGGAGCCTCGGTAGCCGGGGCTTCGGTGTCCGGGGTCTCGGCGGCGGTGCCGCAGCCGGCCAGCAGGCCAAGCGTCATGACGACCGCGAGCAGGAGCGCAAAAATCTTTTTCATCCTTTTTCCTCCGATAATACTCTTCTTATTTTTTTCCGGCGCATACGCAAAAAGCAAGGTGCGCCGTTCCTCAAAAGCGAGTATAGCACACCCCGATAAAGAAAAAATTTCCGATTCAGTAAAAATGTTAGTTCTTTGTGTCCCGCTCGAAATAGTAGGCCACGAGCTCTTCAAACGCAAGGATCACATGGCCGAAAAAAGGGGTTCGGCAGGCTCCCGGCGAGCGTCTGCTTCGAGCCGTCCACCACGATGACGAGATCCGCGAGCCGCGCGAGCGCGGAATCGGCGCGCTTTGGTGAACGTCACGATCTTGTGTCCGTTCTGCCGGGCGTGACGCACGTCGTTGAGCACCGGCTCGGTCTCCCGCTCTGGCTCACGGCGAACATGACGCTCGGCGCGGCCTCCTCGTCGGTGAGATCGTGCGCCGAGCAGAAGAGCATGTGGTCATAGAAATGGACGTTATTATAGACCATGAAGCCGCAGATGGAGAGCCGCTGCGCGATATACTCGCCCACGATGCTGGAAAAGCCCTCGCCGGTCGTGAACATTTTCGCCTGGCGCGAAGCGTCGAGCAGCGCGCAGAAGCCGTTCACAAGCTCGTCCGAATAGTTGTCCACGAGCGTTTTGAGATTTTCCGCGCTGCGCTCGCCGCGCCGGTCCATCTGGCGGCTGAGATAGTAATAGAGCTCGCTGTAGCCGTCAAAGCCGAGACGCTTGCACATTTTCACGATCGACGCGGCGGAGAGGAAATTCTCGCTCGCGATCTGCTGGATGCCGACGCGCTTCTCGCCGCGCTCGATGTGCGCGGCAATGCCCGTGATGACGCGTTTTTCGTCCTCGGACAAGAGGTTGGTCAAAAGAAAATAACTGCCGTTCATAGCGTATCAAGAAATCCTTCCCCACACCGTTTTATCCACTATACCAGACCCGCCGCCAAAGCGCAACGCCCCTCTTCGTAGAGCGAAACGGCCCTCTCGCGAAAGTCTCTCTATGCCGGCAGGGAGGGGCGCTGCCCCCTCCCCTGCCTTTTTATCTGCCGCTCTTCACTGCCTCGCGGATCTCGCCCAGGAGATAGAGCGAGCCGCAGGCGACGACGGGCGTTTCCCCGCCGCTTTCCTCCAGCGCGCGGCGCACCCTCCGCTGCCGTATCGCACGAAACCGCGGGCGCGCCCTTCGCGCGAAGATACGCGCAAAGCTCGTCCGCACCCAGCGCGCGGGGCGAATCCGGCGTCAGGCAGATAAACTCCTTCCCGTACGGCAGCAGCCGGGCAAGCATCGTCTCATAGTCCTTGTCCGCGAGCACGCCGAGCAGAAAGACGACCTTCCGCCCCGGCAGATACACGTCCAGACTGTGCGCGAGCGCTTCAACGCACTGCGGGTTGTGCGCGCCGTCGGCAATGACAGGCGGATCGGCGCGCAGCAGCTCGAAACCGCGCTTCCCAGCGCGCCGCGGAAAGCCCCTCGCGCAGCGCGCTCTCCGGGATGTTCCACCCCTTTTCGCGCAGCACGCTCACCGTTTCGATGGCGAGCGCCGCGTTGCGGAGCTGATGCTCTCCGAGCAGATGCAGCGTCAGGTCCTTTTCGTCCTTATAGTCGAACCGCTGCCCGGCGAGCGAGTGGGCGCGCTCCTGCAGCGTGTCAAACGCCGCGCCGCGCCACACCGCGCCGCGTTCGGCGCATATCTCCCCGGTATACCGCGTCCACGGCGGCGTTTACCGGGTACGTCACGGCCGTCGTGCCGGGCTTGATGATCCCGGCCTTCTCCCGCGCGATCTCCGGAAGCGTATGGCCGAGAATGGCGGTGTGCTCCAGGCCGATGTTCGTAATAACGGCGGCCTCGGGCGAGGGTATCACGTTCGTTGCGTCAAGCCGTCCGCCGAGACCGACCTCGAGCACCACGGCATCGCATTTCTCCGCCGCGAAATGCCGGAAGCCCATCGCGGTGAGGATCTCAAACTCCGTGGGAGCGTCGGACATGCCATCGGCGGCCTCCTTCACGGCTTCGGCGGCGCGGCAGAGCGCCGCGTCGGGGATGTCCGCGCCGTTGATGCGGAACCGCTCATTCACGCGCACAAGGTGCGGGGAGGTGTAAAGCCCCGTCTTGTACCCCGCCGCCGTCAGGATCGAGGCAAGCATCGTGCTCGTCGAGCCCTTGCCGTTCGTCCCGGCGACGTGGATAAATTTCAGGCTGTCCTGCGGGTTTCCCAGCCGGTGCATCAGCTCGCGCATCCGCTCCAGACCGAGGCGGCTTCCCTTCCAGTCGGTGGCGTGGATAAAAGCGAGCGCTTCCTCAAGCTCCATGTGTTTTCCCTCCCTCTCCGGGCAGCGCGCGGCGCACGCGCGCGCACAGCTTCGGCAGTACAAGGCCGAACACAACGGCTTTCACAATGCACACCGCGCCGCGCAGCAGCAGCATGGCCGAGATGAAGCCCGGAAACCAGTAGCCGTAGAGCTTTTGCGTCGATGTACATGACGAGCGTGTTGAGCGCCGTGACGAGCACCTCGGCGGCCACGACGATGCCGACCGTCTGACCGGTCGTGAGCGAAAAAAGCCGCGGCGCTTGGCGTAAAAGCCGGTCACGAGCCCCGCAAGCGCGTAGGGCAATATCCAAAGCGGCGTCGTGACCGAAACGCCGTAGCGCAGAAGCTGGTACAAAAGCGTCCCCACGAACCCGACGGCAAGGCCGTCCAGCGGGCCGAAGGGCAGCGCGCCGAGCAGGATGGGGAAGCTTTCAAAGGTGATCTTGATGCTGTTGAGATCGAGCGCGAGCGCGCGCCGAGCGCGGCGCACATTGCCGCCAGCACGGCGTTCAGGGCGAGTTTTCTTGTTTTCATGG
>VOFG01000085.1_pt1 | contig 18000 bp, 23 predicted proteins | sample 5384171 | NCBI WGS metagenome assembly VOFG01 (sample SAMN12384726, study PRJNA508395) | human gut metagenome | isolation source: healthy gut F | host: Homo sapiens
ATTGGGATATTATCATGATAAAAAGGAAAATAAACAGCTGAGTTATTTTGCCATTTGCCTCAACTATTGCATACATAAGTTCTTCTATCACAACCAACTTTCCCGCATCATTCACCATTTGTCCCTGTAAAAGTCCTTTCAGAGTTGCCGGCCAGTTAGCATTAGCTGATAAAGTCGTCAATGCCGTGAAAAGCGGGGCAATCCGTAAGTTTGTCGTCATGGCCGGATGCGACGGGCGCATGAAAAAACGTAACTACTATACCGAATTTGCCGAACAATTGCCGGATGACTGCGTGATTCTGACAGCAGGTTTCGCCAAGTACCGATACAACAAACTGTCGTTAGGAGATATCAACGGCATTCCCCGCGTACTGGATACCGGACAATGCAACGACAGCTATTCACTAGCATTGACCGCCATGAAACTACAGGATGTATTCGGGTTGGAAGGAATGTAGCCAAAGTCCTGGTCGAAAATTTCGGGATCGACACCATACAAACTCCGGAAAAGATATAGAACAGTTCATCATAGCATAAGATTCTCAAATTGTTTTGGATATCCACAACCAAACGTATACTTTTGTAGTTATAACATAAAAAGGTTAAATTATGAAGAAGATTCTACAAGAGTTCAAACAATTCGCCATGCGCGGCAACGTGATCGACATGGCTGTGGGTATCATTATCGGCGGTGCTTTTGGTAAAATCGTATCATCTGTCGTCGGTGACATTATCATGCCTGCCATCGGCCTGCTGATCGGAGGCGTAAACTTCACCGACTTAAAGATCGTACTGAAACAAGGCTGTAATGGACGGTGACAAAGTTGTTTCGCCAGCTGTTTCCATCAACTATGGAAACTTTTTGCAGGTGACTTTCGATTTCATCATTATCGCATTTTCTATTTTTATGTTAGTAAAAGGGATCAATGCCTTGAACAAGAAAAAGAAGAAGCACCGGCAGCTCCGGCTCCCCCTCCAGCCGATATACAGTTGCTTACCGAGATACGTGATTTGTTGAAAGACAAAAAATAAGACGATATCAAAACACCTTTGTATCACGCTCTTTTTAGGCACGGATTAAATTCCGTGCCTAAATCATGTCGATTAGTCAGCAGGATATTGTTTCGACATCTCCTTCCGCCAACCTATATCAATCAATAAGATAATATCTCAAGCCCCTGTTTCCGTCATCAGGAACGTATGTTCCCATTGAGCGGAAGGCAGTTCATCTTCGGTAACGACTGTCCATCCGTCTTCTTCGTCAATAAAGACCTGCCAAGTTCCCATGTTGATCATCGGTTCGATCGTGAATACCATACCTGGAACCAGAAGCATCCCTGTCCCCTTTCGTCCGAAATGGCAGACCTCCGGTTCTTCATGGAACTCCAATCCGACACCATGACCGCATAAATCACGGACGACAGAATACCCGTTCTTCTCCGCATGGCGTTGGATGGCATTGCCGATATCACCGACAAAACCGAACGGTTTCGCCGCCTGCATACCGATTTCAAGACACTCTTTCGTCACCCGCACCAGCTTTTCCTTTTCAGAGGTCGTTTTACCGATGATAAACATACGGGAAGCATCCGAGTAATACCCGTCCAAGATAGTCGAAACATCTACATTGATAATATCCCCCTCTTCCAATATCTCATCTTCACTGGGAATACCGTGGCAGACCACCTCGTTGACAGAAGTGCAGACGCTTTTTCGGAAACCCTTCATAATTCAGAGGCGCCGGAATAGCCCCGTGCGAAACGGTATAATCATATACCAACTTATCGATCTCGGCAGTAGACATACCGGCCTTGATCTCTCTTGCAACCAAATCGAGCACCCCGGTATTCACCACACTGCTCCGGCGGATGCCTTCGATCTGTTCTGCTGTCTTGATCAGTTTGCGTGACGGCACCAGGTGGCCTTTATTCTGATAGTAAAGCACTTTTTTGTCTAATTCGGTAAGAGGCTGTCCTTTGATGATGTGCCAATTATTTTTTATTCTTCTGCTATGCATGGCTTTGTTTATTTATCCATACAAAAGTAGCAGTTATCGGGCATTATCCAGATACTTTTCCTTGAATATATTGAAACAAAGTATAAAGATCGAAATCAGGAGCGGCCCAAAGATAATCCCCATAAAACCGAATAGAGACAAGCCGATGATCACACCGAATATGGTAATGAGCGGATGAGTATCCGCCATTTTTTTTCTGCAAGATAAAACGAATCAGGTTATCCACATTCGTAATGATAATCAAAGCATAAGCCGTCAGTCCGGCAGCATTCACCCAATCTCCTGTCAACGTCATATAAAGAGCCAGCGGCAACCAGACCAACGCTGTACCCACAACCGGAATGATCGTGGCAAAACAGGTCAGAAAGCCGAAAAAGGAAAGGACTCGGCACATCGAATATCCAATATCCGAGCAAAGCGATCAGCCCTTGGATGATGGCCAGCAACGGAATTCCGATTGCGTTGGAGGTGACGATCATATTGATCTCGTTCAAGACGTTTTTCTTATTCTCGTCACTAAAAGGCAAAATGCTGTAGACATACTTTTCCATCTTGGCACCACCAATCAGCATGAAATAAAGTATCAGCACCAGTACGGCCACATTGATGGCGAAACCGCTGATTCCTCCCATCAACACCTGCCCTATCTTCGGGAGAATGGAGACAGCAGACATGATATTGGAGGTATCGAGCACGTCGTATCCGGTCCGTTGCTCGATCAGGTTCGCAATATGTTCCGCCGACTTGACCAATTGGGTCGGGTCCAGATTGAAATTTTGCAGTTTGTTGATAAATAACCAGACAGCCAGCGAAAGCGGTATCAAAAAAACAGAGGATCGTTTCCAGCAACAAGATTACAGCAACGAAGCTACGCCGCAAATGTTTCTTTTCGGTCAGATACAACATTTGTTTCTGACCAATATATAAATGGTACAAGCGCCCAAGATACCTCCCAGAAAAGGGATGAATTCCACAAAAGAATCGTCCCCAGCACTACGATAATCGTAACCAGAGAGTATTTCCAGTATTGTTCCTTTACATTCATTTTGTTATTTTGCATTATTATACAATGTATATATAAATAACAATACAGGAGAGCGGTTGTTTATCGTCTTCTGTCAATACAGGCTGAAATCGGAAGGCTTGATAACGAAGCCTATCCTTATCATGCTTTTGAACTTATTATATTCCAATAGATTTTCCCCATAGCCATTGTAATATTGCAGGAAGAAATATTGATTCTCATTATTGTTAAATTTGTAACTCAATTCGACCTGTGTGTTAAAGCTGGTCCAAGTCTTACGCTTCGTCAGGATCACACCACAATTAAAACGACGGTTGTCGGTCCGGTAATTGGCGGCGACCTGAAAGATCCCGTTATATTTCAGCAGGTCTTTATTATTCTCACCATCCACAATCGGTATCCAGGTCTTGAACTGTGCCTCCCAATTCGGCGAAAGGGTGATCGCAACCGCAAAAGTGACTTTATTCCAACTGCGGGAAGCGGTGCTGTCTTTCCCGTTCGATTCATGTTCGAGCATAAGATACCCTTTACCTATATATTTATTATGGTAAACGATCAGATGCCCCAGACCGATACCAGGATTAAAATTAAGATCCTTCATGGGCAACGATTCCTGAAAGACATTCCAAAAAGCCTTCTGAGTGTACTGGATAAACAGATAAGTATCGAACGGCAATTTGCTTTTTGTCAGTCGTTGGGCGATACTCAACTGAAACTTCACGTCCGAATTGGCGGCAGTCGGTTTATGTCCGAGAGTTGTCCCTCCCACGAAGTAATTGTCCTTTGAACAGGGTGAAATACGGCATCTTGTCCAAAATACCGCGGATACTGTCGGCGTTATAAGCATTCGCCACGATTCTTTCCCCGATAGTTTCTCCTTTTTTTCCTGTGCCGAGAGGGTACAAGCCATCACAGACAGAAACAGAAGCATCACGATCCTTTTCATAAAACGCATCAAGTTTATTGAGTCGATAAAAACCTTAGCAAAGATATACGAATCAATGAATGATAATTCGCCTCTTTAGCACCTATATTGGTCATTTCGTTATCATTCTTTTAAATAAAACCAATTACAGAATGGTTAGTTCATTTTTATTTATCTTTGCAGGCATGGAAAAGATATACAACTATTACCAAGATATTGTCACGGCTTACACCCGCAGGGCCGATAACCTGAAGAAAAAAATTCATTTGCTCGGAAGCATCCGTTTGTTGTTGGTCGCCGGTCTGATCGCCATGGTCTGGTTCTTCAAATCCGAAGACTGGAAAGTGCTGGCCGGGATCGCCGTCTTGTTTACTATCCCGTTTATCGCTCTAATGGTCTGGCACACCAAGCTCTTCGCCCGGAAATGTTACGCCGAAGCACTGGCGAACCTGTGCAAAAACGAACTGAACGGGTTGGATTACGATTTCAGTGCGTTCGACGGAGCACCGGAAAAAAGTTCCGCAGAACATTCGTTCAGCCTTGATCTGGATTTGTTCGGAAACCATTCGCTTTTCCAGTCCGTCAACCGCACGGTTACTTTCATGGGAAGAGAGAAGCTGGCCGGCTGGTTTATGCAACCACTCACCGACAAGGCTATGATATTAAGACGCCAGGAAGCGATCCGCGAACTGGAATCCTTCACGCAGCTCCGGCAACATTTCTATGTGACAGGCATCCTGCATCCGGGAAACAAGGACGACCAACAACTTATTTCTCTATTGAGTAAAGCGGCTCCCTGCTTGATCAACAATAAAATATGGAAACTGCTCATCTGTCTGATCCCTTCCATCTGGGTATTGGTCGCGATAGGATGTGCACTGAACCTGCTCCCGGTATCGATAGCCGGCATGTTCTTCGGATTGTCTTTCATTATCGCTTATCTCAATGCGAAGCAGATCGCTACGGTACACAATTCTTTGGACAGAATGGAGCAAATATTGCAGACTTATTCCAAGCTGATCAAATGTATCGAAGGTGAAAACTTTCAATCCGCCGAGCTCGCCGATATCCACAACCGGTTTGCAAGCGATGGGCAAACGGCCTCTTCGATCATCAAAAAACTCTCCGGACATATCGGTGCGCTGAACCAACGTTTCAGTGCAATCGGCGTCATACTGAATATTTTCACTTTGCGCGATACCCGCATGGCGATAAAGCTGGAAAAATGGAAGATAGAGCATGGAGAGGATACGGAACGCTGGTTCGAAGCATTGGCTTTGTTCGATGCTTACTGTTCGCTGGGTGGATTTGCCTTCAATCACCCGGAATACATTTATCCTGAGATAGCAGACGTATATTTCAAAATGGAAGGCAAAGCGCTCGGACATCCGTTACTGCGCCGGGACATATGCGTAAAGAATGACATCGAGATCCGGAAAAGTCCCTGGTTCCTGATTATTACGGGAGCGAATATGGCAGGAAAAAGCACTTACCTGCGTACCATCGGCGTCAACTATCTGCTCGGCTGTATCGGTGCTCCGGTTTGTGCGGCGTCTCTGACTTTATATCCGGCCCGGATGGTGACCAGCCTGCGTACTTCCGATTCTCTTGCAAGCAATGAGTCTTATTTCTTTGCCGAACTGAAACGGCTGAAGATGATTATCGATCGCTTGCAACAGGGCGAACAGCTATTCATCATTTTAGATGAAATCCTGAAAGGGACCAATTCGATCGACAAACAAAAAGGTTCCCTTGCTTTGATGAAACAGCTGGTAGCGAATCAGGCTTGCGGTATCATTGCCACACACGATCTGGCGTTAGGCGAACTTGAAAAGGAATTCCCGAACCAGATCAAGAATTATCGTTTTGAGGCCGATATCCAAGACAACGAACTGACATTTTCCTACCAACTCAGAGAAGGGATAGCCCAAAATATGAATGCCTGCTTCTTGATGAAGAAGATGGGGATAACGGTATAACATGCCTATACCGAAGAAATTTTATGGCCCACCCTAATCATTCAGGACAAAGACAATGATAAGACATGTCACCAAAACAGACAATAACCCTTATTGGGACTTTTGACAGATGAATGTTGGTAGTAAAAGTGGCTTCACCGTTTGCGTTTGCCTTCATCAGGGATAAAGTCGGCCTCGGAAGGTCCTATTTAAAAAGACAATTGCCATGCTACTGTTATCAAACAGCCAGCCCACAGACCTTTTGCCTTTAGTCGAAAACCTTTTCGCCCTTGGTCAAAAGCCCTTTCGACACTGGTCAAAAACCTTTTCGACTAAGGGCGAAAAGCAAAGGAGTGGTAGTAATGCTGTTAATACCTGTGTATTTGTTGATTAATTAATATTGTAGTGTCCTTGTTTTTCTCTTAAATATATAGAGGTAAAACGGGGAGGCATGGCCAATCTAAATCAGGACAAGACATATCATGGTGACAAATCATTTCTTTACCCTGTACTTCTCTATCTCCGGTAAATGCTGCTTAATCTCATTAATACGGGTGGCATCACTGGGGTGCGTGCTCATAAATTCAGGAGTGGAGCCGGATTTGCCGGCTGACATTTTTTGCCAGAAGTTGACGGCGACTGCGGGATTATAGCCGGCCATTGCCATAAAGACCAGTCCCATATAATCCGCCTCGGATTCGTGTTTGCGTGAGAATGGCAACATAACACCGTATTGAGCGCCCAAGCCATAAACGGAAGCACCGATCTTCTGGACAGCAGCCGACTTATTACTTAACGCCTGCCCCAATATCTGCGCACCGTATTGTGCCATCAACTGCTGACTCATACGCTCGTTGCTGTGTTTGGCTACGGCATGCGCCACTTCATGACCGACCACGACGGCCAATTCATCGTCCGACGAAACCAACTGCATCAGTCCTTCATAGACAACGATTTTACCCCCGGCATGCAAAACGCGTTGACCTGCGGATCGTTCACCAAGTTAAACTCCCATGCAAAATTCTTGATTTCGCTCTCCAACCCGTTGTTTCTCAGATATTGTTCAGTAGCGGCCGCTATCTTTTTACCAACACGTGTCACCATAGCGGCACCGTCTTTCGATGATGATTTCTTAGCCGATTTCATATAATCAGAATATTGGGTCAGGCTGGACGACAGCACTTCCTGATCCGAAACAAGCAAAACCTGCTTTCTTCCGGTCAACGGGACACTTCCGCAACTGCTTAGCAACAGCAACATGGCGACGAATAAACTTGTAATCTTCTTCATTTTTATCCTTTATTTATACTATTTGCAAAATTATGATTTCTCTTCATAATAAACAATTCGTAAAGGCTTTTTGCTCAAGAGATAAAGAATATGAAGATTTATACAAAAAAAAAAGAAGGCACACTTGTATAATTATTCAATTATACTCTTTATATTTGCAGCCTTGTTGCATAAATATACAAGTATGAGTACAAAAAAGAACGATTGGATGCCATCTGCCGCATTATACAGACAGAGAAAATAGGAAATCAGGAAGAGCTGCTTAAACAGTTGGAAAATAGCGGATTCCAGGTTACCCAAGCGACCCTGTCACGCGACATAAAGCAACTGAAAGTCATCAAAGTACATGACGGGGACGGAAATTATGTATATCGCCTGCCCGATTATTCAGCACTTATGCAACCAGTGAAAGAGCAAACGCAGTATCATCCCAACATCGAGTTTTCGGGTAATCTGGCCGTTGTCAAGACCCGCCCGGGATATGCAATGGGGATTGCTTCGGATATCGATACGCATGCGCCCTGTGAAATACTGGGCACGATTGCCGGAGACGACACGATCCTGATCATCCCGCGCGAAGGGATCAGCCGGGACAAGATCGTAAAAGCATTGGCTCATTTTATATAAATATATATAATGTATAGGGAACTGATCGTTTGTTCCCACTAACAACAGAAGATAAAAGAACAAACATAAAAATGGAACAAGAAAGAAAAATTGATGTGATGATCGCTGAAGCCTGTCACGAGGAATATGTAGATATCATCCTCGACACGATCGAAGCCGCCGCCAAAGTGCGCGGAACCGGCATCGCCAAGCGTACACATGAATACGTTGCCCAAAAGATGAAGGAAGGAAAAGCCGTCATTGCTTTAGAAGGTAACAAATTTGCAGGTTTCAGCTATATCGAGTCTTGGGGTAACAAACAATATGTGACCACCTCCGGCCTGATCGTGCATCCCGACTTTCGAGGATTGGGCATTGCCAAAAGAATCAAGGAGATGACCTTCCAGCTGGCCCGTATGCGCTGGCCTCACGCCAAGATTTTTAGTCTGACTTCGGGTGCTGCCGTCATGAAAATGAATACGGAATTAGGATATGTGCCGGTCACTTTTGCCGAGCTGACGGACGACGAGGCTTTCTGGAGAGGTTGCGAAGGCTGTGTCAACCACGATATCCTCGAACGTACCGGCCGCCGTTACTGCATCTGTACCGGAATGCTCTTCGATCCGGACGATCCTCATCGGGCCGAGAGAGAGGCGAGGGAAATTAAGAATTAAAAATTAAGAATTAAAAAATTAAGATCAATACAGGTATACAAAATGAAGAAAAAAGTAGTAGTAGCATTCAGCGGAGGTTTGGACACCTCTTATACGGTGATGTATCTGGCCAAGGAAAAGGGGTACGAAGTGTATGCGGCTTGTGCCAACACGGGCGGTTTCAGCGAAGAACAGTTGAAACAAAACGAAGAAAACGCCTATAAGTTAGGGGCAACTAAATACGTGACAATTGACGTAACAAAAGAATATTATGAAAAGAGCCTGAAATATATGGTCTTCGGAAATGTACTCCGTAACGGTACTTATCCGATCTCCGTCAGTTCGGAACGTATTTTTCAGGCGTTGGCAATCGCCCGCTATGCAAACGAGATCGGTGCCGATGCGATCGCCCACGGTTCCACAGGAGCCGGAAACGACCAGATCCGCTTCGACATGACATTCTTGGTGCTGGCTCCGAATGTCGAGATCATCACGCTGACACGCGATATGGCATTGAGCCGCGACTACGAAATCAACTATCTGAAAGAACATGGCTTCGAAGCAGACTTCACGAAACTGAAATATTCCTACAATGTAGGTTTGTGGGGAACTTCCATCTGCGGCGGCGAAATTCTCGACTCCACACAAGGTCTGCCGGAAAGTGCTTATTTGAAACAAGTGACAAAGACTGGCAGCGAAGAACTTCGTCTTGAATTCAAAAACGGTGAAATCCATGCTGTGAACGGTAAAGTATTCGAAGACAAAATCGCTGCCATCCAGAAGGTGGAAGAAATCGGTGCAGCATACGGTATCGGCCGTGATATGCATGTGGGAGATACGATCATCGGCATCAAAGGACGTGTAGGATTTGAAGCAGCCGCTCCAATGCTGATTATCGGCGCTCATCGCTTCCTCGAAAAATATACGCTTAGCAAATGGCAGCAATACTGGAAAGACCAGGTTGCCAACTGGTATGGAATGTTCCTCCACGAAAGCCAGTATCTCGAACCGGTTATGCGCGACATTGAAGCCATGTTGCAGGAATCACAGCGCAATGTGAACGGTACTGTCATTTTGGAACTTCGCCCGCTTTCGTTCTCGACTGTCGGCGTCGATTCAAAAGACGATCTGGTAAAGACCAAGTTCGGAGAATACGGAGAAATGCAGAAAGGTTGGACAGCCGAAGATGCAAAAGGTTTCATCAAGGTCACTTCCACTCCACTTCGTGTTTATTACAACAACCATAAGGACGAAGAAATATGATCAAAGTCGGGATTATAGGAGGAGCAGGATATACGGCAGGCGAACTGATTCGCCTGCTGCTGAATCATCCGGACGCCGAGATTACATTTGTGAACAGTACGAGCAATGCCGGCAACAAGATCACGGACGTGCATAGCGGACTGTATGGCGAAACAGATTTGATATTTACCGATGAACTGCCGCTGGACCAGATCGACCTCCTTTTCTTCTGTACCGCTCACGGCGATACGAAGAAGTTCATGGAGAGCCATACCGTACCCGAAAACGTGAAGATCATCGATCTCAGTATGGACTACCGCATCGAAAGCCCTGAACACGATTTCGTTTACGGCCTGCCCGAACTGAACCGACGCCGTATCTGCAACGCACAGCATATTGCAAACCCCGGATGTTTTGCCACCTGTATCCAATTAGCTGTTTTACCACTGGCCAAGCATCTGATGCTGAACTCGGATTTGCATGTAAATGCAATCACGGGATCGACAGGAGCTGGAGTCAAACCGTCGTCCACTTCTCATTTCAGCTGGCGAAACGATAACATCTCGATTTACAAACCGTTCACGCATCAGCATCTGGCAGAAATCGGACAGAGTCTACGGCAATTGCAGAACAGCTTCAACAGTATGGTCAACTTTATCCCCGTGAGAGGTAATTTCTCACGAGGTATCTTTGCCACGACTTATCTGGATTGCAAAATCGGACTGGATGAGATCAAGCGTATTTATGAAGAATACTACGCTGATCACTCTTTCACTTTCATCACCGACAAGAACCCGGATCTGAAACAAGTGGTAAATACGAACAAGTGCTTGATCTATCTGTTGAAACAGGAAGACAAGCTGCTGATCGTTTCGATGATAGACAACCTGCTGAAGGGAGCGAGCGGCCAAGCAGTCCACAACATGAACCTCCTCTTCGGCTTGGAAGAGACGGTAGGGTTGCATCTGAAGCCTTCAGCGTTTTAATTAATATACAAATGATGATTTATCGGTGAGCAAACAGGCTAAGCTGCTCTTTATGTCGCAGATTCTCTTTTGCCGTCTGCTTCAGCAGACGGCAAAAAAAGAGAACCGGAAAGTAGACCGGACGGTTAAGGCTTGATCCAAAAGTAACCGATAAATCATCATTTATAAACATTTTTACATTATGAATCTATTCGACGTATATCCATTATTCAATATAGAGATTGTCAAAGGCAAGGGATGTCATGTATGGGATACAGAGGGAAACGAATACCTCGACCTGTATGGCGGACATGCCGTAATCTCGGTCGGCCATAGCCATCCTACTTATGTAAAGGCTATCACCGAACAAGTGAGCAATTTAGGATTCTATTCCAACTCCGTCATCAACAGTCTCCAACAGAAATTGGCAGACAAATTGGGTAAGGCATCCGGTTATGACGACTATTCGCTCTTCTTGATCAACTCAGGAGCCGAAGCCAATGAAAATGCTTTGAAACTAGCCTCTTTCCACAACGGAAAGAAACGTGTGATTGCTTTCAAACATGCCTTCCACGGACGTACGTCTGCTGCCGTACGCGTGACAGACAATCCGAAAATCATCGCTCCGGTAAATGAGGATCTCGCCGTAACCTATCTACCTCTGAATGACGCGACAGCAGTAGAAGCCGAATTGCAGAAGGGGACGTTTCTTCGGTTATTATCGAAGGTATTCAAGGCGTGGGCGGCATCCAGTTGCCAACCGATTCCTTTATGCAGGAACTGCGCGCCTTGTGTACGAAATATGAGCCTGCCTGATTCTTGATGAAATCCAGTCGGGATACGGACGCATCGGTAAGTTCTTCGCCCACCAGTATGCCGGAATCAAACCGGACCTGATTTCGGTGGCAAAGGTATCGGCAACGGTTTCCCTATGAGCGGATTGCTGATCAGCCCGATGTTCAAACCAGTATACGGAATGTTGGGCACAACTTTCGGAGGCAACCACTTGGCGTGTGCTGCAGCCATTGCCGTATTGGACATCATGAAAGAAGAAAAAGCTGATCGACAATGCGCGGGAAGTAGGAGCTTACCTGTTGGATGAATTGCATAAGCTACCGGGAATTAAAGAGATTCGCGGACGTGGTCTGATGATCGGTATCGAGTTCGAAGAATCGATCAAGGAAGTACGCAGCAAGTTGCTGTTCGAAGAGAAGGTATTTACGGGAGTAGCCGGAACCAACACGATCCGTCTGTTGCCGCCACTCTGTCTGAGCATGGACGAGGCAAAGGAATTCATCGTACGATTCCGCAAGGTGCTGAATGCTTAAAAAAGAAGACGGTTTGCCAACCATCGCTATACAGCTTAATTGTTTCTTTATATAAATAAGATCCACCATCGGAGCTTCCGGTTGGTGGATCTTTGATTTTTGGGAGGACAATAACTGATAAATCAGCAGTTACATTCTTCATCCAATCAATCGAACTTCTCTATCGTATAGGTGAAGATCAAGGTTGAACCAGCAGGAACCCCTCTGTAATCATAATAGCCATATCCCAAGTTAGCTGGGATAATCGCCTCAACCCGTTCGCCAATAGTATTATTCAACAATATTGCTCCCAACTTGGTACAACGCCAGCAGGAGTAAGCGTCATCGTCATCTCCTTCTGGAAATTCTGGCCGCTGATAAAATCACCTTTCAAGATCATTGTTACAGGAGTCTGGCTCGTCGGGCATTGCGTTTCCTCTCCTTCCTTACCCAAAACACGATACAAGGCGGTGTCGCCGCCTAAAACGACCTGCTTGTAAAGCAGCTCCCCATCGTCTCCCTTCAATACTTTCTTTTCGCGGATGAACTCAAGGTTCTTCTCGAAATAGGCAATCTGTTCGGCAGAGAAGCCTTTGTCATCATCCCCACAGGCGGTAAACCCGACTACCATCGCCATCATCAGGCTGATTACGGCATAAATAGATCTCTTCATTTGTACTTCAGTCTTTTATTGTTTTGAAGGCGCAAAGATAGCATACAAAGCAATACGGTACAAACGGGACGGTCAATTCACCACAAAAGTATAGCTGCCGGAACCGATCTTCCCGGCATAAAGGAACGGCTCGCCCTTCACGCGGGAGACTTTCACCGGAGCACCATTATTCGTCACGGTGTATTTACCGCGCGGAAGCGGAAGATACACTTCAGCATCCATATTGGCAGGAATCGTCACCTTCAGAATATAGGCGTCCGCCTTATTCTCCACCTCCATACGGATCGCCCCCGGATCGTCGGAATCGTTGCCTCCGCCCATTCGAGCGAAGCAAGCTGCGGTTTGATACGGGCAGTGCCGAAACCGGGCGTAAGAGGCTCCACTCCCATCAGGCGACGCGGGATGATATTGGCAGGAGCCGCTCCCCAGGCATGGTTCCAGTCTTGGTTTGGCTTGTACTTGTTGTCCCAGGCTTCAAGCGAAATAGTCGAGCCGACACGGATCATATTATACCAACTGCGGTCGTCCGTCTTGGTCAACATATGCAAAGCATATTCGGCATCATTCGCTTCATAGAGGGCGTCCATCAGGAATTGCGAGCCATAGACGCTGCAAGCCATCCCGCGGGTTTGGATAAAATCGACGACATTTTGCTTCTTTCCGGCCGGAACCAGATCGAACGCCAACGGGAACATATTGCCATGTAGGGAAGCATGGTCGGTGTCGGCAGCAAGACCATCCGTGAAATACCCCTTGCGAACATCAAAGAACGAACGGATGAACCGTTTTTTGAAAGCGTCCGATTCGGATGCATAAAAAGCGACATCATCCTGCTTACCCAATGCACCGGCAATACCTTCCATCTGCTTCAAAGCCGCGTAATGCCAGGCGTTCGTCACTACATTATAATCGGTAAAAGCAAATCCGTCGTCTTCTCCCCCTTGCTTCTTTCCCAAACCAAGTATTCCGGTATGCGGCCAGTCCACGATATCCCGTATCTGTCCCTTAAAACGGATCGAACGAAGGAAATCGTCCGTCTGCAATCCGGTCGTCGTGCTGATCAACCCGTTCTTCTCGCGGAGAGCCATCAAGATACGCGGTTTCAGCAATTCGTAACTGGATTCGAGCGAACGGCTATCGCCCGTATACAGATAATCGTACCAGGCTATCGACAACGCCTGCAAAATCCATTCGGTCGGCCATGTCGGATGTTGCAGCAGGTATTCATGCGAGCGGCGGGCAATCGCGTATTCGCGGTCCACCCCATAATGGCAAAGCTGGTTGATCAGGGCATCCGCCTCATAAGGAATACGTTCGCGGTCGCCATCTACATAAATCCCGGAGAATGAAGTAGCGCGGACAGAATATTTGCACAATTCCCAGATCTGATTCAACGTATCGTTGGAACCACGGAAAGAAGAAGCTGTCTCGTCAAAAGGATAATGCACCGTCTCGCGGACAACCGAGGCTGGTGACAGAGGAGCCTCATAGCCTTCGATCTCACAATAGCGGAAAGGGACGACTTCTCCCACATAAGCAGGCATCAACACGGCAGCCGATCCGGTATTCCGTTTATCTTTCTTGATCTTGATCCGGTATGTGTTCGTCCCCTTCAACAAAGCCAGCGGATAGCGGCGATAACGAATTGTCGATTTACCCGGATCACGCAGGATGCGTCCTCCTTCGAGACATTCCCCTAAATGCACGACCACCGAATCGCGCGTACCATCGGATGCCAACGTCAGCACCAACTGCCCGAAAGCATCTTTCCCGAAGTCGACAAGGCGCGTACCGGGACGGATTTCCGTTATTCCGACCGGAAACTCCATCGTCTTCACCTGTGGGTAGTAGGCTGTTTCATATTCGGACAGGCGGTCAGCAGTGCGAAAAGCCTTCACTTCGGACCATTCGCTTTCCCCCTCGGTATTGGTCACCGTCTTTACCCGCCAGAAATAGGATTTACCCGGTTCCAATGCTTCACCGGCGTAACGGACAGCTACGGACCGATCGCTCCCGACCACCCCGCTGTCCCACAGATTACCTCTTCCAGAAGCAGCATCTTCACGGTTATCGGCCACGATCACGCGATAAGCGGTTTGTCGTGTTCCTCCGGTTTCGCCCGGTACGATCCAAGAAAAGGCGGGATGTGATGAACGGATGGCGGCATATTGCAACGGTTCGATCGCCTCTTCGAGCTGCCAGACCGGAAGATTCGACGCGTATCCGTTCTGCCACGTCTGCCCGGTATGTTCAATCAGGTCAGTCATCAGCCCAAAAGGTTTCTTGTCGGCAGCCTGCAGGCAAAGAGCCGAAAAGGCGAAAGAGACTAATAAGGTAAGGCGGTTCAGTAATGTACTCATGGTATTTTTCTTTTTTCGTAATTCGGGGATAAAGATAGAGCGAGTAAGAGATTCATCCCCTCATATATCTGACATTTTCTTTTGAAAAATGCACAAAAAACAGGCTGGCTTATAAATGCTGCACAAGCTATTTCCTCGTTTTGACCATTAGGGACAAAAGAACCATCCGACGTACAGAAGTGGCAGATTTACCTTCTCTTTGTGCAATCTCGTAGATACTTTCCCCTTCAGGAAAGAGGTAACGATGTGACGGGTTTTCTCACCGCGAACAGAAGCGACCAGCTCCTTCGTTATTTTTTCATATAAAGGGTTCATGCTGTTCAAAGAGCGGATGATGAAGAGGACCTGTTCGTTCTTTTCGATCTCGGCATAGAGTTGACGCTGGATTTCGATATTTTCATTTATCAATTCATCTCTCTGCTTGTTCATCCCAACCAGCTCACTATGCAACCATCTCTCTTCACGTTTCAACAACGCCTCATTCTCCTGCAACCGACTTTTCCGCCGCTCGTATTCGAATTCCTGTTCCATCAGCCTTTCATAGGCATCCTTTATTTTATTATCTTTCAGTTCTTCCTCCCATCTTTTCAAATTAGAGATCTGCTCTAAGACTAATTTCTTATTCTTTATCAAATAGTAGAATCGGGGATAAAGTTCTTCTACCATTTTTTATTCGTTTCAAACTTTTCTTCTTTTTTCCTTTAAGCTCTTCTCTGCTTTCATTATCTTGTCAAACATTTTATCCACGTACTCGATATTAGCATACTGGTATTCCATTTTAGCCTTTTCTTTCCTAAACAACTCCGCCATGCCTTTCAGGCTTGGCTCGGTAAATTCGAAAGTGACCCGGAACGCTTTCTCAAGTTCATCGACAATGCCAGTCACGGTATCGAAAACATCGTTTTTGCCTTCATGCAAGGAGTAATAAACGTCAAGCCGCTTCTTAAGGTGAATGCTCTCTTGATAAAAAAACTCGTTCTTTGCTTCCAAATCGGAAATACACGCCCTTGCTTTCTCCAACTTCAGGTTCAAAGCGTCTACATCCTTCTGAGATGAAGTTTTTTCTTTTCCTTAAATATTGAGCGTTCTTCGCTTTCACAAAATTCTCATAAGACTTCTTCAAATCCTTATTTTCATTGAGGAGCTCCGAATACATGCGAAAATACTCATTTTCTCTCTGCCTTCGCTCCATCATATAACTTTCTTAAGTTACCATATTCTTCTTTCCCTTCAATATTCATTTTTTTGTAAGAATCCACTTCTTTCTGCTTTAATTCCAGATCCTCACAAAATTTCTTATTTTCATCCAACGCAGACTTCAATAATTCACGAAGCATTTTGTTCTCATCCAAAAGAGATTCATGCTTTTCTCCCAACATATTTTCTTTTATATTTTCTAACATAATCACCGTTTTTTGTTTTTCATCAAAAGTTCTGCAATTTAACAATTTATTAAAAACATCCACTTACTTTTTTCATTTCCTTTGCTTATCTTATAAAACATTCCGTTCTTTGCACACTAATAATCATAGAAAAACCAATATACATGAAACTAAACAAACTCATTATTCCGGTAGCATGCATCCTGTTGGCCGGAAATGCAAGCATGGCACAGGTACTCATGCCGTGGGAAAACCGGACAGAGACAGACGGCGATCCGTTTGCGAAAGGCGAAACGACCGCCACAAAGGGCAAACTCCACCTCGAAGAAATCATAGGCGGACGGCTCATACAGACAAAAAGGAATCGGCGCCATGACGTGGATGAAGGATGGCGAGCGATACAGCCGGATGGAACCAAACGCTGAAACAGGCGGTATGGACATTGTCGCCTACCGCGCCAAAGACAACCGGAGGGAAGTCATCATTCCCTCTTCCATGTTTATCAACAAAGAAACCGGGAAACCAATTGCCATCCGCAGCATCTCTTGGAGCACCGACAACGGGAAGGTCTTAATCTATAACAATACAAAACGGGTATGGCGTTACGACACGAGGGGTGACTACTGGGTACTGACTCTGAAAGACGGGACTTTGCGCCAATTGGGGAAGGGACTGCCCGAATCATCGATGATGTTTGCAAAATTCTCGCCTGACGGAACACGTGTGGCTTTCGTTTCGAACAATAATATATATGTAGAAGATGTCGCTTCCGGCCAGATCACTCAGCTGACCCATGACGGGAGCCAGACGATCGTGAACGGTACATTCGACTGGGTGTATGAAGAAGAATTCGCCTGCCGCGACGGTTTCCGATGGAGCCCGGACGGACAATATATCGCCTACTGGCAAAGCGACACAAAAGGAACGGGGGTGTTCGACATCATCAATAATGTGGATTCCATCTACCCAACCATCTTGCATTTCCCTTATCCGAAGGCAGGCAGCACGAACTCGGCGGTCAAAGTGGGCTATCTTCCGGCAGCCGGGGGAGCGACAACCTGGATAGAGATTCCCGGCGATCCGCGAAACAACTACATTCCCCGTATGGAGTTTATCCCCGGAAGCAACGAACTGTTTATCCAGCAGATGAACCGTCCTCAGAACACGAACAAAGTATGGATCGCCCGCATCGGTAGCCCTACACCTCAAAATATCTTCACCGACACAGATGCAGCATGGCTGGACACGAACGACAATATCCAATGGCTGAAGGACAATACTTGGTTCACCTGGGAGAGCGAACGCAACGGATGGCGCCACCTCTATCGCATCATCCGGGACGGGAAGGAGATACAGCCGGTTACGAAAGGCGACTTCGACTATATATCGCCGGTCGGGACGGATCTTCAGAAGGGACTGGTATATTTTATCGCTTCACCGGAAAACTATACCCAACGTTATCTCTACAGTGCCGAACTTTTCGGAAAAGGAGAAGTGAAACGGCTCAGTCCGGCAGGACAGCCGGGACAGCATCGTTATAATATGTCGCCTACCGGAAAATGGGCGGTCCATACCTATAGCAATGCGGCAACCCCTTC
>VOFG01000103.1_pt1 | contig 18000 bp, 42 predicted proteins | sample 5384171 | NCBI WGS metagenome assembly VOFG01 (sample SAMN12384726, study PRJNA508395) | human gut metagenome | isolation source: healthy gut F | host: Homo sapiens
TCAAGTATACAGCTACGTTTCAGTTACGTACTGTGGTCCTTAAAATGAAATTTCACTGATGCGTATATTTTATCATAGCATCTGTCTGCTTGGAATCGATAAACTTTTTGCAGCCACATCGATGTCCAAAGATGTTTTTTTGTTCTCCTGCGGCAACTGGAATTCCTAAAAGGAGATATTTTACATTGGCTAAAGAGTTGCTGTTGTAAACCTTGCGCCACCGCCGCTGGATATCTAAGATGGTTCCGATGCCGCGTACCGTCATCTCATTGCCTCGCGGCCATTTTTTTCTCACGGCATCCTATCGCCCTCCATAGCCAGCTTTCCCCTTCCGTCATCCGCCCATAAAGATCATCGGCACCATACAGGTGATCCGATAGTATTCCCCGGCGCTGAAATTTTTCCAAAGGACTGGTCAGTACGATCTTTAACAGATAAAAATGCTGTTTTTTGATATTATCTGTCACCGTCCCCTGCGCCTTGTAAAGTCCCATCGGTGCGGAAGATAAACTCATAGCGGATGTTCTTTGGTGTTTGCAGCCTGCCGCCGACCATAGGCATTTTGCAGTTCTATGCTTTTTGCCCATCAAATAATATACTTTGTATAATAATAGATGCCCTGTGCTGCGTCTACATCCTCTTTTTCCATCAACTGGGTAATGCGGATATCAACCTTGCAGCCCGGCATTAAAGTCTTCCATTCTCATATGATACTCCTGAACGCCCTCGTCTTTTAAGAACGCCCCATAAAATTATTAAATAATTGCGTGATACCCCAGCGGTAGCGTTTCTTGTCATCGCCGGTCAAAAGATTCTGAGCGATGATCTCAAATGCTTTTGTAGACTTTGCGTTTGGCGCGACCGTCGATACAGTCTTTTGGTTGCGCACCGCCTTTTCCAGGGACGGATCGACCGGTATCATGCCCAGATAATGCAATTTCCCATCCAGAAATTTTTCCACGACAGAATTTAATTTCTGATAAACGGCATTGCCTTCCGCCTCCGAGGTTACCTTATTGGCAACCAGATGCACATTGGTGCCATTGCGGATAAACTTTGGATTTTTGTAAAGTGCCTTCATCAGGGGTAGGAATCAGTGATGGAACTTGGCTCCGGTGTCGTCAAGGATCGCTTCCGGACTAGCAAGCACAAACTCCAAGACACTGTCCGCTACACCTGCTCCGGTATCTATGATCAAAACATCACATAGATCATTTAAAAGCGACAGGCTGTGCACCAGATAGGAGATCTGTTCTTTTGTCAGATTGTTGAGTCCGACAATGCCGGATGCCGAGATAAAACCGATATCCATAGGTCCTGTCGTGATGATCTCACGGATGCTTTTCCGCCAAAGATCAGATCACTCAGATTGTATTTTGGTACCGTTCCAAACATGACCTCGACATTGGCGAGTCCAAAATCCGCGTCCAGGATAATGACACGCTGCCCCATCTTACGGAACATAATCGCCAGGTTTACCGCCATATTGGATTTGCCAACGCCCCCCCTTGCCACTGGTAATCGTGATCGCGCGGGCATTGCCAATATTATTTTGATTTTTGTTTGATAACATTTCTTAATTGTTCGGCCTGATCCATATTTATCTGCCTCCCAACAAGAGTTTTACCAGTTTTTGTGTATCGACGACCTCAATGTCATCCGGCACATTCTGGCCTGTTGTCACATAGGAAAGGCTGCGCTCCCGTGTGCAACTTGATATTTAATATATTACCATATGCACTGGTTTCGTCCAACTTGGTAAAGATCGGATGGAAATCGCAGAATTCATCATAGATATCTGTGATCTCGATGAGGTCTTTGTACTTTGTGGTCGCACTTAAGACCAGATAGATCTGTCTTTCGTATTGTGCCGGAAGATTTTTCAGCAGACGTTTCATATCCTCTCTCTGCCCATCATTCTTGTGTGAAAATCCTGCGGTATCCACCAGTACCAGATCATAATCTGCAAATTTTTCGATCTCTTTTCCAATATCTTCCGGTGTATAGATAATGGATAAAGGGAGTATCCAGGATATTGGCATAGGTGCGCAACTGCTCCGCCGCCGCGATACGATAGGTATCGGCGGTAAGAAGTGCCACCTTTTTTTCCTGCTCTACTTTAAAACGCGATGCGATCTTAGCAATGGTCGTTGTCTTGCCTACACCTGTCGGTCCGATAAAAAAATACGACCTTGGGCTTGTTCTTGGTCAACGAGATCGCTTCCGGCTGTCCCAACTTTTAAGATCGTCTTCTGGTAGACACTGGAGATCAGATAGTCCAGCCCGTTGGTGCTGTGGGACACACGATCCGCATCATCCATGAACTGATTGATGTAGATCTCATCCACTTCATTATCCAATAAAACCTTATATAAGACTTTAAAGAACTGATGGCTCTGCTCGTCTCTCTCTGATCCTAAATCTTCTACAAATTCCACGGAAGAAAGCGGACGGAATTCCTCTGCCTTTGGCTCGGCTACCATTTGCGCCGCCTGTGATTCACGAAGCGGAGCGATCGGTTTGTGTCCGTTCTTTTCCATGACCTCGTTGACAGCGGCAAATGCCTCTTTTAATGCCATGGTATCACCGGACAAGTCTTTTTTTGAACCGGTTCTGCCTTTGCTGCACGCAGACTTGCCTTTGGTGTCTCCATACGATTGTCAGCCGTTTCCTGACTTTCCGATCGCGTAGGGAGATCTCCTCATCTGCAACGGCATCAAAGCCATGGGATGCCGGTCTGGCTGACGGTGCCGGCGGTATGCTAAAGGAAGGCTGTGGCATGACATCATCTTCCAGTGCGGCTGTCACCTCGTACATGCTGCCCTTGAAAATGCCAAGAAAGCCCTTTTGCCGCACTTCCTTTACATTCATGATCACAACCGATGCGCCCATTTCCTCTTTTGCCAGAGCGATCGCTTTCTTCTTTGTTTTTCCCTGAAACTTTTTAATGGTCATCTTATCCTGTCACCATCCCCACTGATTGTAATTCAACATCGGAGTCGATCTCATTATATGAAACCACGATCGGATCCTTTACATAATCTTCTGTCATTTTCTTAAAATACATACGCACGATTGGTGATGTCACAACGATCGGTGTCTTGCCGGTCTCCTCGAACTTTGCGATCTCTGCCTGCAAAGAATCCATAATGGCACGGATGCGTTCCGGATCTAAGGTCAGATATGCTCCCTGCTCCGTCTGCTTGATGGATGCCATGATATCCTGCTCTACCTTCGGATCCAGCGTAATGCAGGAGGTCACTTCATTCGGCACAAAGTAACGGCTGGAGATTGCACGTTTTAAGCCCTGACGGACATATTCTGTCAGGACATCGGTATCTCTGGTTGTCGCTGCATGGTCAGCAAGCACTTCAAAAATAGAAAGCAGGTCGCGGATGGAAATCCCCTCTTTTTAAGAGATTCTGCAGGACCTTCTGGATCTCGCCAAGACCCAGCAGTTTTGGTGTAAGTTCGTCCACCAGTGCCGGATTGCTCTCTTTGAGATTGTTGACCAGATTCTGCACATCCTGACGGCTCAAAAGTTCTGCGATGTGGCTGCGGATCACCCTCTGTCAGATGTGTTGCAATGATAGACGGCGGATCGACTACGGTATAGCCCAGACTTTCCGCACGTTCTCTCTGGCTGTCTGTAATCCAGATCGCCGGCAGATGGAAGGACGGCTCAAAAGTCGGAATTCCGTTGATCTCCTCCTCCACAAAACCCGGATTCATCGCCATATAGTGGTCAAAAGGATTTCGCCCTCTGCCACCTGAATACCTTTAATCTTGATGATATATTGATTCGGATTGAGTTGGATGTTATCGCGCAGACGGATGATCGGCACAACCGTACCAAGTTCCAGCGCGATCTGTCTTCGGATCATAACGACACGATCCAGAAGATCCGCCCTGATTGACATCCGCAAGCGGTATGATTCCATAGCCAAATTCCAGTTCAATCGGATCCACCTGCAAAGGGAAACGACATTCTCCGGTCTGCGGATCTCCTCTGCCTCGGACTCCTCTGCCGCGACTTCTTCCTCGATGCTCTCCTCACCGATACTCTTGGAGATCGAATAGCCGGAGAAAAAAATGCTGCACCAAAGGCACCGAACAAGACCGGGTTCAGCGGTGTTACCAGACCCAAAAAGATCATAGATGCACCAACAATATAAAGTACCTTTGGAATACCAAATAACTGTTTGATCAAAACGCCGCTGAAATCGGCTTCTTTGGATCCCTTTGGTAACTAAGATACCGGTTGCCAATGAGATCAAAAGCGATGGAATCTGGGAGCAAAGTCCGTCACCGATCGTCAACAGACCATATTGCTGGATGGCACTCGTAAAATCCATACCACTTCGCATGACTCCCATTAAGGTTCCTCCGATCAGATTGATAAAGTGATCAAAAAGACCTGCTGTCGCATCTCCCTTGACATACTTTGTCGCACCATCCATAGAGCCAAAGAAGGAGGATTCATCCTGTAACTTCTGTCTTCTCTCGCGTGCTTCCTTTTCAGTAATGGCTCCGGTATTTAAGTCAGCGTCGATCGCCATCTGTTTACCCGGCATAGCATCCAGCGTAAATCTGGCAGAAACCTCAGCAACACGTTCAGAACCCTTATTGATAACCATGAACTGCACAATGATAAGGACAATAAAGATGATGGCACCGATCACCAGATCGCCTCCACCAACGAACTGTCCGAACGTCTCAACGACATTTCCCGGCGAACCCGTACTTAGGATCAGACGGGTAGATGAAACGTTTAGGAAATACGAAAGATCGTCGTAAACAAAAAGCAGGGTCGGGAAAAGGACATATCCAAAACTTCCCGCACAAACAAGACATTCATCAGAACGATCAATGCGACGGAAATATTGAGCGCCAGCATAACATCCAATAATATAGAAGGAATCGGAACAATGAAGAAAATAATTGCCGCCAATAGATATGCTGCAACGCCGATATCGGTTTTTTTAACACCGGATAGATCCATTCCGTTTCCTCCTTTCCATCGTATATCTCATCTCATCTCATCTTATCTTAAACTATTTATCTTTTTACTGTAAACCAGCGCAAGGATCTCTGCCACTGCCTGATACAACTCCGGTGGAATCTGCTCTCCCACCTCGACCGTCGCATAAAGCGCTCTGGCAAGCGGTTTGTTTTCCATGATCTCCACACCGTTCTCCTTGGCGGTTTCTTTGATCTTTGCCGCCAGATAATCCTCACCTTTGCGACCACCGTCGGTGCATTTTCAATCTCTGCATCATAGCGGATGGCTACCGCAATATGGGTCGGGTTGGTGATAACGACATCTGCCTTGGGAACATCCTGCATCATACGACGCTGGGATGCTTCACGCATCCTTTGCCTCTGCTGCCCCTTGATCGCGGATCACCTTCGGTATTTTTATATTCATCCTTGACTTCCTGTTTGGTCATCTTCATGTCTTCGTTAAAACGATGGCGCTGGTAAATATAATCAGCCAGCCCTACCACCAGATAGCAAAGACTGATACGGAGTCCTGTATCTATGATGATATCGCCGATCAAAGAGATCGCCTGGTTGAGCGGTATCTCGTATAAGATGAATAAATTATTTGCCTGTCCCTTGATGCAGGTATATGCCACATAAAAGACCAGTACGATTTTTAGGATGGACATCAAAAGGTTAAAAAGCGAATCTTTGGAAAAAATACGCTTGAAGCCATTGACCGGATTAAACTTATCCAGTTTGGGCTCTAAAGGCTTGGTCGATACCTGCCAGCCGACCTGTACGATATCGATCACAATGGCAACCACAAGGCCTGCCGCCAAAAAAGGGGCTGCCAGACGGAGCAATTTGCAGATAGCCCTGGTTCAAAAAGTCCGCTCGCCGCCTGTACAGTCATGCCATCCCGCTGGGTATCGACGACATCCGGTATCATCCCATAAAAGAGGTGAAAGACACTGATAAAGCCCTCACCCAGATAGGACACAAAGATACGCAGAGACAGGAATAAAGCGATCAGCATTGCCGCCGAGTTTAATTCCTGGCTTCGAGCAACTTTGCCCTCTTCACGGGCATCTTTTAATTTTTTGAAGTCGCCGGCTCTGTCTTTTCTCCGCCCGGTCCGTCCTGCGCGAACCATTGCAGGTCATAAGACAGAAGTAACACTTTGTCTTCCTTCAAGTTAATACATTCCTTCTATAAATGACACTGTCATGACTTTGATCTCTTTAAAAATAAAATTGGCAATGTCCGGTAATAAAAACGTCGTAATGAACAAAACTGCCAGACCAAGCAGGAGTTTCAACTGGACACCAACGGCGAACATATTCATCTGTGGTGCCACCTTTGCCATGATACCCAAGATACTGTTGAGAATCATCATGCAGGCAAAGACAGGCAAAACAATACGAAATCCAATGGCAAAAAGATCCGTACAATACTGCACCATGGAGGCAAGCAAGGAGTCCATCTGAAACTGCGCTCCTCCCAGCGGAAACAACTGAAACGAATCGATCAGCGCACGCAGGATATACTGATGCATATTGGAAACGATCAAAAGCAAGAGGATAAAGTAAGAATATAAATTTCCCGTGATACTGACCTGGCTGCCTGTCGTCGGGTCAAATACCATAGCCATGGAAAGCCCGATATCCATATCAATGATCGTACCTGCAAATAAAATAATGGAATTACAAATATATGCCGCGAAACCGATCAGCAATCCTGTAATTCCCTCTTTGAGCACCAATATGGCATAACCGACTTCCGAGGTGTATGCTGTATGTTCTACCGGAACGGCATAAAAAACAAGAATTGCCACAAATGCAGATAATCCGATCTTTACCCTCCCCGGTACTTCCTTCGCGCCAAAAAAAGGTGCTACAAACACAAAGCAGGAAATCCGTACCAATATCAGTAAAAAATATTCAAATGTACTTATATCAAATGTATATTGTAACATACCAAAACTAGCCTAAAAACGTGCTGAAGTTTGTCCACAATTCCGTCATGTAATCTGTCAATGTTGTCAATATAAAAGCACCAAAGATCAGCATTCCCAGGAATACGGCAACGATCTTTGGTACAAAGGTCAGCGTCTGTTCCTGAATGGAGGTAACGGTCTGAAAAATACTGACGATCAGACCGACGATCAAAGAGATCAAAAGCAGCGGTGCCGCACATATGATGATATTGTAGATCGCATCTCTGACAATATCCAATACCTGTCCTTCTGTCACAAAAATCACGCTCTCTTTCTATTTATCAGTAAAATGTCTTGACCAGTCCGCCAATGACAAGATTCCATCCATCTGCCAGCACAAATAAAAAGAATCTTAAACGGCAGGGAGATGGTCGTCGGCGGCAGCATCATCATACCCATGGACATCAACACGGACGAAACGACCATGTCGATCACGATAAACGGGATATAGATCACAACACCGATAATAAAGGCTGTACGCAGTTCGCTTAAGATAAAACTCGGAACCAATACAACAAATGGGATATCATCATAATCTTCATAGGTCGTATCTGAGATCTCACAAAAGAGTTTGAGATCCTTTTCCTGCGTCTGTCCGTACATGAAATTACGGATCGGCTCCACGGCACGATCCAGTGCCTCTTCCTGTGTGATCTCTCCATTGTCCAGCGGTGTAATGGCATTTTCATTGATCTGCGTAAAGGTCGGCCACATGATAAAGAATGTCAAAAACAATGCCAGCCCGATCAAAATCTGGTTGGGTGGCGATGTCTGCGTACCGATCGCGGATCGAACAAAATGCAGGACAATGATGATCCTGGTAAAGAGGTCAAATGATCAGTATGGACGGTGCTAAAGCCAGAATCGTTATGACCAGTAAAATACGCACATTTGCGGATAAAGATCCGGAATCTGAATCCAGGGTCAATGATACCCCGCCCTTGCCTGTGACCCAGTCACTGGAATTTGGTGCATTGTCCGTTGCTCCGTAGGAAGACGCATAGACTGTACTGCCACTGGCATACCAGACGCTGACACAGATGGCAAAGGTTGCCAGGATCGGACTAAAGATACAATATCCTTTTTTAATTTGTTTTTCATATTCATGTCTACTTCTTCGGTAAATGTTCTTTGAACTTTTGTAAGGCATCGGCAAAATCGCCCTTAGCCGTCGGGATCGTCATATTCTGGGAAGGCATTTCTTTTTAACTGCTCTCCGCTGAGTTGTCCCAAGACTGTGATCTCGTCCTTGCCGATGGCAATGACATAATAGGTGTCCTTGCCTGCCTGTATCAACTGTATGTACTTATTGGTCGTCAGTTTCAAGGTCTCAACAACCGAAAGGTTCTTGCTGATGCTCTGGCTTTTCTGGTAACCAGCAATCCATCGAGTCACATAGTAAGTCAATGCCAGAACGATTAAAAAACAAAAAGTACAATGATCAGTTGAAAGATATTCTCACCTGTCGATGATAGTAAAATCATTCTTAACCAATAACCTTCTTTACGGCTTCAAGAACACGCTCTGCCTGGAACGGCTTTACGATAAAGTCCTTGGCACCTGACTGAATTGCCTCGATAACCATTGCCTGCTGACCCATTGCAGAACACATGATAACGCAGGCATTTGGATCCTTTGCACGGATTGCCTTTAAGGATTCGATACCATCCATCTCCGGCATGGTAATATCCATAAGCACCAGATCCGGCTTCAACTCCGTGTACTTGTCAACTGCTGTTACCTTACCGTTTTCGCTTCGCCTACAACGTTGTAACCATTCTTTGTCAAGATATCCTTGATCATCATTCTCATAAACGCAGCATCATCACTAATTAAAATATTTTTTGCCATCTCTTACTCTCCTTTTTATCTCTTATTTCATTATCTCGGTAATACGAATACCGAAAGATTCTTCAATGACTACTACTTCACCTTTTGCAACGTATTTACCATTGACCAATACGTCGATCGGTTCGCCGGCGATCTTGTTTAATTCTATGATCGTTCCCGGTGCAAAATCCAAAATATCCTGAATGGATTTGTGTGTCCTGCCTAACTCGACAGTCACTTCCAATGGAACGTCCATGATCGGATCTATATTTTCCGGCTGGTATGGTGCCTGATAATTGCCGGCAAAGGTTGGAATTGTGCAGGCTGCACATTGACCTGCTGTTGTGGTGGATATGGTTGCTGCATATATGGCTGTTGCATATATGGCTGTTGCATATATGGCTGTCCGCCTGACGTTCCCATATCCGGCATTGGTTGCGGCGGTGGGGTCTGCCCTAGCATGGCTTGTTCCTGCATCTGCCCCTGCGCTTGCGGTGGGGTCTGTGGTGCCGCCTGTGGCTGTGATGCCGGTTCCGGCTGCGGTGTCGGCATGTCATCATCCACGGTCGATGCCGTATCGCTCTCCATATTCGACATGATGTTACTGCACATCTCCTTGGCAAGTGATACCGGATACAACTGCATAATCTCACTATCCACCAAATCACCAATCAGCATTTTAAAGGTAATCTTAACGAATCTTCCCTCCAGAAAATCTTCGATTTCTCCTCCATCGGTTGTATCCTGCGATCCATCAAGGTTGAGGATGGTGGGCTGATATCAATCATGGTATTTAGCATGGATGACATCGATGTTGCAGAAGATCCCATCATCTGGTTCATAGCTTCACTGATTGCACTCAAATGCAGCCTCTGTAATCTCACCATCTGTGTTTGAGCCATCGCCTCCCATCATCAGATCCGTAATGATTTTTACGTCATTTTCCCGTAAGACTAAGATATTGCTTCCATCTAATCCTTTTGGTATAAGCGATTCGTACCAAAACACATGGTTTTTCATATTTATCTACAATCTCATCCCCCGTTCCCCATGGAAACAACGGGCGTTGAAATTTCGACTTTTTATTTACTAAGGACAACAGTGTTGTCGCTGCCGTTCCCATGCTGATATTGGCAATCTCACCAATGGTATCAACTTCATCCGGTGTGAGTTCTTCACCTGCTGCCGCGTCAGACGTGTCAGCATCCGGTATCCCACCACCAGGAGGGCGTTGATCTCTTCCTGGGATAATACGCCGTCACTCATTTATTCCTGCTCCTCTCTTATGACTGATGTTATTCTAACTGCATAATCTTCTCCGGTTGCGCCGGAAGTGCAGTAAATTTCTTGATATCTCCGACATAGACATCCAATTCCTGATTGACCTTGGTATTCAGGCGGATGATGTCTCCCACCTGCAAACCCGAAAAATCGTTAACGGAGATCACGCTTTTGCCAAGGATCGCCTTGACCGGAACGATCGCTTTTGCGATCAAAGACTCGATGGTGTCTGCATACTCCATCTCCACCCGCTCCTGCATGTTGGAATACCAGAACTTGGTGTTTAGCTTGTCCATGACAGGCTCTAGGGTAATATACGGAAGACAGATGTTCATAAAACCTTCCACATCCCCGATCTTGATGCTCGATCGTCACAATCGCGATCATTTCCGATGGAGAAATGATCTGCGCAAACTGGGGAGTTGGTCTCAATACGCTCCAAGCGCGGATGTACATCCAAAACATTGGTCCAAGGCTCACGCAATAACTGTACGCAGGCAGTCATGATACGTTCAATGATCAGAAGTTCGATCTCGGAAAACTCTCGTACTTTATCAAGCGGTTCTCCCTCGCCTCCTAACATACGATCCACGCATCGCATATCCCAACTTGGATGCCATTTCTACAATGATATTTCCCTCTAAGGGTTCAAAGTTGACAATACCAAGCAAGACCGGATTGGAAAGGGAATTGGAAAATTCCATATAGGTAACTGCCTCCGAATTCATCACCTCTACCTGTATGTTCTTGCGCAAGTAGACCGGAAGGTTGGTAGACAGTAATCTGCCATAATGTTCAAAAAATAATCTCAAGGGTTCGTAAATGTTCTTTGGAAAACTTGGATGGTCTGGAGAAGTCATAGTTCTTGACCTGCTTCTCGCTGCTTGCCTTGATCTCTTCAGCATCTACTTCACCACTGCTCAGTGCCTGTAATAAGTTGTCTATTTCATTTTGGGAAAGTATATCGCTCAAGTATTCTCACCACCCACTGCAAATTTCTCCTTTTACTGATATTGTGCCGTTGGGAATCCTACCGCTACAATAAAATCAGACCCAAACATCTTTTGAAGATCTTTCAAGATCTCATCCTGAACTGCTGACTGATTATTCTTGATCTCGTCTATCGTATATTGTGAAACAATGTTGTTGATGTCGCCCTTGATCAGATTGACCTTTTCTTCGACCTGTGGCTTAAGATCCTTATAATCACTGTTCTTGGTATCCATGGAGATAGATACGGTGAGCATAGCGAAATGATCCTTGCCGTCCCCATCTTGCTTAAGGTTGATGGTCTGTTCATCATCAATATTATAAACCTCGATCTGGTCGATTGGGATATTGGCGTTGCTGGTCGCACTGCCGGACTCCAGATCCAGATCAATGGCGCTGCATACCTTAGTGATCAGTTCATTTGCTTTTTGTGTCTCCGGCAAAATCGTGATCGTCAGGATCACGGTGAGTACCAAATTGACAACCACGAGTGCTAATGTAATAACAGTAATAAGATTTTTCTTCATGATTGACCTCTCTAATTATTTAAAGATTCTGAATTAAGCGAATTGTAGATCTTGATCTCTACCCTTCGGTTCTTTGCTCGTCCTTCTGCTGTCGAATTGTCTGCGATCGGCACGTAAAAGATCCTCTGCCGGATGACTTGATATGTGCCGGATCCAGTGTCGTATTGTCCCGGATATAATTTGCCACATTCAAGGCACGATACATGGAAAGGATATCATTGTCACTATACTGCTCTCCTGCCGCCGGTGGCACATTATCCGTGTGGCCTTCGATCTCGATCAGATTATTGGTGTAGTTATTAAGGATCACGGCGATCTTTTCCATGACCGGAAGAACTTCCTCCCGGATAGTCGCCTCACCGGAATTAAAGAGCAGGGCTCCGTTTAAATTGATCAGCGTGTAGTATTCATTGAACTCTACATCCACCTGATTCTCAAGACCATAGGATTGCAAAAGACGGCTGACCTGTTCTGCCATCTGCTCACTTTCCGTAAGCCCGGCATTTTCCAGTGTCTCCTGCGCTTCTTCTGTCGTCACCGTCGTATCCGGATTCGTAACCGAATCATCCGGTTCCTCGTCTCCCTTAGGAAGGGCTGAGGATGAATTGAAATAAATATCAAACTTTTCCAGCATGCTCACACCGGAAGATATCAATTCGCCATCTCCGATCGTCGAACCGCCCGACGGTAAAATACTAAAGGTACTCTGCAAAGACTGCACGACCATTTCAAACTTTTCTGTATCGACTGTTGACATAGAAAAGAGCAATACAAAGAAGCATAACAGCAAGTTCATCAGATCACTAAAGGTCGACATCCACGCTGGGGAGCCCTTTGGTGGATCCTCCTGTTTTGGTTTTGCCATTATGCCTCACCTCCGTCTTCACTACCGGCATTATCTCGGTCAGATGGTGCTAGGAATGACTTGAGCTTTTCTTCGATAACACGAGGGTTCTCTCCTGCCTGAATAGACAAAAGACCTTCTACGGTAATCTCTCGCATCATGATTTCCATATCATTGTTTACTTTTAATTTTGCTGCTGTCGGACCTGCCAGCCAGTTTGCAATCAAGGAACCATACAATGTTGTCAAAAGCGCTACCGCCATATTCGGTCCGATTGAAGATGAATCTGTTAAGTTCTTCAACATATTTACCAGACCAATCAACGTACCAATCATACCCCAGGCTGGACCAAGTTCTGCCCATTTCTCCCAGAAGCCAATGACCTTTTTATGTCTTGCTTCCAGATTAATCAAATCTGTTTCCAAAATACCACGCACAAGATCCGGATCCGTACCATCAACAACCAGATTGATACCTTTTTTAAGAATTCATCATCCATATCGTGTGTCGCTTCTTCCAATGCCAGAAGGCCTTCTTTTCGAGATATATTGGATAAATTGATAATATTGGATATGACTTCCGATGCATCACCTACGGATGGTTCTTTCATCGCCAGTCCAATACTCTTTAGGCCGCCGATAAAATCCGCCGAAACTTATGGGATGCCAAAGGTACCCGCCAAGGAACCACCAATCGTAATAATAACAGATGGAAGATCCATAAAGTCCTCGACAATATTACCGCCGGACGACAAAATACCAAAGACAACCATGACCGCGCCTAAGATCAGACCGACTAACGATGCTATATCCAAACTATTCACCGCCTTACATATAAAATACTATATCTTGTGTTTTTTTACACAAAAACCCATAGTTTCACGTTTATTTAATCTTACTAAATTTTATCTATCTTGTCTACTTGTAATTCCATTTATTTATCATATTTCTACACAAATTGCGATAATTTAAATAAAAAAAGCCCACTTTATAGCAGGCTATTTTTTATACATTATCGTTTCAGATTAACCAGTTCTTCCAGCAATGTATCCGAAGTTGTAATAATTCGTGAATTTGCCTGGAAACCCTCTGTGTCGTAATCATATCTGTAAACTGCTCAGAAAGATCAACATTAGACATTTCCATTTGTCCTGTTGTCATGCTGCCGCCATCTGCTGTAACCTCAACACCAATACCATCGAAATCACCGGAGTTTAATGTTGTTCCATAACAGTTATTACCAAGACTTTCCAGACCGGATGCATTTGCAAACTGCGCTACCGGAATCTGTCCCAAAGAACAGTATTACCGTTATCATAAGAACCATAAATCTTTCCGGTTCCATCAATTGATACTCCTGTTAACTGTCCGAGTTTCTTACCCGTGCCGTCTGTTGCCTTATCCGCGATCCCTTTTCAAATTCTGCGGTAGAACTTCCACCAAGGTTCTGGTTTAAAAAGATGGCTGAAGTCAATGGAAATATCCTCAAAGTTATCACCCAGAAGTGACATATTTAATGAAACAGATGTCGTTCCTGCGGAATCGATAAAACGGAAAGTTCCGTCGCTGGTATTAAACTGCAAAGTATAATTTGTCGTATCATAGGTCAGGTTCAACATACCGGTTGTCGTATCTACTGCCAGTGTTCCGGATGCTGCCGTATCTGCATCGATACCATAGATATCTGCAATGGAACGGAAGGTCTGGTTGCCGGCGCCATCCGTAAAGTTGTAGCCCAGTTCACCGCCTACGGTGACCGGTGCGCCGTCTGCACCTGTGACCATGGTATAGGTCGTACCATTTTCCGTATAGGTAATGCTTGCCGGATTGGTAGAGTTGTCCAAGGTATAATTCTTGCTTACGGAGAAGGATTTTACCGCTGTGGTGTCGTTACCGAAGATCTGGTCAAGGGCATCACTGCCGGCTGCGTCCACCCCCCTGCTTATCCAGCCACTCAGCAAGGATATCATTGTTATCACTGTCATAAATATTGGTCAGTTCCACGGAATATGTACCGGCATCCGTATCAACTGCCTTGTATGCAAATTTTGCAGTATAAGAATATCCCAGATTATCAAAGAAGGATAAGGTACGGACATAACCTGCATCGCTGGTCACGTTGGTATCGTTCTTATCGATCAATCCGGAAACGTTTGCCTTTGTTGTTGCCTCAGGTGAGCCTTTGTCATATTATCTGCCTGCATGATACGAAGGGCAGATACGGTATCCTTGCGGATATCCCCTGTCAGAGGATCTACCTGCCAGCCCATAACGGTATAACCGGTTGATGTCATGGCAAAGGTTTCCCGCACCATCTAAGTAAAAAGATCCTGCTCTTGTAAAGAGATTTTCTGTTCCATTATTTACGATAAAGAAATTGGTAGAACTTCCGTTGGTCAGGCGGATATCCAGGGCATCGCCTGTGGATTGTGCTGCACCGGGAGAAGTGATGCTGACCTTTGTGGCTGCGGTAGAAACACCAAGACCTATCTGCATGGCATTTTTACCACCGGTCGTTGCCGTGGCTGCCGTAGCCCCTGATGTTGTCTGATACATAATATCAGCAAACGTCGTAGAAGACGCTTTAAAGCCAACTGTGTTGACATTTGAGATGTTATTACCAATAACATCCATCTTGGTCTGATGTGTTTTCAGTCCTGACACACCAGAATACAATGCTCTCATCATAATAAATGACCTCCTAATCGCTGTCTTGCCGTATCTGTCAGTCAACGGCATTAGCCTCCATAAGGTCCGGCTAAATAATTACAGGCTCCGTCTATATTTGTAAATACATTTTCGTCAGACTCTGTCTGATCCATTGCGGTTACTACTGTCTGATTCGGGACATTTACAATAAATGCCAAAGAATCAACGATAACCAAGGATTCTTTTATTCCTTTTTCACTGGCTTTTGCCACTCCTGCTTCCAAGCGCTGGCTCTGGTCTGCGGATAAAGCGATATCTCTTTGTTCCAGGCGCATATTGGCATGCTTGGAAAACTTGAGTTCTGATGTCGACTCTGCCGTGCCACCCATCTGCTGTCGTAAGACATCTTCAAAGGAAAGTCCTGTGGTCTTTTTCTTTTGTCTTATTATCCTGCGTCTTGAGATACTGACCGGTGACCTGCTCGATCGAGGTAAAGGAATTGTTGATCGGATTCATTTGCATCACGCTCCTTACTCTGTTGCAGTAGTTGTATCATCGGATGTGGTCGTATCATCTGTACTGTCCTTACCGGCTTCTGCTTCTGCATCTTTGAGTGCCTGTAAACGTTCTTCCAGTTTCTCCAGTGACTTGACCGTGTCAGCAGAAACAAATGATTTCTGTGAATCTGTCATTGCATCATAGAACTGTCTTGCTTCCTCGATCTTGTCCTCATCCGCTGTCGTAAGTGTGTAGACCGTCGGCAGTTTCTTGATCATATCTGCAAAAAGTCTGTGCACTGAGCACGCCTTCATAATAATCGTCATCGCAAACACTATCCAGTGTATCGATACTGTATAATTTGTTGTTCACAGATAAGAACATCTTATTGTCTTCCGTCATCACATAATCTACTTTTTCCGAAATGTACTGATCGTCATCCAGTAAGATAACATACTTTCCGACCAGTGAGTTTGCCTCGATCGTAGACATCTGACTCTGTACGGACTGTACGGCTTCGATCTGTGAAAAAGATGCAAGTTCGGATACATACTCTGTATTGCTTGTCGGTTCCAGTGATCCTGATACTGCATTTCAGCAACCAGTAACTTTAAAAACATCTCCTTGTCATAGGTGTTGGACTTGCTGTCCGTGTCTGTCTTTTTTTGACTGACTTGCGCTGCTATCGACCACTTTACCATCTTTAATCTCCTGTACAAGTGCCATAAATCTCCTCCTTTTCTCATATTCCTATGCGGTGTAATTGACGGTGTTACCCTCGATCCCGCATCATCTTTGTTACTAATTCTTCCTCTTGTGTCATGAGTCCCTGTAGATCATCCAAATCATTCATATTCAGGTTTCTCATCTTTTTCGGACGTTGATTCTGTCCTTCCTGTCCCTGTTCCTGATTCTGCTGACCGGCTTCCAGATTTCTCTCAAATTCATGGGTTCCCACGGAAATCTCTACAGACTGTACCTTGGTCTGTGACTGGTTCATCTGCTCTTTAACTGGAACATCTGATTTTCCAAGGCTTCCTTGACCTGCTCATTCTGTGTGTAGATATGAGCCCCTGACCTGACCATTTTCCTCGGTCACTTCCATCAAGACCTTTCCCAGCCCCCTCCGGGTGCAAAAGCATCTCAACCGTCGTCTTATCGCCATCCATCGTTGTGCGGCTTGCCTCAACGATCTGGTCGATGATGGACTGAACGGAAACGCTTTCTCCTGTAGGCAGTTCTACGGTCGGTTCCATGTGCGAGGCAAATTCCGTAATCGGACTTTCTGCCTGCATCGGTGTCAGATCCTGGGTCGGATGGATCTCAGTTTTTGTCTGCTGTTTTAAAAAAGCATCTGTGTCCTGATCTGTGGCATCTTCCTGCCCCTGATCGGTCTGCTTTTCGGTCGTCACATCCTTGGAACCTGCTGTTACAAGTTCGTCTGTCTCGTCCGTCTTAGTCGGTTCGATCGTTTCCTCTGTCGGGATCTCTACCTGCTCGGTCGCCTCTTCGGCTACCACCGTATCTTTGACGTCCTCTGTCTTTTTTGCATGGTTTCTTCTGTCCCCTCTGTTGCCTTGGCAGGTTCATGCAGATTGTCTGTCGTTCCTGCTTCCTCCACATCGGTCGTTACCAGTTCTGCCATCTGCTGTAAGTCTTCCATAGATATTCCAAGATCTTCCTGCAGTCCACCAGCCAGATCATTCACTTTTAAAACGATCTGTGGAAAGCATCGCTTACAAGAAGACTTGCGGAATCCTCACTGCCGGACAACTTTGTTACCAATGCTGCCAGATTCGACTGATCTGTCGAGATCAAGAAATTGTAATCCCAGATCTTCCATGGCTTTTTTCAATCTGCTCATCTGTCACATCCAATTCGTCCTTGATAGCATCTTTGACATCCTTTGCAAAAGCATCGGTCTTGTCTTTGACGTCCTTTGTCTGGGCCATGCCTTTATCATCCTGCTTTGCAAGTGATACATCAGACCGCTTGTTCTCCATCTGCGGAGCACGTTCAATCTTACCGGCATTGTCCGCACTTTGTACTACCTGTGGTGCTATTGCAGAACTTTTTGCATCTGCATCATCTGCCGGAAATCTCCACCGGATGCGTCTTTTGCACTCGTCTGCTTGGCATTTGCCACCGTAGCCGTCGGCATCAGGATATTTGCTATTCCTGTGCTTGTCATGGCATCTTCCTCCTTCCATATGCAGTTATCAATGTACCTGTCTCATAAGATGAGACTATATATTCTTAAGGCTCCATCAACTTGGTCACAGCCCCGCAGCCGTATCGCATTCATGGCTCCCAGAATATCACCTCTGGATTGGGCATCCATAGCCCAAAAGTATCTTGCCTACCAATGGCAGATCGTCTGTCATTGTATCAAAAATAACT
>VOFG01000264.1_pt1 | contig 18000 bp, 22 predicted proteins | sample 5384171 | NCBI WGS metagenome assembly VOFG01 (sample SAMN12384726, study PRJNA508395) | human gut metagenome | isolation source: healthy gut F | host: Homo sapiens
ACCCACGGTTAGCGGTGGGAAAACAGCGGCGGATATAGAGCGCCCAGAGACCTCCATCGCACAAAGCTCCCCTTTTCACCGGGGCTGTGCATGAGCCGCAGATGTTTACAGAGCTCAAAAAGGAAATCGTCTCTGCTGATAGAATCGACATGCTGGTGTCCTTCATCAAATGGAGCGGCCTGCGGCTCGTCATGGACGAGCTGCGGGAATTCACGCAAAACGGCGGCGAGCTCCGCATTATCACCACCTCCTACATGGGCGCAACAGATGTGAAGGCCGTTGAGGAGCTTCGAAAGCTGCCCAATACGCAGATCAAGGTCAGCTACAACACCAAGACGACCCGGCTCCACGCCAAGGCATATATCTTTTACCGCGAAACCGGCTTCACAACGGCTTATGTTGGCTCGTCCAATCTGTCCAATGCCGCATTGACCAGCGGCCTCGAATGGAACACCAAGGTAACGAAACGCGACTTACCCGAAACTATTGACAAGATCGCCGCTACCTTCGAGTATTACTGGAATGACCGCGAATTTGAATACTACGCGGAGGATCAGCGAGAGCGCTTGGCACGGGCGCTGAAAGCGGAAAAATATTTCGACACCAACAATGCTGACGTCTACACCATGGACATCAACCCCTATTCCTACCAGCAGGAGATTTTGGACAAACTGGAGGCAGAGCGCACTGTTCGTGGCTATACGCGCAACCTGGTGGTGGCTGCCACCGGTACCGGCAAGACGGTCATCTCTGCGCTGGATTACAAGCGTTTCCGCAAGCAGAATCCGGATCGGCCCTGCCGCCTGCTCTTTGTGGCGCACCGAGAGGAAATCCTCAAGCAGAGCTTGTACACCTTCCGCGCCGTGCTCAAAGATGCAAACTTTGGTGAGTTGTTTGTGGGCAACTATAAGCCGGAGAGCATCGACAACTTGTTTCTATCCATTCAGACCTTCAACTCACAGAGCTTCACGGAAAAGACGAGTCCCGATTTTTGCGATTACATCATCGTGGACGAATTCCACCATGCTGCCGCGCCGGCTTACCAGAAGTTGTTGTCCTACTACCGGCCGCACATCCTGCTGGGCTTAACGGCTACTCCGGAGCGTATGGACGGTAAGAACATCCTGCCCTACTTCAACAATCGTATTGCCGCTGAGATCCGTCTGCCTGAAGCGATTGATCGGAAGCTGCTCTGCCCATTCCAATATTTTTGCGTTACCGAGACGGTGGATTTGGATACGCTGAAGTGGTCTGCCGGTGGCTACCAAAAGAGTGAGCTGGAGCACATCTACACGTTCAGCGGGGCGGTTGCCGACCGCCGCGCTGACCATGTGGTGACTTCACTGCTGAAATATGTCACAGACATTGACGAGGTGAGGGGCCTCGGCTTCTGCGTGACGGTCGATCACGCGGAATTTATGTGCCGTTATTTTAACGACCACAACATTCCGTCTATGTGCCTCACCGGGCAATCTTCGGACGAGGAAAGAGTGGCGGCCAAGCGGCGCTTGGTGTCCGGCGAGGTGCGGTTCATTTTCGTCGTGGACATCTACAACGAGGGCGTGGATATTCCGGAAGTCAATACGGTTCTGTTCCTGCGCCCCACGGAGTCGTTGACGATTTTCTTGCAGCAGCTGGGACGTGGCCTGCGTCTATCTGAGGACAAGGAATGCCTGACCGTGCTGGACTTCATCGGTCAGGCGAATAGAAAGTACAATTTCGAGGATAAGTTTGCGGCGCTGCTGTCGAATACCACCCGCAGCGTGAGCCGGGAGATCAAGGACGGTTTTCTGTCCGTTCCCAAGGGCTGCTATATCCAGCTGGAGAAGAAGGCGGCCAAATACATTTTGGAGAATATCCGCGCTTCCTATGGCAATACGGCTGGGTTGGTGGCTCGTGCAGCCTCCTTTGCGGAGGACAGCGGTCTGGAGCTGACGCTCAAAAATTCCTTGGATTACTACCATCTTGACCCACGGGCGATCTACAAGTTTTCCTCCTTCTCTCGCATTTGCGCCAGAGCGGATGCCATCGAGGACTTTTCGGAGCCGCTGGAGGATATTCTGACCAAAGCGTTTGCAAAGCTTGCCGTGATCGACTCCCGCCGCTGGATTTCGTTCCTATTGGATGTCCTTCCGCGTTTGGACAACCTTGATTTTGCAGCGCTTCCGGATACAGAAAGGCGGATGATGCAGATGTTTTACATCACCGTCTGGGGTAAGGTGGTGGAGGACTGGGACGACGAAGAGGTGCTTAGTAACCTCTATGCCCTGTCTGACAGCGCGGTTCTGCTTGGTGAGCTCTTGGAGCTGTTGCGCTATCGCTTCGAGCAGATCGACTTTATCGACGAGCCGGTGGAGCTGGGCTTTGACTGTCCGTTGGATCTGCACTGTACCTATACGCGCGACCAGCTCTTGGTGGCACTGGACTTTATGAAGCCGTCCACCGTTCGTGAGGGCGTGAAGTGGCTGCTGGAGAAAAACATCGACGTGTTCTTTGTGACGCTGAACAAGGCGGACAAGGACTATTCGCCAACCACTATGTACAACGATTATTCCATCAATGAGAGCTTGTTCCATTGGCAGAGCCAGAGCACCACGGCAGAAAATTCGCCCACCGGTCAGCGCTATATCCACCACAAGGAACGCGGCAGTAAGGTGCTGCTGTTCGTCCGAGAGTTTAAGTCAGACCGCGTGACCGGCGGTGCGGAGGCGTACACCTATCTGGGCACGGCGAACTACGTGAAGCACACAGGCAGCAGGCCGATGAATATCACCTGGCAGCTGGACCGCCCGATCCCAGCGAAGTTTTTGAAGAAAACGAATAAGTTGGTTGTTGGCTGATTAAATTCGCACAGAAACGCCATAGCGAACTGGAACAAAAAGACCGTTGTGCATCAGAACCCAATCATTCATATATTCCAGGCGAACATCGAGCCAGCGCCCATCCAGCCAACATGCAAAGCAGTCTCCACAGTGAAGCCCACCATATAGCGTCCCCGTATCGAATATGATATCCGGCCTATCCTGATTCCAAATTAATCGTCCAATCATAATTGTTGTCTCCTATAGGAGGAAGTTTCATGAAGCTTTTTGAAGTAGTTCCTGGTGAACTTTTTTCACCTTTGGCCTCGCCCAACCGCGCACTATACGCAGATGCTCTGGATGTGCTGTACACCGCATACCGTGAAAACCTGAAAATACGCGAGGATATGTTGTATTCTATGCTCCGCAGCAGAATGGAGCAGCAACTGGCGGATGCCACATTTGAAGGGGAAGATATCGACGAGGAGGAGTTGCGGGATATCTCCGGCCGTGCACGCTTTTTGATTCGTAAACTCTGCGGCAAAGGCTGGTTTGAAAAAGAGCGAGGTGACGATTTTGAGGAGTATATTACCGTCCCAAGTTACAGCAGCCGGCTGCTCGAGCTGTTTCACCAGCTCCGGGATGATCGTCCTGCTCGCGGATTTTCCTATGTGTTTGGTACCTATTCTGCTCTGAAGGTCGCCAACGAGAGCGAAAGCGTTTACGATAAGATGGCCGCAATTTACAGTGCCTATGATAACACCAGTGCTCTCATAAATTTGTTGCAAATGGTCTATCACAATGTGAAGCATTATTTTCAGATGCAGATAGATATGCAGGACGTCAATCAGGTATTGGCCTCTCACTTCAACGAGTTTGGACAGAAAGTTGTTGAGGCATACATACGACCGTTGAAAATCAAGGACTCCGTCCCAAAGTATCGCGTTCCAATTCAATCTGTTTTGAGAAGCTGGGCTGAGGATGATGCTCTGCTGCTTGCCATGGCGAACGCAGCTTTGCAGGATAAACGAGGAGATACAGTGGAAAACTGCCGTTCCGATCTGCTGCAAAAGATTTTTTGGATCGACGAGCGATATGACAATATAGAGCATGACTATCTCGATGAAATAGATACGCAGGTTCGCCGCTATACGAGAGCAGCAACGCAAAAGGTAGAAAACCTGACAAATCGCGATCAAAATGTTCGGGGAAACTTGAATGTACTGCTCACGGCATTGTCACGCAATCGACGCGCCGGTGATTTAGTAGACCGGATACAACCGGTATTTCAGCTTTATGAGCAGTCATTCCTTTCTGAAAAAAGCTTGTGGTATCGAAAGCGCCCCGAAAAACGGACAAAAGCTGCACCGGTTCTTATTCAGGAAAACGCTTCCGATGCAGACGCAGCCGCGCAGGCCGTACAGTTGCTGCGTTCCGAATATGGCCGTGCGGCCATTGCCGCCTATGTGCAGGGATGGTTGGGGGATGCAGATGTTCGCTACTCCAAAGATTTAAACATTAAGGATGATAAATCCTACATCATGAGTTTGCTGGCTGTATTGACCAGTGGAGATTCTGCCGCAGGCCATCAGATCAAAGAGCTGGGCGGCTCGTTTCACGAAAATGGCTATTCCATCCCTCAGATGCAGATTCAACGGAAGGAGAAGAAAAATGGAATTTGACTTCATTCGTAGTGCAACCTCCAAGGAATTAGAACAGTTCAAGTCCGTTTGCAACCAGCTTCTTAGCCGGACTTATATTGTGCGTACACTGTTTCGGCCGGGCAAAGGAAGGGTGAATAACCAGGATTATACGTTTTTATCTCTGCATTACGAAGTGGTGCAAGAATATCTTAGTCTGCTGGATTGGGATCTGCGCAAAGATGATTTAAACGGCTATTTCTATGTGATCAATACGGACGAAGCGAACCGCTGCAACCTGAACAAAAAAGAAACAGCCATTCTCCTTGCCCTACGCATGATCTATGAAGAAAATCAGGAACAACTCGGTCTGGAGCAGGATGCCGTTTGTACCGTGCGTGATGTTTTAGAAAAGGTCGTCACGGATTACGCAATCCTTCCAGCAAAACCCAATATGGACGAAGTGAAGCGTGCGTTGACATTGCTGGAAAATCACTCGATTATTCAGCGGATTGAGGGAAAGTTCAATCAGAGCAGTTGTAAATTTGCAATATTGCCGACTGTGTTGGCTGCGGTCTCCAGTGAAAAGCTGAATGATGTTGTGTCTGTACTGCGAAAGGAGGGCGATACCGATGAAGAAACTGAAGAAGATCCTGCTAATTAATTGGCTGTATTTCAGCAAAGAGCTCATCGAGGTGGGTGATGTTAATTTCCTGACCGGAAAAAACGGTGCGGGAAAATCCACGGTAATTGATGCCCTTCAAATCGTTCTATTGGGAGAAACAAGTGCCCGCAACTTTAATCAGGCTGCCAATGAAAAGTCTCAGCGCACGCTGGACGGCTATTTGAGGGCAGATATGGATGAGAATAACCCGTATTCCCGCCGGGGAAAAGATTTCTCCAGCTACATTGCTTGTGAGTTCCAAGATGACGTAGTGGGCAGCAGTTTTGTCACGGGCGTTGTTTTTGATTGCCGCAGTGACGGAAGCAGGCAGGAACGCTTTTTCATTTATGTGGGAACGCTGCCTGAGAACTGCTTTGTTGAAAATGGAGAGGCTATGGAGATTCCTGCGCTGCGCCGTTTTTTGAAGCAGAATTACGCTAAGGCGGAGATCTATGACACGCAGAAGGAATATCGCAGGAATATGCTGTCAAGATGGAATGTGCACAATGAGCAGGTCCTTCGAATGATGAAAAAGGCGGTATCCTTCCGCCCTATCGTGGATATCCAGAAATTCATTACCGAGAACATCTGCGACATACCGGAGAAGCCCGATATCGAGGCCATGCAACAGAATATCCGGGATTATAAGCGCCATGAAATGTTGGCACAGCGTCAGGAGGAGAAACTGACTGCTTTACAGGAGATTGGAAGATTCTATCGTGAAATGAATCAGGCCATCGACCGCTGGCGGGTGCAGTCATTTTTGGTGCTTTGGTCCAAAAAAGAAATGGAACAAGCCCAAATTGACCGATTTGAGCTTGAAAAGAGAGACAGTACCGCGGAATTAACCAAAAATGAAAAGAGCATCATGACGATCTCTGATCGAATCACACAGAAAGAGAACCGCAGGCGCGAACTTGACTTAGCCTGCGCGCAGAGCAGTGTGTTTCAGGAGGAAGAAAAAACTCCGCAATCGGAAGCAGGCGCTGCTGAATGAGCAAAAAGGCTGACGCAGGATCTCCAATCCTTGGCAATGGAAATAAAAAAGGGAATCCCTTCAGCTGAACGGACTGTGTGACTCGGTATTGAAGCAGAATGCAGAGGAAGTACTTCTGCCTGTGCAGGAGGCTGCCGAAAGTGTACTAAAAACATATTCGCTTTTTGTGTCCGGAAACTATGAGATATTTTCCTATTCATCGGCACCCTTTTGAGAACGCCCAGCAGGCGGCGGCTGAGCTTACTAAGGCCGTCCGGGATGCACTGCACAAAGCAGAAGATCGTCTGGCGGAGTTGAAGGAGGAGCAGGACCAAAAACGCACCGTCCTCGCAAATCTCCGAAAGGACATTAAAGACTATCCGCGAGGCCTACTGCAATTGAAGGCCCGCTTGGAATCTGAGCTGAACAGCCGGATCGGCAGTCCTGTGAGAATAGATATTCTTGCGGATGTCCTGGAGCTTGCGGACGAACGGTGGCGCGGAGCCGTGGAGGGATATCTCAATGCGCAGAAGTTTTATCTGCTGGTTGATCCGGCGTATTATAAAAGCGCTTTATTGATCTTTGACAGGATCAAAAAAGAGTTCGGCTTTGCATCGTTTGGACTGGTGGACATTGGTAAGCTACGCGAACGAGAAACGATTCGCCCACGCGATGACAGCCTTGCCAGAAAGTTGATACGGATAACAATTTGGCGCGCAGCTATATTGACTACCTGTTGGGGCGTGTCGTATGTTGTGAAAAAGCTGAACAGCTGCGCAATTTCAAAACCGCTATTACAGCAGACGGACTGCTCTACCATGGGTATGTTGTCCGTTCAATTCAGCGCAAGCTGATGGATGACGCATTTATTGGCCGTCGTGCGATAAACCTGCGTGTGTCTCGCTTGGAAGAGGAGTTAAAGCAGATTGACGAACAGATGTGTTACTGGGATCCTATCCGTCAGCTTTTATCACAGTCAAAAGAACCGTTATTTACGCACTTTTTTGTCCAAAATACCGTGGCAGAAAAGCAAAAAGCATACCTGCACGGCATGGAGATCGCCAATGAACTGACCGATGTCGAAGATCAGCTTTCAAAACTGGATCTTATGTGGCTGGACGAACAGCGCCGCACCATTGCCGTGCTCGGGGATGAAATCATAGCGCTGAATAAAGAAAAAGAGCAGAAAGGAATTCAGATCGGCCAGCACAAGGAACGTATTCGCCAGTTGGACTATGAGGTGCTGCCGGATCATTACCAGAAGCTATCTTATATGGAAGGCCGCCTGCAAGATGAATTCCCTGTTGAATATCAGGAAAGCATCGGTCTTCCCAGATATCAGCAGGAGCTCGCCCGCCTGAAACGCGCAGACATCGTCCATAAGAACTTCAGCAGCCGTTTGGAGCAGAGCGTAAAGGAACAGGATACTGCCCGGAAAAAGCTTTTCATTGCACGTAGGGAGTATACGGACCGGTTTAAGCCATGTTCCTTCCGTGTGGAAGCCATGGATAATGATGAGTTTGAATCGGAGCGGAGGCTCTTGGAGGAAAGTGAGCTGCCCAAATACCGGGAAAAGATCAACGCTGCCCGAGAGAGTGCGATGGAACAGTTCCGGAATGATTTTCTGGCCAAATTGAAGTCCAGCATCGACCAAGTACAGGATCAGGTGAAGAATCTAAATCGCGCACTGCGTCAGGCTCAATTCGGAACGGACAGTTATCAGTTCCGTGTGGAGCGTAATCCGGATTATGCAGAGTATTATGACATGATTATGGATCCGGAGCTTATGGAAGGCGATGTAGGGTTGTTCGCGCGGCCTTTCCAGGATAAATATGGCCAGCTGATAGAGAAGTTGTTCAGCCAGATCACTACGGCGGATGATACACAGTTAAATGCGAGAAAACAAAGCGAGCTGCAGGAAAATATCCAACGATATACCGATTTTAGGACATACCTGAAGTTTGATCTCGAAACCACGGATCAAAACGGAACAAAACAGATGCTTTCTCAGACCTTGAATACAAAGTCCGGCGGTGAAACGCAAACTCCGTTTTATATTGCGGTTCTGGCTTCCTTCGCCCAGCTCTACCGTGTGAACGATACATCCAGTTTCGGCAACACCGTCCGATTGGCAGTATTTGACGAGGCATTTAACAAAATGGATAGTGACCGAATTATTGAGAGTGTTCGCCTCCTGCGAAAGATGGGTTTGCAGGCCATTATCTGTACGCCGCCGGATAAGGTTTCAGATATTATGCCGATTGCAGACCGTACGCTGCTGGTAAATAAGGACAAATACAGAATGCATATTCTGCCCTTTGGCAAGGAGATTGCGCAATGACAGAGCAAGGCGACATTATAAACCGACTGTTGGATAAATATGAAAACAGCAGGCATCTATCTGATCCTGGGACATCCCCAGAAGAGTCATGCTAAAAGTGGAAAAAGAGACTTTCCTGAGTATATCTACGAAGATGCTGTGATACGGGATGCTTATAACGAAGCGGCCTTGGAGCTTGAAAAGAAACACTTGGTGCAGCTTGAGTGGGTGAAAGGCCGTCCGGTGCTTTCGGCCATTGTGCTGCGCTTGGATCAGATTCGCAGTGCTATGCTTCTGCCGAAAGAGTGCATCCCAAAGTGCGAGCAAGTCAAGATTATTCAGCTGATAGACGGCGGCCTGAAGGACGTTGCGATTCCCTGGATTATAGCATGGAAGGTAGATGTTTGCAGATCGGCAGCAGAGCAACTGAAAATTCCTGTCTTCTGCAGAACGGACGATACTCCATTGCGGGACCTGCTCTGCGCTTTCCGTGAGTATTCTGCTCTGTCCGGCAGTATAACGATGCGCGCATTTAGCAGCAAGTGCTTTTCCGATACCAAATACTTTGAGCGAAATGTGCGGGATCTGTTTTTGCGGATCGCAAGAAAATACGATGCAGATTTAGCGAATTCCTGCGATGAAAATGACCTGGGGGAAAGAGAACAGCTGGCATATTTGGGTATCTATGCTCGCCCGGAGTTATACGAGCTTGCAGGAAACTGTCTGGTTCGAACAGAACAGGGAACGATCTGTATTGGTGCCGCACCATACGGTTTGGCCTTACCCAGCACTTTGATCGATTCTATTACAGCAATCGACTTGACGGCAATTCAATGCATCACATTCATTGAGAATAAAACCAATTACAATGAATATGTGATGTCCGAAAAACAGCCGGGACGAGCTGGTGATCTATCACGGCGGATTCCTTAGTCCACAAAAGCGAAAGCTGGTTTCATTGATCGCTCATGCGGCAGCGAAAGCGTTAAAGTGCGATTTTGGGCAGATATCGATGCGGGCGGTTTCCGAATGTTCGACAACTTGCAGAAGTTACAGTTAATTTCTTCTGTGCTGCCCATGCGTATGTCAGGTGAACTTGTTGAAAAATTTTACGAACATGGTCTTATGCGCTCCAAAGAATACTTATCTGAGTTGGAAGCAGATTTAAAAAAGCGGGAGATACTTACTGTTCAAAGATGCTATTGAAAAAATCCTAAGCTATGGCGTTACAATCGAGCAGGAGACGTTTTTGAACTGATTAGGGAAACATATTTGCGCAGGGGATTGTCACCGTAAACGGGCAAACAATCAGCGAAATTGATGAGCTTCTCGACTTCGGCGGATATTATCGTATTGTCCGCAACGGAAAGAAAGATTTATCATTTCGTAGGAATGAAGTGCAGTTCCAGCAGAATTGCCTGACAGACGGTACAAATCAAGAAATATTCCAGTATTTCAAAGAGACTGCCGCGGCAATCAGCCTCGTGGCGGAAAAGGCATCAACATCCTGAGTATGCAGTACGATAAGATCAAACAGGTCAGCGAGGATACCGTGCTGGCAAGCTATCTTGCACCGCAGAAAGAAGTCAAAGCACCCCAGATGCCGGAGGCTGTGATTTATCCGTTTGGCTTGAACCGGAGTCAGAAGCTGGCGGTGGAGCGGGCGCTTTCCTCCAAAATCAGCATCATTCAGGGACCTCCAGGGACAGGAAAAACGCAGACGATTCTAAATATCATTGCCAATGTTATCCGGAGTGGGAAGACCGTGGCGGTTATCTAACAACAATTCTGCAACGCACAATGTTGCGGAAAAGCTGGAAAAGAAGAATGCTGACTTTCTGACTGCGTTTCTCGGAAGCCTTGCCAACAAGCAAAAGTTTCTGGAGAATCAAACTGGCGCCTATCCGGATATGAGTGATTGGGAGATGCCCACAGAGGAACGGCAGCAGTTGGATCAAGAGACGACCGCGCTTTCCCAGGAGCTGAACGAAATGCTCAACGCCAAGAACCGCATTGCGGAAATTGAGCAGGAATTTTTGCAATTGAATCCGGAACAGCACTATTTTGAGGAATACTATGCGACTTACAGCGGCGCGCCGACGGAAGGCCTGGACAAGCTGTCCTCGCAGAAGATTCTTGCGCTTTGGATGGAATTTGAACAACACGCAGAGCAGGAGAGCCGCTTAGGCCTTCTGCAAAAACTCTCCATCATGTTCCGATTTAATCGCAATGCACTCAAACTGTTCTCCGTTCCCCAGAGCTTGTTATTCCTTATTTGCAGAGTCAGTTCTATTCCGTAAAAAGGAGAGAATTGGAGACCGAAAAGCAGGAACTGAACCGCAAGCTGGAACACTACGCTTTCGATGCGAAAATGGACGAACTTACTCAGAAGTCCCTGCGGCTGTTCCGGGCGGAGCTGGCAGCGCAGTATCACTGGCAGAGTGGCAGACAGCGTTTTGAAATGAGTGATTTCCGACGGAATTCGCAAAAAGTTTACCAGGGAGTATCCGGTGGTACTTAGCACGACCTATTCCATTAAGGGGACGTTGAGCATCGATCATGTCTATGATTACTTAATCGTGGATGAAGCCTCACAGGTCGATTTGGCCACAGGCGTTCTGGCATTTTCCTGCGCGCGGAATATCGTGATTGTTGGGGACTTGAAGCAGCTACCCAATGTGCTGACAGAGGATGACATCCGCACCGGCGATGCCATTTGGCAGAAGTATTCCTTGGATGAGCGCTATCGCTTTTCTACCCACAGTCTGCTGTCCTCTGCATTGGAAATATGGGAGGACGCGCCTGTTACGCTGCTGCGGGAACACTACCGCTGCCACCCCAAAATCATCAACTTCTGCAATCAGAAGTTCTACCACGGACAGCTGATCGTCATGACCAAAGACCATGACGAGCCGGATGTATTGACTATGTACCGGACGACTGCGGGCAACCACGCCCGTGGGCATCTCAACCAACGCCAGATCGATGTCATCCAGCAAGAGGTACTTCCGCGACTGCATCAGCAGAATTTCCAGAGCATCGGGATTATTACGCCATATCGGGACCAGGTAACAGCCATCCGCAGGCAACTGGGAGATACTTATGAGGTGGACACCGTTCATAAGTTTCAGGGGCGGGAGCAGGATTCCATCATTCTGACCTCAGTCGACAATGTCATCACAGATTTTGTGGATGATCCCCACATGCTGAATGTGGCGGTTTCCCGTGCAGTTCATTCGCTGGCGGTGGTCACATCGCAGGACCCGCGCAATGACCAGACCAACTACGGCGACCTAATGCGGTACATCAAATATAATAATTTTGAGGTTATCCAGAGCCAGGTCTACTCCGTATTCGATATGCTCTATCAGGGCTATGCCGAGCAGCGCAGGGCATACCTGCAAAAACATAAGCGAGTATCGGAGTACGATTCCGAGAATCTCATGTACTCTGTGATTCAAGAGGTGTTGTCTGAGGAGGCGTTTTCCTTCATCGGCTGTGCGGGTACATGTTTCTCTTGCGACGCTGGTGAAGAACTATGAGCCACTGACAGAGGAAGAATGCCAATATGCCCACAATCCGTTGACCCATGTGGATTTTCTGCTGTTCAATCAGATGGATAAATTCAAAGAGGTCATGGACCTTGTAAACAATCTCAATGCGGTTGTCGGGGAATACATATACCTTTTCAATCAGCAGATCGGTCAGCTCAGAGGTCAGCACATCTGCTTCTGCAATCGAGTGAACGATCTCTTGCCGGTTGCTTTGGCGGACCTGTTCTTCTCGCTTCAGCTTTGCCTGGGCGGTGACAGCAGCATAGGCATTTTTGACTTTCCGTATTTCTGTGTCATAAACTGCTTTCTCCGATTTATACGCGTCCAGTTCGATCTGCCCCAGCAGATACCGTTCAAAGAGAGCTTGCTTCTGATCCCTCAGAGCTTAACTGCTTCTCATATTCGGAGCATTTAGCGGCGGTGGCGTCCAGGTGAAGGGTTCCGTCCTCATGTGCGGGCAGCAGGATTTCCAGCTGCTTTTTCAAAGTGAGTAGGACTGCTTCTTCCAGACCGGCAGCATCTGCCCGGACATCGCGGCAGCGGCTGTTTGCATCGGCAGTCGAATGGCGGCACATATAAAACGGCCTCTTTTGCGCAATGCGGGAAAGTGCATGATCACAGCAGCCACAATAAACCTTGCCTTTCAGTGGGTACGCCCTGGCTTTCCTTGGGCCGGTAAAGAGAATCGGCGCTGCACAGCTTGTACCTTTTCAAACAGCTCTTTCTCAATGATTGCTGGATGGTGATCGGGAATAATGAACCATTTGTCACGGTCCTTCATGCGGCTCCGCGTACCACCCACTTCAATGACTGCCCGCCGTCCAATGACGTAGGAGCCGATATAGCGTTCATCCTCCAGGATGCGGAGAACCGTAGAACTGCTCCAGCGGCCACGAGAGCGTGAGACATCGTGGTACTGCTGTCCATGCGCGGCTTTATATTCTCCTGGGGTTGGTATGCCCCGCTTAAATAGTTCCCTGGTAATGGCTGCCGCTCCAATGCCAGTTGCCGCAAGCTGGAAAATGAGCTGCACCACCGCAGCAGTTTCCGGGTTTGGCTCCATTCTGCCATCGGCGCTTTTGCGATACCCATACGGGCAAATCTTACTCTGATATTCTCCGCGCTGCATTTTGGCGTACTTGGCGCTTTTGGTTTTCATGGACATATCGCGGCTGTAATACTCGCTGATCAAATATTTGAAAGCTACATCCATCCCGCCGGTATCACCTTTGTGCTGATCACTGTCGAAATCGTCGTTGATGGAAATGAACCGGGTGTGAAACAGCGGGAACACCCGCTCAATGAAGTAGCCGGTCTCAATGCTGTTTCGTCCAAACCGGGAAAAATCTTTTTACAATGATACAGTCAATCTGATTGGCCCGCACCAATTCAATCAGCTCCTGGACTTTGGGACGCTCAAAATTTGTCCCGCTATATCCGTTGTCGATAAATTCCAGAACCTCTGCGTCAGTGGACTCCGGCATGGAAGAAACGAACTCATTCAGCACAAGGTGCTGGTTCTCAATGCTCATACTGTCGTATTTGTAATCCTCCAGGGAAAGGCGGATATATAGGGCGATTACATATTTCTGCACTGGCTCAGCACCTCCTCACCATGCTCAAATTCGCTTTGGAAAACGGAAATGAACCGTAATCTGCTTCTCCCTGGAAACATCCACACGTTCAATCAGGCGGTCAATCAGGGCTGCCGTCAGCTGGCGATCTTCCTTGATATGCTGTGCATCCTGGGACAGCATTTTATACTGTTCCAGCTGCGTGGCGATAATCGCAAGCCCTGCTTTCAGCTGCTCGATTTCCTTGCTGATTTCCTCGATTTTGGCTTCGTACTTCTCCTTGAAGGCAAAATACTCATCTTTGACAGATGGTTCTGGATCAGACCCTCATACAATCCGCGCTGGTAGGTACGCAGCTGTTGGATTTCCTGTTTCCGGCTGGCAATTTTAGCCTGAATGCTTTTCTGCTCTTCAGCTTCTTTGGAGAGGCTTTCCAGGCCAAGAGAGTATTGCCCCAGCGTGGTATCAAGCTGTTCCTGCAATATATCTGCCAACGCATCCAGCAGCTCATTTTTCAAAGATAAACGCACCAGGACAAACGCCCTTTTGATACGGTTGTTGCTGATACAGTGGTAGACATATACATCCTCTTGTGTCTTTTTGCGGACGCATTTTTGCCGGTGGAGGCTGTGTCCGCAGTGGGCGCAGAAAATTTTGCCTCTCAAAAGATTGGGGACCAGGAATGTATCTCCCTGTCTTTTGCCTGCTGTGCAGCCTGGTCCAATGCTTTCTGAACAGCGGCAAACAGTTCTCTGCTGATGATAGCTTCATGGGTGCCTCGTACTGTTGTCCATTCATCGGCGCTGGCCCTGAGCTGTTTGTGGTCAATGATTTTAGATACCCCTTGCACCAGATCGCCGGTATAAACCTCTGCGCGGAGAATTTTGGCTACCGTGCGCGTCTGCCAATTCCCATTGCCTACCAGATTTTCATGGGTGATTTCTCCCAAAGTCCTCTTGTAGTGGCTGGGAGAGAGATACCCGGCCTCGTTCAAGCGTACCGCGATAGTGTTTAATCCTGCGCCCTCGGCGGCCCATTGGAACATGGTTTTGACTACCTCAGCAGCCACCGGGTCAACAATCAGTTGGTGGCAGTCATCGGGGGCTTTCAAATATCCATAGGGTGTACGCCCGCCAACATACTTGCCATCTTTCATTGCCTGCCGCTGCTGCGCTTTGATCTTTCTGGCAATATCCATCGCATAGGCTTCGTTAATCATGTTTCGCAGCGGGATGATGATACCATCATGGGCATTATCCGGGGAAGAAGAATCATAGCGGTCATTCACGGCAATAAAGCGGACTTTCTGCATGGGAAAATACCGCTCGATATAGTAGCCAGTGTCGATGACATTCCGCCCCAGGCGAGAGAGGTCTTTGACAATGACACAGTTGATAAGGCCCGCTTCAATATCGGAGAGCATCTGCTGGAAGCCGGGCCGGTGAAAATTCGTACCCGTTGCACCGTTGTCAATGTAGGTCTGTACCACGATGATTTCCGGGTTCTGCTCCAGATACCGGGCGATAATCAGCTGCTGGGTTTCAATAGAGGCAGTACGAGTATGCTTATCCTCAACGGAAAGACGCACATAAACTCCGGCACGGCAAGTTGTATCTATCTCCGGCGCAGGAAACCCCGCAGTTTCTTTTCTGCTTTTTCTTGCCACAAATCATCCCACCTTTCTTTGGCTTGTTTGCTCCGCCAGCTGAATTAGCTGAATGGCTTTCTGGTATTCATCCTGATATGTGAAGGTGATCTCCAGTTCCTTTTTCCCAATCACCTTGATACTCTGTATCATGTGAACCACAGCTTTGCGGTCCAGGGTCTCCATCGTGGAAAACTGTGTGAAGTGGGAAATCCAGCGGTTCCGTTCACTCCGGTTCTCCAGAACATCAGCCAGCTTTTCCTTTAAGACCCGAATGCTCTCTTTCGCATTTTCCGCAGCCCTTGTGTATCTGGCTTTATAATCGGTATATTCCTCTTTGCTGATGGTGCCGGTAATCAGGCTTTCATACAGACGGGCCTTAAATTCAAGCGCCTGTTCCACCTGCTGCTCATTGGCGGCGATGTGGGAGGCATATTCATTGGCAAGCGCCTGATTGATACTGCTTTGGTCGATACCGTCCAGGATGGCTTGCAGGCAGGTCACATTGTCTATGTAGCCCCTTCAGGCTGTCTTTGACACACTCCACCAGATCGCTCTCCTTGAGCATCACAGGATTGGCACAGCCATGCTTTTTCCCGGTGGGGCAGTAATAATAGTGGTATTCCTTGCCCTTGACCCGGTTCGTTTTCCGCGTCATGCGCGCTCCCGCAGCAGCCGCAGATCAAGATGCCGGAGAACAAATATACCGTATCTTTTTTTGGTGACGTGCGGGTATCCAGCCTGCGGATACGCTGAACCAGCTCGAAATCCTGCTTGGGGATCAGTGGCTCATGGGCGTCGGGGACGCGAATCCATTCAGAGGATGGCCGCTGCTCCATCTGTTTGATTTTATAGTGCGGGGTGCCTTGTTTTCCCTGTACCAGTGTGCCAGTATAGGTTTCGTCCTGCAAAATGCGGATAACCGTCGTAGCAGACCACTTACAGTCCGCTTTGTCTGTGTATCCATGTTTGGCATAGGGAAACCGTTGTTTTTCTTATAGGCCAGGGGCGAGAGGACGCCCATATCATTTAGTACGGTGGCGATCCGCAGTGCGCTTGTCCCATCCAGACGCATACGGAAAGATGTCCTGGACAACGCGGGAAGCATACGGGTCTGGCACAAGCAGGTTTTTGTTTTCCTCTGACTTCATATAGCCGTAAACAGGGAAAGCCCCAACAAAATCTCCGTTCCGCCGCTTTATATCCAAAGAGGTACGGGTTTTGATGGAAATGTCCCGGCAGTAGGCTTCGTTCATAATGTTCTTGACGGATACGGTCAAGTCGTCCCCGCTGTTCTCATGGGCAGTGTCGATGTTATCCGTGATGGCAATAAAGCGACCCCATAAGCGGGAACACCCGACGCAGGTAGCGCCCGGTTTCGATGTATTCCCGCCCCAGGCGGGAGAGGTCTTTGACTATGACGCAGTTGATCTTGCCATCGGTAATATCCTGCATCATTTCCTTAAACGCCGGACGGTCAAAAATGATACCGCTGTAACCATCGTCGATTTTTTCGGATACGATTTCAATGTCCGGGTTCCGTTTAATAAAATTCTCAATCAGCTTTCGCTGATTGGTAACGCTGTCGCTCTCGCTGGAGCGGTCATCTGTGTAAGACAGACGAATGTAAGAGGTTGCCTGATATTTTGGCATGAAAAAGCACTCCTTTCCTCCCGGAAGCTCCCGCAAGAAAAGAGTGGTTTTTGAGGTTTTCAGTTTTCATCCTTTTCCATACAGTCCATCGTAACATGGGCTTTGGAAAAAAAGATCGAGGATGTCGATTCTTAAAATCCCTTGCAGGCATTCCTCCAATGTGACCCCGTTGTTGGCAAAAGCAGCGTTTACCACAAAATCGCCGCAGCGGAAACGATATGGATTTTTGATTTGGTGAAGAAAGGCTGCAATCCGTTCCTCTTTGGGTAGTGCCTTATCTACCGCAACTTCACGGATGTCAACCAATTCATCGGTTGTAGCTGGTGAACAGGTTTGCATCAACTGGCTCATAAGGTACTCCTTTCTTTGTGGTCGTGTTCAAAGTTACATGAATACGCTGGCAGCCGAAACTGCCAGCGCATGGTATCTAACTTTGAAAGGCATGCACCCCATCGGCACTTTGTTCATGCTAACCGATTGGGAATCGCCGCGAAATCAATTTGGTTATCACGCCACATTTGCCACGCGCCCCTGACGATAGGGACAGAGCAGGTCTCCGCTGGCGCGGCTGTCATAACTCCGCAGCGTCGTTCATAACGTGCGCCGCAGGGTTCCCCCCTAAGTCTTCAGCGGGCCGTGAGGAAGTATCTTTAAGCCCCCGCGTCCTCATCGCGCCGGATGTGCCACCATCCGGGTTACAGGGCCGTTGATCGCTCCGAAACAGCTTGTCCATCACCTCCTGGCTGCTCCATCTTCGCGGCGTCCTGCACTCGCTCATGCGCGGGTTATGTACCTGTTCTGCCGTGTATTCGGTTGTCAAAGATCAGCGAAGGAAAAATCCCTTCTTGATAACCATGACAAAAACAGGCGATTTGTCCTGCCTGTTACGCAAATTTTTTGAAAAAATTTTTGGCCTTGCCGCTTGGCCGGAGCTGTTACACAGAGCAAGCATCGGGTAAACAAAATAAAATAGGTACTATCGTACCCAAAAGAGCCTCCTACAAGGTTCTTCCAGACAGAGAATGGGAACGATAGAATATTATTAAGGAGACGATAGTACCTATGGAGATGTTAAAAAAAGAACTGGGACGAAGGATACAAAAAGCGCGTAAAGGAAAAGGACTGACGCAGCAGGAACTCGCTGATTTGAGCCATGTTTCGCTGAAGCACGTT
>VOFG01000279.1_pt1 | contig 18000 bp, 20 predicted proteins | sample 5384171 | NCBI WGS metagenome assembly VOFG01 (sample SAMN12384726, study PRJNA508395) | human gut metagenome | isolation source: healthy gut F | host: Homo sapiens
TGTTGCTGTGCGGCGTACTGTAAAACGTTAAATCAATAAAATTTTATTGCATTTCCCGCATACACGGCGTATAATCCTCATATTATTTTTTGAGATACCGCGGAGAAAAAGAGGGGAAATGCAATATGACGATTTATGACCACTGGCTGTACCGGTTTCTGACGGGGCCGCTGAACAACGTGGCATGGCTGTACATCCTGCTGCCGTGCGTGTTCGCCGGGGGTATTTATCTGACCGTTGGCAGCGGAGCGGTGCAGTTCCGGCGCTTCGGTTACGCGATGAAAAACACCGCCGGAAAGCTCTTCAAAAAGCAGGAGACGGCGCACGGAGCCATCACGCCGCTGCAGGCCGTAACGACGGCGCTCGCCGCGACCGTCGGCACGGGCAACATCGTCGGCACGTCGCAGGCGATCGCCATGGGCGGCTACGGCGCGGTGTTCTGGCTGTGGATGGCGGCGCTGCTCGGCATGGTCATCAAGTATTCGGAAGTCCTTCTGGCCGTCAAATACCGCGAACGCGACGCGCGCGGCGACTGGGTCGGCGGCCCGATGTACTATATCAAAACGGCATGGGCGAGAAGTGGAAGTGGCTCGCCGGGGCGTTCAGCGTGCTGGCGGCGCTCGCGGCGTTCGGCATCGGCAACATGTCGCAGGCCAACTCCATCGTCGGCTCGGTGACAGACGCGGTGTGCGCCGTGAACCCCGATTTCAGCGGTCAGGCGGCGCTGCGCTGGGGGCTCGGCATCGGACTTGCGCTGCTCACGGCGCTCGTGCTCTTCGGCGGCATCAAGCGCATCGGCGCTGTTACGGAAAAACTCATTCCGTTTATGAGCGTGGCGTACATCCTTATGACGCTTATCGTCATTTTCGGCAACCTCGGCGGCGTCGGCCGGGCGTTCAAGGCGATCTTCTCCGCGGCGTTCGCGCCCCGCGCCATTCTCGGCGGCGCGGCGGGCATCACGATCCGTCAGGCGGTCATCTGGGGATTGCGCCGGAGCGCTTTCTCCAACGAGGCCGGTCTCGGCTCCGCGCCGATCGCGCACGCCGCCGCGCATTGCGACGGCCCGGTCGAGCAGGGCATTTACGGCATTTTCGAGGTGTTCATGGACACCATCGTCATCTGCACGCTCACCGCGCTCACGATCATCATCAGCGGCGTGGACGTGACGTTCGGCGTAAAGCCGGGCAGCGCGCTTATCACGGCGGCGTTTGGCACGGTATTCAACGGCACGTTCTCCTCGGTGTTCATCGCCGTGGCGCTCACGCTCTTTGCGTATTCGACGATCCTCGGCTGGTCGCTTTACGGCTCGCGCTGCGTGCAGTACCTGCTGGGCCTCCGCGCCGCGAAGGTCTATCAGTTCATCTTCATTATCATTATCGTCGTCGGCAGCGTCCGTCGCTCGATTTTGTCTGGAACATCGCCGACACGCTCAACGGGCTCATGGCGATCCCGAACTTCATCGCGCTCTTCGCGTCTCAGCCCCGTGATCTTCAAGATCACCAGGAATATTTCCGTGGCGTCGATCTCGCGAGCGCCAAACATGAATAAAAAGCAACATCCCGCCTCCATCGGAGACGGATGTTTTGTATACGAAGGGGGAAAGCGTCGATTAACAAGAAGCACACGTCGGACAGCCAGTCTTTGGTGCTTTTCTTTTGTCCTTGGCGGGCGACAGCCCGCCTGCGTCCAAAAGAACAAAAAAATCCCTCGAAAATCCAAGGCTGTCCGATGCGAAGCAGTTCTGCCGGAGCAGAAATGCTCGCAGACAAGGAAAAAGGCCGCAGAGAATACTTTGTGTATTCTCAAGGGCTTTGACGCAGTATGAGGGCATTTCCGCCCGGCAGAACCGCGTGTGCCCTTTGTCAATCGACGCAAAAAAGCCGGAGGGATTGTCGATTTCCGAAGACTACAATCCTCAGTCAGCTTCGCTGACAGCCCCTTTACACAAGGGGGCTTTAAAAAGCGTTTTAGGATTTTGCTTCGCCGTCGGTCTTGGGTCTCGGCTTTTGCGGCGGTGGTTGTTGCGGCGGGGCTTATCCGTGCGCTCGGCCTTGTCCCCGGCGGGGCGGCGCTCACCGGCGGCTTTTTCACCGCCGCGGCGCGCGCTGCGATTTTCCCCGGCGGGCTTTTTCTCGCTGCGCTCCGGCTTCTTTTCCGCGCGCTCGGAGCGTTCGGGTCTTTCGGCGCGTTCCGGACGCTCGGCTCTTTCGGTGCGCTCGGACCGTTCGGCATTCGCGCCGCCGCGCTTCCGGCGGCGGGAGCGGCTGCTTTTTCTTCTCGCCGGAGGGCTTCTCCGCGCTCTGCGGCGCGGCGGACGCGGTGCGCACGTCCTCCACGATCATCGACGGCATGATCCAGCCGTTCGTCTCCGGCTCGGCGTTCTCTTCCTTGACCTTTTTGGGCTTGTTGCGGAGAAGGTCGGGCAGGGGCTGCCCCTCCGCCGGGCGGCCGCCGGGGATCACGGCGATCTCGTCGGCATCGTAGGTGCGGATCTGCGCTTCGCCCGGGCCGTCGAGCTTTACCTTGACGTTCTGGCGCAGGAGATTGACGAGCGTCACGTTGCCGTAGCCGTCCTCGGTCTGGACGAACGCGCCGTTTTTCGGCACGTGCTTCAAGAGATCCTCATACGCCGCCTGCTCATAGCGCAGGCAGCACATCAGACGGCCGCACGCGCCGGAGATCTTCGACGGGTTGAGCGACATGGACTGCGTTTTCGCCATTTTGGTGCTGACTGGCTGGAAGTCGTCGAGGAACTGGTGGCAGCAGAAAGGACGGCCGCAGATGCCGAGACCGCCGAGCATCTTCGCCTCGTCGCGCACGCCGATCTGGCGCAGCTCGATGCGCGCGCGGAACACGGACGCGAGGTCCTTCACCAGCTCGCGGAAGTCGACGCGCCCGTCTGCGGTGAAGAAGAAGAGAATTTTATTCCCCTCAAACGAGCACTCGACGTCCACGAGCTTCATTTCGAGCTTGTGCTTTTCGATGAGCTCCCGGCAGATGCCGAGCGCCTCCTTTTCGCGCTTGCGGTTGAGCTCCGCGATGCGCAGATCGTCCGGCGTGGCGCGGCGCACGACGGGACGCAGCGGCTGCACGCAGTCGCCGTCCCCGACCATGTGATTTCCCTTGACGCACTCGCCAAGCTCCATGCCCTTGGACGTTTCCACAACGAGCGTGTCGCCCGTCCTCGCGGTCACGCCGGCGGGGTCGAAATAGTACGTCTTGCCGCGGCCGCGGAATTTTATGCTGATTACTTCTGTCACGGGATTTTCCTCATTTCCTGATGTGTGAGCGCCGGAGGTCATTTGCCGTCCGGCAGATAGGTGGATAGATAACCGGTCACGTGCTTCGGGCCGACATTCAGCCGGAGATATTCCTCCGCGCGGCGGAGAAACGCTTCGAGCGCGAGAAGCTCCCGCCGGTCGGAAACGAGCTTTCACGGCGAGCTCCTCCGCCGCGGTAACTACCTCGAGAAGCTGCGCGTTATCGAGCTTTCCATCGCCGTGCAACAGCGCAGAAGCTCCGCGCGGTCGAGCCGCGCTTCAAGATAGCCGCGGGCGCGCTCGTTCTCCGGCGCAACAGTCCCGCCCGCGAGCCGGATCTCGCCGCAGCGCGACTGCACCGTTTTCGAGCAGCTTTTCGCGGCTTTCGGCGCAGAGAAGGAACATGACGCCGCGGCGGCTCTTCGAGCAGCTTCAGGAACGCGTTCTGCGCGGCGATGTTCATCGTGTCCGCTTCGGGAAAGATGTATACCTTGCCGTCGGCCTCGTTCGGCAGCACGGCAGCGTCCACGGCGAGCGCGCGGATCTGATCGACGGTGATCTCGCGCCGCAGCTTGCCGGACTTGTCCGCCGCGCGCTCGACGAGCGCCACGTCCGGATGGATGCCGGGGAACGCGCCCTGGAACACCTTGCGGCAGTGGCGGCAGGCGCGGCAGGGCTTCGCGCCGCTGCTCGCAGAGCGCCGCCGCCGCCATTTCCCGCGCGCGAGAACGCGCCGCGTCTCCGTCGCCGGAGATTATATACGAATGCATCATCTTTTCCATATCGATTCAGTATACCATACATTTTTAGTTTGACAAGCGTTTGCGAATTGAATACTATGGAAAAACATCGTGAGGGGGAGAATATGCGCGCCGCTATCTGTGACGACCGCGCCGAGGATGCGCAGCTCGTCGCGCAGTATGTCCGCGAATGGGGGAGAGCCGGGAAGAGAGCGTCGCGCTCGAGATGTTCCTCCGCCGAGGCGTTCCTCTTCGCCTACGACGAGGACAAGAATTTTGACCTTCTGCTGCTCGATGTCGAGATGGGCGGCATGGACGGCGTGGCGATGGCCAGGCGCGTCCGCGCGGAGAACACCGCCGTGCAGATCGTTTTCATCACCGGGTACACGGACTACATCGCCGAGGGGGTACGACGTGGCGGCGCTGCACTATCTTGTAAAGCCCGTCCGCGAGGAAAAGCTCTTCGAGGTGCTCGACCGCGCCGCGGCGAAGCTGCGCAGCGACAGCCGCGCGCTCACGCTCGAGTGCGGCGGCGAGATCTTCCGCGTGCCGCTTTATGAAATACGCTATCTCGATGTGGAGAAAAACTACACGACCGTCCACGCGAAGCGCGACTACACCGTAAAGAAAACGCTCGGCGCGCTCTCGGACGAGCTGGACGAGCGGTTTTTCCGCATCGGGCGCGCGGCGATCGTGAATCTTTCGTACATCCGCCGCGTGACGAAAACGGACGCGATCTTATCCGACGGCGCGGCCGTCCCGCTCCCGCGCGGCGCTTACGAAGCGCTCAACCGCGCCATTATCGCGTATCATTGAGAGGTGAGAGCATGAGCCTTTTTTCCCGCCGCGTCGATAAGCAGCTCGAAGCCTACCAGCGCGAGCTGGTGGACACGCATTATAAAGAGGTGGAGAACATGTACCGCCAGATCCGCGGCTGGCGGCACGACTACCGGAATCATATCCAGGTGCTCAAGGCGTTCGCCGCCAAGGGCGATATGGACGCCATCCGCGCCTATCTCGACGAGCTGGACACCGATCTGAACACCGTGGACACCGTCGTCAAAACCGGCAACGCCATGGCGGACGCCATTTTGAACAGCAAAATATCCCTCGCCAAATCGCGCGGCATCACGGTGCAGGCCGACGCGCACATTCCCGTAAAGCTCAAAATGTCGGAGCTCGATCTCTGCTGCATTCTCGGCAATCTCTTCGATAATGCCATTGAAGCGAGCATGGCCCTGCCGGAAAAGGACCGGCTCATCCGCGTGTACATGGACATGAAGGGCACGCAGCTTTATATCTCCTTCACAAACTTCACCGCCGGAAAGAAGCTCGAAAAGACCGGCGGGCGCTTCCGCACCACGAAGGGCGAGGGGCACGGCTTCGGTCTCGTGCGCATCGACGATATCGTCGCGCGGCTGGACGGGTATCTCTCCCGCAACAGCGAGGACGGCGCGTTCACGACCGAGATACTGCTCCCGCAGGTGTGAGCGAAACGGTTCATCCCCGAAAATAAGCCATTCGTCCCCGGTCTGCGCCGGGGACGAAGTTTTGTGATAGTGTTATCCTCGCAAAGAAGAGGTGGTTTCGATGAAAGAAAAACGAAAAGGCCGCGCTACAATCTGGGGCAGAACATGCTCTGGATGCTGCGGCAGGCGCACGCGGCGCACCGGGACGATGTGCCGGTATTCGCTGTCATAAAAGCGCTCGCCATGGCGGGCACGGGCATTTCGGGTCTCCTGCTCGCGCCGGAGATCGTCCGCTGCGTAGAGGACGGGGCGGGCTTTTCGCGTATTCTCGCGACGATCGCCGTGCTCGCCGGGGTGCTGCTCGTGTGCTCGGCGGTCAGCGCCTATCTGGAGCACGCGCCGATGTTCGCGCGGGTGGATGTGCGCCTTGCGCTCATTCGCAAGATCCATTATAAGACCTGCGTGATGTCCTATCCGCTCTCCGAGGCCCCGGAAGTTCTCAAGCTGCAGGAGCAGGCCGTACGCGCGACCGTGAATAACCGCTGCGCGAGCGAGGCGCTCTGGGTGGATGAGCAGAAGTTTCTCACCGCGGCGCTGAGCTTTGTGGTGTATCTGCTGCTGCTCACGAATACGAGCGTATGGCTTCTCGCCGCGCTCACCGTGACGACCGCGGCGGAGTACTTCGTCAACCGGCGCATCAACGAGTGGGGCTACCGCCACCGCGACGAGGCCGCCGCGCTCGAAAAGAAAAATGGACTATGTTTCCGACAAGGCGCGGAGCACCGTTCTCGGCAAGGACATCCGCATTTTCGGCATGCGCCCGTGGCTCGAAGCCGTATACGATAAAACGCTCCGCGCGATCGACGCCTTCGTCGAGCGGCGTGAGCGGGTGTATTTCTGGACGAACGTGATCGACGCCGTGCTCACCGCCGTGCGAAACGGCCTTGCCTATTACTTCCTGCTGCGCCAGACGCTCGCCGGGGGAATGGGCGCGGGCGACTTTCTGCTGTGCTTCTCCGCCGTCGGCGCGTATACCGAGCAGCTCAACGGCATTCTCACCGAGCTCGGCACGCTGCGGCGGCAGAGCCCGAGCTCTGTACCCTGCGTGAATTTCTCGAGCTGCCGGAGCCCTTCCGCATGGAGGGCGGCAAGTCCCTGCCGGAGTGTGCGGACGGGAAATACGAGCTGCGGCTGGAAAACGTCTCCTTCCGCTATCCCGGCGCGGACAAGGATGCGCTGCATGGCATCGATCTCACGGTGCATCCCGGCGAGCGGCTCGCCGTTGTGGGCTTAAACGGCGCCGGCAAAACGACGCTCGTAAAGCTGCTCTGCGGCTTTTATGACCCTTCCGAGGGGCGCGTGCTCTTAAACGGCGAGGACATCCGGGAGTTCAACCGGCAGGAGTACTACACGCTCTTCACCGCCGTGTTCCAGAAGTTCTCGGTGCTCGAAGCGACGCTGGAGGAAAACGTTGCGCAGACGCGCGAGGGCATCGACGAGGCGCGCGTGCGCGAATGTCTCGAAAAGGCGGGGCTCACGGAGCGCGTGGCGGCGCTGCCGGACGATCTCAAAACGCACATCGGCCGAGAGGTGTTCGAGGACGGCGTGCTGCTCTCCGGCGGCGAAATGCAGCGGCTCATGCTCGCCCGAGCGCTCTATAAGGACGCGCCGGTGCTGGTGCTCGACGAGCCGACCGCCGCGCTCGACCCCATCGCCGAGAACGATATCTATCAGAAATACGCCGCCATGACCGTGGGGCGGACGAGCGTGTTCATCTCGCACCGCCTTGCCTCCACGCGCTTCTGCGACCGCATTCTGCTCATCGACGGCGGCGTCATCGCCGAGCAGGGCAGCCACGAGGAGCTGCTCGCGCGCGGCGGAAAATACGCCGGGCTCTTTGAAGTGCAGAGCAAGTATTACCGGGAGGAGGGCGAAAACGATGGAAGAGAATAAGAAAAAAGTATCTCGCGCGAGGCGTGGCGGCTGCACCGCCGCGCGGCGAAGCTCTTTTATGCCGAACGGCCCGCGCTGCACGCGGTCAACTGGCTTTACGCCGCGTTCAAATCGCTCTCGCCGTATGTGCTGATCTACCTTTCCGCGCAGATCATCGGCGAGCTGACGGGCACGCGGGACGCGCACCGGCTCACGGTGCTCGCCGTTGCCGCCGTGGCCGCGGCGTCGCTGCTGCCGCTCATCACCGCCGCGCTTGAGCGCCGGCAGACGGTTTTGTACGACAACAGCTTCTATATCAACCAGAAGATCTACGCCAACAAGCTGCTGGACATGGATTTCCCCCGGCTGGACGATCCCAAAACGCACGACGATCTCTCCCAGATCCTCCAGAACGAAAAATGGTCCGGCTACGGTCTGGGGCGCGTGCTCGATGTGGAGACGAAGCTGCCGATGTCCGTTTTTGGTGTTCTGGGCGTTGTCGCCCTCACCGTGACGCTCTTCACGCAGCGCGTGCCGGAAAGCGCCGGGGCGTGGACGGTGCTGAACCATCCGCTGTTTCTGCTCGGCTGCTTGCTGCTGCTTGCTCTGCTCTCGGTGCTGCCGTCGCTGTGCATGAACCGCGCCTCGATGCTCACGGCAGAGCTCGCGCGCCGCTCGCGCGGCTCGGCAACCGGTTTTTCAACTTCTTTGCGGTCATGGCGATCAGCGACCGCGACCGCGCGAGCGACATCCGCATGTATAACCAGCAGGACATCTGCGAGAGCTATGCTTCGTCCGATACGCCGTTCAGTACGAACGGCCCGTTCGCAAAGCTCGCGTGGGGCCGCGGCGGCGTGCTGATGATCGTGAGCGCTTTGTTCTCGGTGCTGTTCACCGTGGCAGCGTATCTTTTCGTATGCCTGAAGGCGCTCGCGGGCGCGTTCGGCGCGGGCAGCGTTGTGCAGTATGTCTCCGCGCTCACCGCCCTTTCCGGGCATCTCGCAGCTCGTCGTATACGGCGGCGACGTGCGCAGCAACGCGCCGTTTCTGCAGGAGCTCTTCGCCTTCCTCGATACGCCGAACGAGATGTATCAGGGCTCGCTCACGACAGAGAAGCGCTCCGACCGAAAGTACGAGATCGAGTTCCGCGATGTTTCCTTCCGCTACCCCGGCACGGAGAATTGGGCGCTGCGCCATCTGTCGGTGAAGTTTGAGATCGGAAAAAAAGCTCGCCGTCGTCGGGCCGAACGGCAGCGGCAAAACAACGTTCATCAAGCTGCTTTGCCGTCTGTACGACCCTACCGAGGGCGAGATATTACTCAATGGCATAGATATTCGGAAATATAATTACAGAGAGTATATGGACGTATTCTCCGTCGTGTTCCAGGACTTTCAGCTGCTGGCGTTTTCGCTCGGGCAGAACGTGGCCGCCGCGCCGGAATACGACCGCGCGAGAGCCGAGAAAGCGCTCCGGCAGGCCGGCTTCGGCGACCGGCTCAAAGCGCTGCCGCTCGGGACGGAGACGAGCCTCTTCCGCGATTTTGCCGAGAACGGCGTCGAGGTCTCCGGCGGCGAGGGGCAGAAGATCGCCATCGCCCGCGCGCTCTATAAGGATGCGCCCTTTCTCATTCTCGACGAGCCGACCGCCGCGCTCGACCCGATCGCCGAGGCGGAGATCTACGAAAAGCTCAACGACATGGTCGGCGACAAGACAGCAATTTACATTTCGCACCGGCTCTCCTCGTGCAAGTTCTGCGACGAGATCGTTGTGTTCGACGCCGGGAAGATCATCCAGCAGGGCGCGCACGAAGCGCTGCTCGCGGACGAGAGCGGCGAATATGCGCAGCTCTGGAACGCGCAGGCGCAGTATTACCGCTGAGTCTCCGGCGCGTACACGGCGAAAAAACGCCGGATGCGGCGCTCGATGAGCGAAAAGGCCTCGCAGAGTTTGCGCCCGCAGGCGCAAATAGTGCAAAGCATTTTTGCCGGCGGCGTGTACGTCGGCAAAAATACTTTTTTGACAAGCTCAAACGGAGGGGGGGAGACCCCTCCGTTTCCGTTTTTGCGGCGGAGGGGTTTTCCCCGTCAAGGTCTTTTCAACGGCGGAAAAATGCGGTATACTTTTTCTGTATCTCTTAGAACAAGGAGCGATGCCGTTATGATGGATAAATCGAGAGCGTTTCTCCGCACTCTGGGTCTGCCGGGGGGCGATCTGCACTCTCTTCCGACCTCGGAGGCGACATTTCCCGGCGGAGCGCAGTTCGGCGTGGAGATCCCCACGGTGAACACCTTTGCCGCGGCAAAGGCGCTGCTGCGCGAGACGCAGCGTCTCGGCGTCACGGTCAACCGCATCGACGAAACGCTCGGAGCGTTCCGCCACACGCGCGCGGAGCTCCTCGAATATGCCGCGCTCTGCCGCGACAGCGGCGCTGCGCTCACCGTGTCGATCGGCCCGCGGGCCGCGTATGACACCTCCGCCACACGCCTTTCGCGGCAGGGCGCCGTCATCGGCTACCGGCTGCGCGGCGAGGAACAGCTCGTCCGCGCTCTCGAGGACGCGAAGCGCGTGTGCGATCTCGGCATCCGGGGCTGCTCGTATACGACGAGGGGCTGCTCTGGGTGCTCAGCGAGGCGCGGAAAACCGGCGAGCTGCCCGCGGACACGGTGCTCAAGGCGAGCGCCCACTGCGGACACGGCAACGGCGCATCGTTCCGCCTGCTCGAGCAGTGCGGCGCGGACAGCATTAACCCCGTGCGCGATCTTTCGCTCGATATGCTCTGCGCGCTGCGCGCGAGCGTTTCCGTTCCGCTCGATGTCCACACCGACTGTCCGGAGGGCTCCGGCGGGTTCATCCGCACCTACGAAGCGCCCGAGATCGTGCGCTGCTGCGCGCCGGTGTATCTCAAGATCGGCAACAGCGCTCTCGCCGCTCACGGCTCACTGCCGACGGAGGCGGACGCCGCGCGCATGGCGCAGCAGGCCGCCATCGTGATGGAAATGCTGGAGCGGTATCTGCCCGAAGCGCGCCAGCTCGCCCGCGGCGAGGGCCGCGGGCTCGTCGCCGAAGCGGAGGTTCGCGTATGAGCGAGCGCATCGAGACCGCCGCGCTGCGCGATTTTTTCCGTTTCGCTCAGCCGCGCGGCGGGGCTTTCGGCGGACGATGCCGCGCTTTTGACCGACAGTATTCTCTTTGCCGAATGCCGGGGCGTCACGTCGCACGGACTGCTGCGTCTGCCGCAGTACATTGCCCGGCTCCGCTCGGGCGCGACGGCAAGCAATGTTCCGATGCCGTTCACGATGGAGTCCGGCGGCACGGCGCGGCTCGACGCGCAGAACGGTCTCGGCCAGCTCGCCGGGCGGAAGGCCTCCGACAAGGCGGAGGAGCTCGCCGCAAAATACGGCGTTTCGTTCGTAGCGGTGGCAAACTCCCAACCATTTCGGCACGGGCGCATGGTACGCCATCCGCGGCGCGGGCGCGGCTTTTTCGCTTTCAACATTTCCTCGGCGGCCAGCGCCATGGCGCCGCACGGCGCGGCGCAGCCGCTTCTCGGCACCGACCCGGTCGGGCTGGCACTGCCGCGCGGCGAGGGGAAGGCGCCCCTCGCGCTCGATATGGCGCTCTCCACCGCAGCGCGCGGCAAGATCCGCTATGCCGCGCTGAACGGCACGCCGATCCCCGACACCTGGGGCTGGACGCGCACGGCGCGCCCCGACCGACGCCGCCGCCGTTCTGCACGGCGGCACGCTCCTTCCCGCCGGCGGCGCAAAGGGGTCGGGGCTTGCGATCTTCATTGAGCTTCTCTGCGCCGTGCTCACGGGCAGTGGCGCTCTCGGCGGCACGGGGCTTCTCTCCGATCTCGCGCCCGGCGGGAACGGGGCACATCTTCGGCTGCGTGGATATAAAGCGCTTCCTGCCGCTTGAAACGTTTGAAGTTCTGTGCGAGGAGAGCCTTTCGCACGTCACTTCTCTCACCCCGGCGCAGCCGGGCGGCGAGATTTTGCTCCCCGGCGAGCCGGAGGAGCGCCGCGCCGCCGAGAGCGCGGCAAACGGCGTGCCGGTAGCTCCGGCGCTGCGCGATACGCTCAACGCGCTCGCCGAAGAGCTCGGCTGCGCGGCAAGAATTTAAAATTTTTCCTTTATACATTTTGGAAGGAGGACGTATCCCCTATGAAACTACGCATCGACACCTCCCGCTCCTACGCTCTCGCGCTCGAAGGCGGCGGGGCGAAGGGCGCGTACCAGATCGGCGCATGGAAGGCACTGCGCGAGGCGGGCGTGAAGATCGACGCCGTCGCGGGCACCTCCGTCGGCGCGCTCAACGGCTCGCTCATCGTGATGGGTGATCTGGAAAAGGCGGAAAACATCTGGGAAAACATCCGCTATTCGCAGGTCATGGACGTGGACGACGAGACGATGTCGCGCCTTTTGAAGGGCGGCGTCAAGCTCGACGAGCTCGACGGCGTGGCGCAGCAGATGTTCGAAGTGATAAAAAACCGCGGCTTTGACGTTACGCCGCTGCGCAAGTGGATATCGCAGGTCGTGGACGAGAAAACGGTGCGCAAATCCCCCGTGGAGCTTTTCATCGACACATTCTCCCTCTCGGACGGGAAGCTGCTCGAGCTGCGCGCCAAGGACCTGCCGGACGGCACGCTCTGCGACATGCTGCTCGCAAGCGCCTATCTCCCCGTGTTTCGCAGCGAAAAGCTCGGCGGCAAGCGCTACGCCGACGGCGGTCTGCGCGATGTGCTGCCGCTGCACGTGCTCATTGAGCATGGCTACAAGGACATTCTCGCGCTGCGGCTGTTCGGAATCGGCGTGGAGCGCTCGGTGAAGATCCCGGAGGATACGCGCGTCTATACCGTCGAGCCGACGGCCGATCTCGGCAGCACGCTCGAATTTGAACCGGCGCAGAGCCGGGAAAACCTGCGCGCCGGATATTACGATATGCAGCGCTTCCTCTACGGGCTGCGCGGCACGAAATACTATGTGGACTGCGATTGGGACGAGACGAAGGCGCTCTCGCTTTTGTCGGACGCCGCCTCCGCCGGGGAGAGCGTGAGTCTGCGCACGCTCTGCGAAAAGCAGCTCCCCGCGCTCGCCAAGCGGCTCGACGCGGAAAAGGGCGATTACATCGATCTCGCCGTGGCGCTCGTCGAGGCCGCGGCGGAGCACAAGGGCGTTGATCCCTGGCAGATCGTCACGGCGGACGCGCTGCTCGAGCTTGCCGGCGGCGGAGCCGCTCTCGCCGCGGCATTTGCCGAACCGGCGGCGCGCAAGCTCGCCCGGCAGGGCGGGAACGGCGCGTCCCGCCCCGGCGCTGCTGGGGCGCAAGCGGCCCGCGCAGGGCTGCCGCCGTCCGGACGGCGGCGAGGGGCTGAACGTCTGTCTGATGAACGACTCGTTCCCGCCAGTCGTGGACGGTGTGGCGAACGCCGTGGTGAACTATGCGAAGATCCTCACCGAGACCGAGGGGCTCTGCGCCGTGGCAACGCCGGAGTATCCGGGCGTTGTGGACGATTACCCGTTCCCCGTCGTGCGCTATCCGAGCATCGACACGACGAAGATGACCGGCTACCGCGCCGGAAACCCGTTCGCCCCGGCAGCCGTGGCGGAGCTTGCGGCGATGGACTTTGACATCATCCACACGCATTGCCCGATCGTTTCCACGCTGCTCGCGCGCAGTCTGCGCGAGGCGATCGATAAGCCGGTCGTGTTCACCTATCACACCAAATTCGATATCGACATCGCCAAGGCCGTCCGCGGCAAAACGCTGCAGGACGCGGCGGTGAAGCTCCTGGTAAGCAACATTTCCGCGTGTGACGAGGTATGGGTCGTGAGCCGCGGCGCGGAGAAAATCTCCGCTCTCTCGGCTACGCGGGCGACTACATCGTCATGCCGAACGGCGTCGATCTCCCGCGCGGCAAGGCATCCCCGGAGGCCGTGGACGCGCTGAGCAGAAAATGGGCGCTGCCCGCCGATAAGCCGGTATACCTGTTCATCGGGCGCATCATGTGGTACAAGGGGCTGCGCATCATTCTCGACGGGCTCAAAAAGGTGCGCGACGCCGGCGGCGATTTCTGCATGGTGTTCGTCGGCGACGGGCAGGACCGCCCCGCCGTGGAGGGAATATGCCGCACAGCTCGGTCTCACCGACCTCTGCCGCTTCACCGGCACCGAGCGCGACCGCGACACGATCCGCGCATGGTATACCCGCGCCGATCTGCTGCTCTTCCCCTCGACGTTCGACACGAACGGCCTCGTCGTGCGCGAGGCGGCGGCGTGCTCGCTCGGCAGCGTGCTCATTGAAGGCAGCTGCGCCGCCGAGGGCATCACCGACGGCGACACCGGCATCCTCATTCCCGAAAACGGCGACGGTCTCGCCGCGGCGCTGCTGCGCGAGGGCGCGGACCGCGCGTATTTCGCCCGCATCGGCGAGACGGCCTCCGAGAAGATCTATCTCTCGTGGGAAGACAGCGTGAAGAACGCCCGCGCGCAGTACCGCAGCGTGATCGAGCGTTGGAATAGCGGCGATCTGCCGCGCCGCCGCGTTCTCCCCGGCGCGCCGGAGTGGACCGGCGACGTCGCTGAGCTCATCAACCGCGCCCGCACCGGCTGGGACAAGGCAAGAGAAGCGCTGGACCGGTATCTGTAAGATTCGCACTCCTTTCATCTCGGCTTACGCCGGGTTCGTTCCCAAAGTAAAGGGCGGGAGCTGATATTCAGCTCCCGCCCTTTACATTTTTACGCGATGTCTTTATACAGCTCCGACTGTACCTTTTTCTGTCTCTGTCCCGTTCCAGCGCACCAGATCGTAAGATATGCATGCCGTTTCGTCTTTTTTTGTTCTGGCATTGAAGCGCTCAAAAACGAAACAATCCTTCTCCACTTCTCCCGATGCCAGAAAGCTTGTCAGGCTGTCAATCAGCACGTCGCTGGCAATCTTGACGCTCTCTGCATTCTCCTCGGAATATGTCCAGCCGTACAGGTCTCCATAGGATATGGAATATGTATCTTTCACGTTTGCCGTATTTTTGAAATAGAAAACCGCAGCACCGTCCGTGCTGACGCAGAGCTTATCGGCACACTCGTCAGCTATTTTCTGCACGCTGTCCTTTTCCACATTGTATACACACAGCGTTGCCACACCGTTGTCGGCATTTCTGGTGAAATAAACATACCTCCCGTTCAGCGGCATCCGAACCCGATCTACGCCGCCGGAGATCTTTTTCCCCTCTTCAAGCCCCGCCGCGCTCACCGCTGCAATATACAGGTTTTCATCGTCGTCCAGATATATGACGTTGCCGTTCTCCACCAGCGTCCATGCGGTATTTGTCAGCAGCCGCTCCTTTTCTCCATCAAGCGTCATGCCATAAAAATTTGTCCCAGACTTCGCGTCCACATTGAAGAATACGGCACGGACATCCTCTGCGTTCGTGTCCCGGATACGGCCTTTTTCGGAATAGAAAATCGGCAGAAATAGATCGTCCGGCAAAGAAACCTTTACCGCCTCTTCCCCCTCTTTGGCAAAATACACCGTATTGCTGTAATAACTTCCCAGAACAACCATTTTCTGATCCTTGGACAACTCCGCACTAAAGCCAGGGTAATTGGAGGAATAGGGTTCGCAGGTCTTCTTATCCCCTCTGTTATATATTACGGGCGTGTACTGTTTGCCCTCGTTCAAAAAGCCAAACGGCGATGCCGCCGTTGTCTGAGACCTCCCATACGGTCACTCGATCTTCAAACGTCCCTATGCGGACTTTATCCGCCGTATCGCAGCCGAGCAGGAAGATTTTTCCCTCCGTAGTCGCATACAGTACGCTTGTCGTATGTTTCGCCACGGTATAGCGGACGTCCTCTCCGAGCTTATCGTTCTCCTCTGCGCCGAACCGCACGCGATACGTAATAGAATCCTCGCTCGTATAAAAGAACCCATCGTTCCGGATGTCGGACACAGACGCAACGCTGCCGCTTACCTCCACGATGTTCTCCATCGCCGCGTTGGAATAGGAAAGCTCTCCACTCTCCGTCAGCATTACCACATTATTTCGATCCGGCGTCACATAACCTTCGCGCAGACCGGAAGTAACCGGATAGCACTCGCTCTCCGTGACGATATACGCCGCTCCGTCCAGCGCATTTTGCACCGCAGCCGTCGTTCTTGTGAGGTCAATTTCCTCCTCTGCCGTTTCGGTCGCTGCACCGCCGCAGCCGCACAAAATCCCCAAAATAATCAGCGCCGAAAAAATAATGTCAGAAGTCTTTTCATTTTTCCGCACCCCTCTTTGTATTACATTTCGCTATCATAATAGCTATTAAATTGTAGCATACTATGTAATGCTCGTCAATCGTAAAATCAACATAGATTGAGGGGTGTGCAGTGTTGAAAAACGAACCTTTGGTAATAAAGCGCCGGGGTGAGGACGGAAGCCGGATCATTACCGTCCGCCTGCGGGAGGACACGCTCGCAGAGCTGGACCGCATCGCCGCGGAAAGCAACTATTCGCGCAACGAGCTGATCAACATCATTCTGGCGCACGGCGTCAAAAACATCGAAATAGAATAAGGATCGTCTGGAGGCGAGAACCCGTTTTCCCTTCCCGCACAAAAAGCATCTGCCCCGCGGTTTTCGCGGGGCAGATGCTTTTTCTTATGCGCTTATGTAATTTATTTACTTTTTTCCCGAAGAACTCTTCAAAGTAGTCCCGCGTGGCGTCGCGGCCGGGGGCATCTTTCGTTTTCCTTCGCGTCCGGCACCGGGCGGGTCGGTTCGTCCTCCGGCGCTATGGCGGGCCGCTCGCCGGTGACGCGCGTCGGCTCGTCCACGGCGGAGTCGGGCGTGAGCATCACGTCCTCGCGGCGGCGGCTGCGCGGCGTGCCGGTCGTGGCGCGGACGCGGCGCTCATGCCGCAGCTCTTCCTCGTCGTCCTCCATATCGAGCCGGATGGTGCGCGCGAGCTCCAGCCGCTTCTGGTACGCGCGGCGCTTCGAGCGGTAGCGCACCACAACGAAAATGTACGCGGCAAAGAGCAGCACCAGCGCCCAGAACGCGAGAATGACGCCCGGCGTGCGCAGCGTTTCGCGGAGCTGATCCTTCATGTACTCCACGCGCGAGAGATCGACCGAGGTGGTCGTAACGAGCGGCGAGGTGCCGAGCACCACGCCGTCGCGGATCACGCTGATCTCGCCGACGACCTGCCCCGCGCTGACCGGCGCGGTAAGACCGGCTTCGGCGATGTCCGGCGAGGGTGATCGTCCGCTCGATCGCCGCTATGTCGGCGTCATTCGGCAGGAAGGCGCGGATGGTCGTGCTCGGGCGGGCCGTAACGGTGTCGGCGTCCGCGCCCATCGCAACGGGGACCTCCGTCACGGTCTCGGTGGATTTGAGAACGTCCTGATAGCTGAAGTTGTTGAAGCCCCACTCAAAAGAGCGTGCGCGTGTCGGCAAAGTTGCCGTAGTACCAGCTGCCGTCGTCCTGCTGATACGCCTCCGATTTGAGCACGACGGAAAGGAGCTTCACGCCGTCCTTTTTCCGCGCTGGAGGCGAGACAGTATCCGGCGTCGTTCGTGTGGCCGGTCTTGATACCCTTGGCGTATTCATAGCCCCAGTCGCCCGGATAGAGCGGGTTCGTGGGGTTGACGAGCGAGTTCGTACTCTCCAGAACGCGCTCGGAGGAAACGTTCGTGTCCGGCACGGTGTAGTTGATGGTGCTGGCGATCGTCATAAAAAGCTCGTGCTTGGCAGCCTCGCGCACGATGCGCGAAAAGTCCCAGGCGGTCGTATAGTGGTTCGCGTCGGGCAGGCCGTGGGTGTTCGTGAAGTTCGTGCCGGTGCAGCCGAGCTCCGCGGCGCGGGCGTTCATGCGCGCGACAAAATCGGAGATCGAGCCGCTGACGTATTGCGCGATCACGTTGCAGGCGTCGTTGGCCGAGGCGACCATCGCGCAGTAGAGAACGTGCGCACCAAGATGAAGAACGTCGTCACCGGCGGCGTGACCGAAACTTCTTTCAACCCCACCGCGAAGTTCGAGGAAGTGGCCATCGAGCGCAAGAACATGGAGTACAGCTACAACGACGGCGATCTGTACTACTTCATGGATCACGCCGCCGTCGAGGAAGTCGTTTTCGGCGATGAAGACGACGAGGACGAAAAGGCTGATTCAACTGCACATACAAACAGCCGGAGGGAAGTTCCCTCCGGCTTTTTTGCAGCGCGGGGCGGTCCCGCGTTTTTCGTCAGGCCAGAAAGCCGTTCAGCTCCCGTGCGGCATTTCGCAGATGCTCCACGATCCTCTCCTTCTGCGGGAGGATGCGTTCCGCCGGGCCGAGATACTGATGGCATACTCTGCGCTTTTCCCCGGCTGCGCAAAGATCGGCACGCCGAGCGCGGCAACGCCGGGCTCATACATCTGGTCGTTGAGCATATACCCTTCCCGGCGAACCGCGGCGATCTTCTCCATGAGCTGCGACGAGGAAAGAATGAACGGACAGCTCCGCTTTTCAAATACGACCGCATCGCAGTAATCCCGTATATCCTCGTCCGTCTGCGTGGAGAGGATGGCAAGACCGGTGCAGCACAAATGCAAAGCAGCAGTGA
>VOFG01000409.1_pt1 | contig 18000 bp, 37 predicted proteins | sample 5384171 | NCBI WGS metagenome assembly VOFG01 (sample SAMN12384726, study PRJNA508395) | human gut metagenome | isolation source: healthy gut F | host: Homo sapiens
TTTGAACGGTATTACGCCGATGCCTTTCGAGCAGCACGCGTCATCCTCTACGATGACGCCGAGGTCCGCGACATGGCTGCGTTCCACCTTATCTGTGAGCAGCATTTTACCATCACCGACTCGCTACCGTGCAGCACGGCACCGCCAGCCTGCAGAGTGCCCATCAGTTAGTACCAGGTACATTCTAATTTACAGTTTGCTCTGGGCAGGCGTCACACTGGCTGCCCCGCCTGTGGCTATACTAGATATATATCGTCAAAATCTGCAAAGAGAGGCGCCCCTATGGGCCTGATCAGCACCATCCGTGAACAAAACCGAACAGGTCGTGTAGCAGGGCATCCGTCAAGCGCTGCTGGAAAGCCGCATGATGCGGGACATCCTGCTTGAGATCGTGGCCAGCTTTGCGGCACTCGCTGGTCGAGGCGCGCGCCGCCTGAGGCAGCGCATACAGCCACCAAGCGCGCCGCCGAATGCGGCTTTCGCGCCGGCCTCGCAGCAGAGCGTCATCCGCCCGGCAGACCAGCATCATCCTGTACGCCGGCCCGGCGAGGATTCGCTTTCTCTACGGCGACTATAACTACGAAAACATCGAGACACCGACTGCCTGCCGCCAAGTAACAGTATCTTGTCCAGCATCTCTTTCGGCTACTACAACGTACCCGGACGCTTCTCGGTCCCCGGCACAAACGTCGCTCTGAAGACGGAAAAAACCGGCGAGGTCTTTGTCCGCCGCCATCACTGAGGACACCCCCTTCGACCCTCAGCCCCCGCAAGCAAAAAGCTGTTTTGACCACGCCCCTGCGCTGCGTTTTTTCGCGGTGCAGGGTCTTTTGTCACCGGCGGAGGCGCCAGCACCGCCACCGTGATGTCGTCCCGCTTTTTTCCCCCGGCGCGGCGGGCGGCGGCGTCGGCCACAGTCTCGGCGGCCTGCTTCGGCGTATGGCCCAGCCGCGCCAGAGCTGCAGCTGCTGTCAGCCAGTCGCTGCCGTCCGCAAGGGGCACCGTCACTGACCAGCACCGCAATCGGCGTCCATGCGCAAAGGTCGAGGACCGCCCCACCAGACTGTCCAGCACACCCATGGGCAGGCTTGCACCGTCCAACATCCGGGGCACGCCGCCCCCGTACCAGAAAACTCGGTGCCCCCGCCTTTTAAACTGGCGGCCGCCCGGTGTGAGATCCACCGTCCAGCAGATCAGCGTGGCCCCCGGCCTCCTGCTCGGCCCCTTCTAGCCGGGGCCACATTTACAAAGCCGGGCGGCGTTTCTCGGCCGCAAAGCCGGCCCCGCAGCAGCTGGGCTGTCATTGGCGGCCATCTGGCCGTCCACTGCTGCCGCCCGTCCGGTGCCCATGCCATCGCACAGCAGCATCTGGGCGCGGCCGCTCGTATCACAGAACTGATCCAGCGCATCGCCGCTGACGCTCTGCCCCGCCGCCGCGTGGGCCGCCGCACCGAACTGCGCCGCAAACAGCGGCCGCTCACCGAAAGTCAGCATCGTGACGGTGCGGCAGTGGGTGATCTCAGGCAGATCCATATCCCGGCGGCAGATGCGGCTCATCTCCTCCGTCAGGCCCGCGATCTCCTCCCGGGGCAAAATGGGTGCGGCAGATCGTAACGCTGGCGGTCAGCCGCCCGGCAAGGTCGGCGGTCACACTGCACTCCAGTGCCTCAAGCCCAGCCCTGCAAACAGCTGGGCGACTTTCCTCCCGCCGGGGGTCGGGCAGACCCGCCTGCCCCAGCTTACCGGCCAGCTGGGCCAGCGCCCCGGCCAGTGCGCTGTACTGCTCCGTCAGGGCGGTGCGCAGCATCTGCGCGGGCGGGCGGTTTTGGCGGCGGCTGCGCCACAGCCGGTAGCCGTGGTTGGCCGCCGTGCACAGGTCCGCCGGGTGGATGCAGACCGAAAGCTGCCCCGGCAGATCCTGCACCTCCACCCGGCCGCGGCTCTCCAGCACCGGCTTCAGGTGGTACAGCCGTCCATCGCCGTGGCATACCCGCGCACCCAGCAGCACCGGCTGCGGCGGGTGCAACTCTGGCAGGTCGTGCGCGCCACCTGCTCGACCACAAAGTCAAAGCACTCCCCCTTCGGCGGCATCTGCCGCTGGCAAACGCGTTCACCGTGTCGGCAATATCGCTCAGGGCATCTGCCACGCCGGACGCTTGCCGCGCCGCGCCGCTCCCCCTGCGCCTGCACGGGCGGCGGGGCCGGCGGGGAAAAGACCCGGCGCAGCGTCCCGGAGGGCAGTGCCATCGCCGCCGCCATCCCACCCCCACTGACGGCCAGCGGCACGGCATGTGCACCGCATCGGGGGCCGCCAGCGCCCACCGTACAGCCCGCCGCAAAGACCCCGGCAGCGCCAGCGCTCCCCGGGGGCAGAGGCAGGCCGCTGCCAGACTGCCCAGCGCGACCGCCAGCGCCGCAAAGGCAAGCGCCGGCCGGATGCCGTGATGGCCGCCGCCAGCGATGCTCTCAGCACCGCCGTCTGCTCCAGCGTTCCGGCCATGGCCGCGCAGCCCCGCCCCCGGCGGCCAGCGTAAGGCCGGAGCCAAAGGGCCCGGCGGCACAGCGCTGCAGGCGGCCGTGGCCACCGCCAGCCTGGGCAGACCCCCAGCTCCCGCGCCGGAAAATGCGCAAACGCCCAGCCGAACCCCGCCGCCAGCAGGGCGGTACACCCCACCGTGACGGTCTGGAAAAATTTTGGATGCCCCCACCAGCAGCAGCTGGGTATGACCTGCGCCGCCGTCAGCGTCAGGCAGCCGGCGCACACCGGCTTTTGTGCTGCCATCGACAAGCCGCCGCACCGTGGCGGCCGCCACCCGCCGCCACCCCAGCTTGATGTCCCCAGCAGCGCCGGCTGAAACGCCAGCCCTGCCGCCAGTGTGCCGAGCGCCGCCGCCACACAGTAGGCGGGCGGGCAGCCGATGACGAGCGCCAGCCCAAACGGCGCCGCACCGCCATAGACCTGCCCCCCAGTGCCGCGCCGCCGAGCAGTGCCGCCCCTGCCACAGCAGCGCCGCACTGCGCGCGCCGGGCAGCAGCTTCTCTGTGTTGATAGGTAGATGCTCTGCTTGATACAGTCATACAGTCACCCCTCCGCAATGTACCGGCAGCCCGTGCGGGCCGCCCAGTGTATGTCCGGACAGCCATGACTATACCACGCCCGCCCGCCGCTTTTGCCGCAGAGCGTGGAAACCCGAAAACAACATATAAACAAACAAAAAGAGCACCGCCGCCCAAAAAGGGGCGCGATGCTCTTACTAAACACCTTACTGTCTCCAGGTCCACCACAAATATTTGGTGTTCGTCACAAAATACCGCTTGAACAGCCGCTTCGGGTCCTGCATAAGGCGGTAGAGCCATTCAGATTGTGCCGCTGCATCCACATCGGCGCACGGCGGATATTGCCCGCCTCGTAGTCGAACGCCGCACCGACACCGACCATCAGTGCCTGCACGCGGTCCTCATGCACAGCCATCCAGCGCTCCTGCTTGGGCGCGCGCAAGGCCCCCAGACAAAATCCGGCTTTGCCTCGTTGATCCCTGCGCACGACCTCCTCGTCCTCCTCGGAAACCAGCGGACGGAACGGCGGCAGTACATCCCGGCGATCACGGCACCGGGGTAGTTTTCCTCAACCTTTTTGCGCAGAATATCAAGCGTTTCCTGCGTGGAGCCGTAAAATAGTGGCGGTAGTGCTTTGTGGCGCTCTGCCGGAGCAGCTCCTTCATCAGATCAGGGCCGGTCACGCGGGCGGCATTGGTGTAGCCCTGCTGGCGGCTGTATTTGGAGAGCGGGCCGCCGTCCGGCAGGGCCATGACTGCGCCGTTCTGCACCTTCTGGTAGTCGGGTCATCGTGGGCTGTCACAGTGGTGTGGACGTTTGCCACGCAGATGTATTTCCCGCGCCAATCTTCCAGCTTTTTTCCTCGATCAGGCGCAGCGTCTTGTCCATGTCGGTGACCACAATGTTCACGCCCATAATGTCACAGGTGTCCATCAGATGCAGGTTGGTGTAGCGCATGCTGCCCCGCTGTCCAGCTCGCTGCGCGCGGTCATAAAATCGTTGTAGACCGGCACCGCCGCGACCCGCAGGTGGTAGCTGTCCGCCAGCAGCATGATGCGGCGGATCTCGGCGGCATCCTGCACATCCTGCACCAGTACCAGCGTTTCGATGCGGTTGTCCCGCACGACCCGGTACAGGTCCTGCACGGTGCCGCGGTAATCGGGCAGGGGCCGCAGGGGGCAGGGGCCAGATAGCCGCTGTACCGCAGCGACACCGGGCTTTTCCCGCGGAAAGTCTCGGCGTAGAACCGCTGCGCCAGTTCCCGCTGCCGATCAGCAGCGTGCGGGGCTAATGTCGTTCCTGCGCACATAGGCATCGGCGGCCTTGTCAAAGGCAAACCGCTTGCCCACAATGACCACGATGGACAAAAGATAATAGTACACCAGCAGCAGGCGGGAGGCTGATTGACCCGGAAGGTGTAGAACACGGTGGCCATCAGCGCCAGGCCGGCGAGGTTTTGTAAGCCCGACAAGAAAAAAGCTGCTTGCCCCAGTTCTTGACATGCAGCGTGCGGTAGTCCCCTCGACCGCATAGCAGGCCACATTGGCAAGGGCGTACAGCCCCGCCACCGGCAGGAAGGTCCAGACATCCCACATGCCGAACTGGCTGCCGATGGGGCTGAACGCGCGCAGCACACCAGCCAGAATGAACACAGTGACGAGCAGTATAAATTCAGTTGCCGCGTTCAAGAAGCACAGCAGCGGTACTTTTATGATAATGCATGACGGACCTCCGTATGGCCGAATAGTTACGGTTATTGTACCATATACAAGCATGATTTTCAATACGCAGCATAAAGCAGCCTCCTTTCTGACTGTTTCAGCATAACACTTTTGCTTTTTTTCTAAAATCAGTCAATGAAATCTCGTGTGGTGGGCCGCTTTTCGTTAGTTTATCCAAAATTCGTATTTTTTCGTATCTGCTCTGGAAATTTGCAATCCTTTGTGCTATACTTTTAATACCGTTACAGTCGGGATGGTCTATCTCCGTTCCGTCGCGCGGTATATGCGGTTTATGCCGTATATATTTTTCGAGGAAAGGAGGAAACTACCAATGAACAACTTCAAGAAGTTCGTCGCCGTTCTTTGGGCGTTGTGATGGCTTGCGTTTTCGCGACCTCCGCTTTTTGCTGCTGATGTTCAGAACACCGCCAAGGCTAAGGCCACGATCCAGGGGTTTCCTGGCTCAGAAGGGTGTCACCACCCTGAGCCGCACGGTTGACAGCCTGACTCCCAGCCAGCTGGCCACCATCCGCGACAACCAGTCCGCTCTGGTCAATGCTGTCAACAACACTGCTTCTTCCGTTGCTGGCACCGCTGATGCCAACTCTGCTATCACTTATGTGAACGAGGGCATCAAGACCGTCAATGGTCTGCTGCCTGCCGGCGTCAGTGTTGAGCCTGTCTTTGACATCTCTGATGCTTCCAAGCTGAAGGTCAATGTCAAGGTTACTGCTAACGGCATCACCGAGACCGCTTCTGCTGAGAAGGGCCTGTCTGCCAGTGCCAACCCCTGACTGCTACTTCTGCAGTCATCAAGGCTACCGGTGACAACTCTGCCGTTGTGTTCGCCGTTGCAGCTCTGGCTGTTGCCGGCGTCCTCGGCATGGCGTCCGCAAGGGCGTGCGCTGTAAGACAGTTGCACACACTGATGACTTATCATCAGTGACGGGCAGAACTTCGGCTCTGCCCGTTTTCACGGCACTGTCAACTTTGTGTTGACTGGCCGTTTTATACATAGAGAGTCGAGCTTATCGAAGCCGTTTGGGATTTCATTGCATCAGAAGGGAAATTATTTTATATGCAGTCGAACAAAAGCATTCTTTTGTGCGGCGCAGTCCGCTGGCCTATGTGGTTGTGCCGTTGGTTTTCACGGCAATCAGTGCCGTAATTTTTTCACCACAACTAAAATCCTGCTTGCCCCCTATCAAGCCCTTATCAGTTGGGTCCTCACGACCACGGAGGTTGCAGCCGCAGGATCTTCTGGCAAATGCAGCCACCGTCATCAATGGCGGCGCTGCGGAGGAGGCATCCTCCCAGCCCGATTCCATCCCCCTGAGTTCTGTCACCTACCCGACTGTGGGTGACCGCTATGCCACGATCACCGTCTCCGGCACCAATGTGGACGCCCCGGTCTTTTACGGTGACACAAACAAGATCCTAAATCAGGGCGTGGGCACCTACGCGAACAACGGCGGCGCCGGCATTCCCGGCGAGGGCAAGACCATCCTGCTGGCGGGCCACAACAACACCTTCTTCAATGACCTGCAGCACGCCGAGGTCGGCGCGACCGTCACGATCACGACCCACTACGGGCGTCTACACCTACGAGGTCACCGAGATGAAGGTCATGGATTATCAGGACGAGACCTCCTATGACTTCTCCCGCACCGATGAAAACCTGATCCTGTACACCTGCTATCCCTTTGATGCGCTCGGCTTTTACCCCGAACCGCTATTTCGTCTATGCCAAATATGTATCCGGCCCCGTGCTGGACAAGAACAGCTAAGGGGGTGTTGAATATGCATAAGAATGTCTCCGCACGCCCCCGTTCCAAGGGCAATACCGTTTGGGCCTTGATCATGTCCTGGCTGTCCAGCCTTCTGCTGACGCTTTTTTTTTTTTCTGGTGCTGCTGACCACCATTTGCAGCCCTGCTTTTATGAAGCAGCAGGTCGCACGCAGTGGATTCAGCGAGACTGCGTACACCTACCTGTATGACAACTTCGTCAGCTACGGTGCCTCCTCCGGCTTTTCTGCCGATGTAATGACCTCTGCCATCTCGCGCGACCAGATCACTGCGGACATGGACAGCGCCGTCACACGGCTGTATGACGGCGACACAGCCCTTGACAGCCGCGACAGCATCCAGACCGCCACCTATGACGCTCTGCTTGCCAACCTGAATGCCCGCGGCGTTGATGTCACTTCCGATGTGGAGTCTGCCGTTGCGATCGTTGCCGATGCCTGCCGCCTTGACTATGCCAACTATGTTGCCATTCCGCTGGCCAGCCAGCTGTACACCATCATTGAGAAGTTTGACCGCATCGTGCCCATCAGCGTTGCCGCCATGGCCCTTGTCTGCGCCGCCAGCATTTTCTTAATGCTGCGTCTGGCGGCTTCTCCCGCTTTGCCGTGCGCTGCCTGACCTTTGCCTTCACCGCATCGGCGTTCTATGCAGCATCGGGGCCACCGCGCTTGTGCCTGCCATGCACCTGAACAATCTGAACCTCAACCCCGCCTCGGTCAAGCAGCTGATCATCACCTATGTCCAGAATCTTTTCGGCCGTTTCGGCCTGTTCGCCCTGATTTACGGTGCTCTTGCCGTGATCCTGCTGGCGCTGACCTTCACCGCCGGAAGCCGCACCAAACGCCGCCAAAACACTTAATCGGAGGATACGCATGGAAAACGAAGAGTATGAAACCATTGACCTTTTGGAGGTCCTGAATGCCGTCCGCCAGCACCTGCTGGCCGTCATTCTCACAACCCTGATCCTGGCCTGCGCCGGGTTCGGTGTCTCCAAGTTCCTGATGACCCCGCAATATGAGGCTTCCGCCCTTATGATCGTCAACACCCGGCAGGACACCACCAGCAATGTCACCAGCGACCAGATCAACTCCGCCACCAAGCTGGTCTCCACCTACAGCATCATCATCAAGAGCGATACCGTGCTGCAGCAGGTCATCAACAATCTGGGCCTGAATCTGACCTATCCGAGCTGGCTGAGCCGCGTGACCGTCAGCGCCGTGGACGACACTCAGGTCATGAAGGTCACCGTCCTGAGTGACAACCCCTGAGTGGGCGCGTCAGGGTCTGTGAGCAGATCACCGTGGTTTCCTGATGTCATTCCTGGAATCTGTCGAGGCCGGCTCGGTCAAGGTCATTTCCAGCGCCTCGATCAACCCCGATCCCGTCTCCCCCAACACGATGCGCAATACCATGCGCCATGGGCGGCGTGGCTGGTCTGGTCATCAGCCTCGGCATCATCTTCCTCACCGTCCTGCTGGACAACAAGATCAACACCGAGGAGGATGTTGCCAAAGTATCTGGATCTCACCGTTGTCGGTGTCATCCCTGAATATGAGGGAGGCAAAAGAAATGAGCAAGCCTGCAAAAAAGAGCCATCGCAAACTGTTCACGGTCGGTCCTGATGCCCCGTTCCAGTTTACCGAGGCCTATAAGTCCCTGCGCACCAATCTGAGTTCCTTTCTGCCTCCGGCAGCTGCAAGACCATCCTGATCACCTCTCTGTTCCTGAGGAGGGCAAGACCACGTTGCCGTCAACCTCGCCATCACGCTGGCCTCTTCCGGCAAGCGGGTCGTGCTGGTGGACTGCGACATGCGCAAATCTGCTGTCTCCGCTATCTGCGCATCCCGCGCAGCCGCACGGGCCTGACGAATGTCATCACCTCCCATGAGGAGAACGCGCTGGCCTCCGCACTCATCCGGATGAAGGACACCGGCATCACGGTCCTGCCGGTCGGCACCATCCCGCCGAACCCCGCAGAGCTGCTGGCCTCCTCCACGACCGAGAAGATCTTTAAGGCGCTGCAGAACGCCTTCGATTATGTGATCGTTGACACGCCCCCCGTCTCTGTCGTCACCGATGCCGCCGTCCTCTGCCGCGTGGCGGACGGTGTGCTGCTCGTTGTGCGCCCCGGCGTCACCACGATACAGGGTGCCCAGCTGAGCAAAAAAAGAACCTCGAGGCCGTAAACGCCCACATTCTGGGCGTTATCATGAACGGCTACAACGCCAAAGACCGGCCGCCGCGACGGCTACTCCTACGCCTATTCGTACGGCTACTACGACTCCAAACAGGAAACCGATGAATGAAAAACTCTCTTGTAGAGCTGCACTGCCACATCCTGCCGGGCATTGATGACGGCGCCAGAGATCTGGATATGTCGATGTCGCTTATGCGCCGGGAGGTATCCGATGGCGTTGTCGGCGTTGTCTTTACGCCGCACTTTCATTATGAGCGCATCACAGTAGAAAAGTTTGTCGAACTGCGCAAGGCTGCCTTCCGGCAGGTCGCGGCTGCGGTCCGCACCGAGGGCTGCGCGTAGCCGGCAAGCTTGGGGCGGAGGTGTACTATTCCACAGCTCTGCCCAGCCTTGATCTGAGCAAGCTGGCCTTTGCCGACACAAGCTACATTCTGATTGAATTTCCCACCACCATCCAGCCGCCGGCATTGATGAAACGCTGTTTGCCATCCGTGCTCAGGGCTACACGCCGATCCTCGCCCATGTTGAGCGCTACCCTTTGTGACCGAGGACCCCACCCTGTTGTACAACTGGGTCAATGCCGGGTGCCTTACGCAGATCAACGCAACCGGCCTGATCCGCGAGGGCATACCAGCCGCTGGCTGCACTGCTGCTGGACTGGAACCTGTGCATCTGCTCTCCAGCGACTGCCACCACCCCGAAAAACGCCCGCCCAACCTGCGGAAGGGTTTTGACCATCTGCCCCCGGCCGTTGCCCGCCGCCTGCAGAAAAACGCGATCGAGGTCTACCTCGGCAATGAGTTCCGTGTGCCGGACCCGACAGAACCCAAATACCGCTTTCGGGCATTGGGTATAAACAAAGCCGTCGATGATGCATCGACGGCTTTTTCTATTATCCCTTAGGGCCGGCATGCCCTGCCTTGCGGCGAACATCACGCCTCGGCGACTGCAACCAGATACTTATAGATCTGCGGCTTGTACTCCTCATACAGGCCCAGATGCTCATACAGCTCCTTGTAATAGGCAAACAGCGTGGCACGGGTGGCCACCACATTCACCGGGTTCAGCGCCGTATGCACCGCGCTGCCCGGCTGTGTTGAAGTAGTTGTAGATCGGCGTTGACAGCGCGTAGAACTTCTCCGCATAGCGGATATAGCTCAGGTTAAAGTAGAGATCCTCCGACCAGTCCATATCCTCGGCGCAGATGACATCATCGTGGGCGCGCACGATGTCGGCGCGGTAGAGCTTGTTCCACATCACACCGTAGTAAAAGCTGGCCGGTTCCTGCATCAGGCCGGCGGCAAACTCCTCTTTCGTCATGGCACCCTCCAGCAAAAAGCCGAAGGTCTGCACTTTGGTCGGGCGCTCGGGCCGCTGGCTGCCCTCGGCGCGGGGCTTGGGCGGCGAGATGCGGTTGTAATGGGCAATGACCAGATCCGCCCCTGCTCTCCTCGGCATGGCGGACGAGCAGCTCGGTGGCGTAGGGCTGAATGGTATCGTCCGCATCCACAAACTGCATTTTCCCTTTGCCTCACGCAGACCCATATTGTGGGTGGCTGCCACACCGCTGTTGGCCTTGTCGATCAGCACGATGCGGGGTCCACCTTTGGCGTACATCCTGCAGACCTCAAAGGCCTGACATCCTTGCTGCCGTCGTTCAGCAGCAGGATCTCAAGATTCTGGTAGGTCTGGCGGCGGATGCTCTCCACACAGCGCGCGATATGATCCTGTGCGTTATAAATGGGCAACAATAATACTTTACAAGCGGCTGTTCCGGCATGGCGGCGGCCCTCCTTTTTCCCGATAGTATAACCACAATACCACAAAAATTCCCGCTTGGCAATGGAAAAGTGCGCGAGGTGGTATGATGCTTATAAGGGCTTCCTCATCGGGGGAAGCTGTCCGCAAAGCGGACTGATGAGGGCCAGCCTTCCGCCGCAGCCTGTTCATGGGCTGCCCCGCAGACCTGCCCCTCATCCGGCCTTCGGCCACCTTTGGGGGAAGGCATCACTGCGAAACGAGGTCACCAACATGAAGCCTTCCATCATCCGCCTGCGTGCGCTGGAAAAGAAGCTTTTGCCTACCGCTACGCGCTCAACACCGTTGATTTCGATGCCGAGACCGTCGCCCCCGAGGGCAGCGCCGATGGCGCGCCGAAGCCTGCGAGGTGCTGAGCCGCGCCAGCTTTGAGCTGCTTGTCAACGCAGACACCGCTGCCCTGCTGCAGCAGGCTGCCGCAGGAGGCCGAGACCGAGCAGGGCGCAGGCCGAGGTCCGCCAGCTGCAGCGCCAGTACGATGAAATTGCAAAGATCCCGGCTGACGAGTACGCCGCCTTTACCAAGCTTTGCAACCAGAGCATCCCCGGTCTGGGTCAAGGCCAGCGCACGAATGATTTCAGCCTGTTTGCGCCGTATCTGGAAAGATCGTGGCCGCCCGCCGGAGGCGCATTATTTTGCTCCCGACCGCGACCCGTATGAGGTCTGGCTTGACCGGTACGAGAAGGGCCTGACCATCGCCCAGTGCGATGCGTTTTTTGCCACGCTGCGCGAGACCATCGTGCCGCTGCTCGCCGACATTCAGGCCCGGGGCAAGGCCGCACCGATTTTCCTCGATCAGGTGTGGCCGCTGGACGGTCAGCGCGCCGTCGAGAAGATCATGGAGCTGTGGGTCTGGATCCGGCCCACTGCTATCTGGCCGAGAGCGAGCATCCCTTCACCACCGAGTTCTGGCGCGGCGATGTGCGCATCACGACCCATTATATGGAGCGCGACATGTTCTCCAACCTCTACAGTGTTGCCCACGAGGGCGGCCATGCGCTGTATGAGCTGAACATCGACCCCGCCTACGACTACACTGCCGTGACCGGCGGCGCCAATGGGCCTCCACGAGAGCCAGTCCCGCCTGTTTGAAAACCTTGTCGGCCGCAGCCGCGCCTTGTCGTTTCCTCTACCCGACCCTGCGGGAAATCTTCCCCGATCAGCTGGCCGATGTCACTGCCGAGGGGAGGTCTGGCGCGCCGTCAACCGCGCCGGTTCCTACCTCGATCCGCACCGAGGCTGACGAGCTGACCTACGCGCTGCACATTATGGTCCGCTATGAGCTGGAGAAGGCGCTGATGCAGGGCACGCTGGCCGTGGCCGACCTGCGCCGCATGGAACGCCAAGTACAAGGAGTACCTCGGCGTGGATGTGCCCGATGACGCCCACGGCTGCCTGCAGGACATCCACTGGGCGATGGGCGACCTCGGCTATTTCCCGAGCTATGCCCTCGGCAGCGTCACGGCGCACAGGCGGTCGATGATCTGCGCAAAAAACGATGGACCTCGATGCCCAGTGGGCCGCCGGTGATCTGGAGCCGCTGAAGGCTGCCCCAGGCGCGCGTCTGGCAGTGGGGCTGCATGAAGCCGCAGTGGCTTGTGGAAAGCCTTTGCGGCGGCAAGTTCGACCCGCACCACTTCACCGAGTATCTGAAAAAGAAGTATACCGAGTTGTACGGAACTGTAAGCAGCCAGCTGCGTATCAAAAAATCACATTCTTGACCTATTGCATATCCCCATAAATAGCATCCCCCGGCGCCGCAAAACCGTTCCGGTCTTACGGCGCCGGGGGCCTTTTCAGCACAGGACGCTGTCAGGGCAGTGCAGGCAGGTGTACAGGTAGCCCAGTGCCTCCTCCACCGTGTCAAACTCGCCGTTGTCACTGTCGTCGGGGGTGGGCGGGCAGGGTGGATTTATCAAAGGGAATCCCCTGCCCTGCCGCCATTCGTCAAGCTGCACGGCGATGATGCTGCGGCCGTAGGCCGAGCTGGCCGGCATCTGGCGCAGGCGCTGTATCTGCCGGCGCGGGCAGATAAGCCAGTTCGACCAGTGTGCCGCGGTCACAAAGGTAAAGAAACAGCAGCTTGCCGCCGTATGCGGCAAGCCCAGCTGCCTCCGCCTCCCGGTTTGTGATCTGGGGTACAACGGCCGTCAGCCGCTGCAGCTCGGCCCGCAGGGCATCACCGTCCTGCGGGTAGGCACCGGTATCCTTGCCGCGGCGAGTTCCTCCATGCAGTAATCCTCCCAGCAGGGTGCGCAGTTTTCCTGCTTTGCGCGCTCGACAGCGTACACGAGATCCGCGCGATAAGCGGCTGCCAGTCTGTTCATCTGCTGATTTTCCATAGCGTATAACCATCCTTTGCATTCAGGCATCCCCACATAAGACAGCGCCGCTGCCTTGCGTGGGGATGCTTTTCTTCTTCAGTCTGCTTTTTCTTCGGCTTGCAGGTATATCGTAAACACAGCGCTGTCGAATCCTGCTGGTTTATAAGACCGAACGCCGCGTTTATTTTTGGGGATGGTTGTTTTCCGCTGTCGAAAAAAGGCCGGTCACACTTCCAGCCCTGCAAAAAGCGCTTTTCCGCTATGCGGAAGGCCGCAGCACCTCGTCCAGCGCGTCCAGCCTTTGGGGCACTGCACTCAGGTCGATGGTACCAAAGTCCGTTGTCACGCCGGCAGCCTCCAGACAGGCCGCTCCCGTCAGCCGGGTCCTCGCAGATCTGACGGGGGCGTTGTACAGGATGCCGTCCCAGTTCAAGACAAGCAGCTCCTGCTGCTGCGCGTCCAGCCCGCCCTGCCAGTCGGTCACGGTCTGGCGCTGATGTCGGCGCGGCTCAGGTATTCTACCAGCACGGCCGCCGCCTGTGCGCTTTTCAGGCTGCAGCCGGCCGTATCCGCTCCATAGCAGACAAAGCCGTCCAACACCGCCGCTGCGGTGTCTGCGGCAGACGGTGCCCGGCAGCTGCGCTTTGGGCTGGTGGGCCCGTCGGCGGGTCGCCCCCGCGCCGCACCCCGCCAAAAGAACTGCCGCCGCCGCCGAAAAGAACTGCAAAGCCTGCGCATCATGATCCCCCCCTGTGTGGTACTTTTCTCCCCGTTGTGTATACTGCAGCAGCCCCGCCTTGTATCCGGGGGGCGCAGCAGCTCTTGCAGGTATTTTTGCGGATATACTCCTGAATATCATCAAAGATCGGCATCAGCGCCTCGCCGTTCGGGGGTCAGCCGGTATTCGCCCGGGGCGGGACCTCGTTGTAGTCGATCCGCTCGACCAGACCGGCTGCGGCCAGCTCCTTGAGCTGGTTGGACAGCATCTTGTGGGTCACACCGTCCAGCAGCCTGCGCAGCTTCACCATAGCGTGCAGGGTGCCGTGCGCCCACCATAAATAATATGCGCATCTTCCATTTGCCGCTGATCTGGGTCCATGACCTGCTCCATCTTGTCACAGCCCACATCGGCATAGCGGCAGTTGCAGTGTTCGTTCGGGTGCATTGTCACACCTCCTTTTTGGGTAGCGGTTTCCAAAAGTGCGTACTTGTCAAAATGGACCATTGAATATACTGAGTATAGAACATTTTTTCCCGTTTTGCAACTTGTTTCCCCACTGCTTTTTGCGTTACAAGGGTACAATACCCCGCCTGACGGCTTGACTCCCCGGTTGGGCACGGATTTGCCCAAATGCCCGAAATATAACAAAAGTATTGCCTGCGAAGAAAAGTGCCGCACCTGCTCGCCGTTTATTTGAATTTTGCGGTATTGCCTGCAGCATACATCGAACACGCGCCCCGCCCTTCCGCGGCAGGGGATGCAGCCGGAGAAAACAACCTGGATGAACTAGAACTGGAAACCTGGAACGCCGCCGGCTGAAAGGTACTACATTACCCGCAGGACTGGTTCCTCGGTCATCGCCTGGCGGGTGCCGCAGCACGCCATCGGCGGCTGGCGCATCGCCGCCAGCCACAGCGACTCCCCCTGCTGGAAAATTAAAGAACGAGAAGGTCGAAAACGACGGCTGCTCCCGCCTGAGCGTGGAGGGTTACGGCGGCATGATCATGGCCACCTGGCTGGACCGCCCGCTGACGGTGGCTGGCCGCGTCATGGTCAAACCGAGGACGGCATCGAGAGCCGCCTTGTCAACATCGACGAGACCTGCTGGTCATCCGTCGCTGGCCATCCACATGCAGCGCAACGTCAATAAGGAAAGGAGTTCAACCCCAGATCGACATGCAGCCGCTGTGGGGCCCCGCAGGCATGCCGCACGCTGACTGACCTTATCTGCGAGGAGTTGGCATCACGGCGAGGAGATCCTCGACTGGGATGTGCAGCTTGTCACCCGTCAGCAGGCCCCCGCATTGGCCCCGACGGTGAATATTTTCCTGGCCCCGCGCATCGACGATCTGGAGTGCGCCGCCACCACGCTGCTGGCCTTCCTGGACGCTGCCCCGATTGCGACAGCGCCTGCGCCCCGGTGTGGGCCCTGTTTGACAACGAGGAAGTCGGCTCCTCCAGCCGGATGGGTGCCGAGAGCAGCTTCCTGCGGGATGTGCTGGACCGCATCCTCGATTCGCTGTGCCCCCACAGCGCCCAGGCAAAGCGCGCGGCCATGGCCAATAGCTACATGCTCAGCGCCGACAACGCCCACGCAGTCCACCCGAACTTCCCGCAGAAAGGCCGACCCCTGCGCCCCCGGTGCATATGGGCGAGGGCGTTGTGCTGAAGTACAACGCCAGCCAGAAGTACACGACCAACGCCGTGAGCGGTGCGGTTTTCCGCGCCGTGTGAGCAAGGCCGGCGTGCCGGTGCAGGTCTTTACCAACCGCGCCGATGAGCCGGGCGGCTCAACCTGGGCAACCTGCAGAGCCACACCTTACCCATCCCGATGGCAGACATCGGCCTGTGCGCAGCTGGCCATGCACAGCGCGGTTGAGACGGCTCCGTGGCGGATGCCGAAGCAATGATCAACGCCGTGGCCGCCTTCTACCGTGTCCATCTGCGTGCCCTTGGCGACGGCACCTACACGCTGGAATGAGCACGGGACGCTACGCGCCCAGCCCCAGCGGGCGGATGCACCTGGGCAACCTGATGTGCTGCCTGCTGGCCTGGCTTGAGCGCCAAAAAGCAAGGGCGGGCAGGTGCTGCTGCGCATTGAGGATCTGGACACCCAGCGCTGCCCCGCCGTGTATGCGGACGCCATCATGGACGATCTGGCGTGGCTGGGCCTTGCCGCCGACGGCCCCTGAGCCGCCGGTCTACCAGAGTGACCGCAGCGAAATTTATCAGCGGCCATTACGACGAATTATTCCTGGACCGCCGCGGGCTGGTCTACCCCTGTTTTTTGCAGCCGTAGCCAGCTTCACGCCGCCAGTGCGCCCCACCGCAGTGACGGTCAGGTCGTCTACGCCGGGACCTGCCGCAGCCTGACACCTGCCGAGATCACCGAGCGCGCCAAGACCCGCGCCCCCGCCTGGCGGGTGCGGGTGCCCGATGAGGTCATCGCCTTTGAGGACGGCCACATGGGCCTGCGCCGAGAATCTGGCCCGGGACTGCGGGGATTTTTACCTGCGCCGGGCGGACGGCGTGTTTGCCTACCAGCTGGCGGTCGTGGTGGACGATGCCCTGATGGGGGTCAACGAGGTCGTGCGCGGCAGCGATCTTTTGTCCAGCACGGCGCGGCAGCTCTGGCTTTACCGTGAGCTGGGCCGATGCGCGCCCCGCAGTTTTACCATCTGCCGCTGCTGCTGGCCAGTGACGGCCGCCGCCTTCTCCAAGCGGGACGGCGACCAGAGCCTTGAACACCTGCGCACCAGGTATTCGCCCGAGGAGATCATCGGCAGGCTGGCCTTCGCCTGCGGCCTGCAGAACCGCCCGACCCCGCGACCCCGCAAGATCTGGCCCGCACCTTCGACTGGGCCAAGGTGCCGAAAAAACGACATTTGTTTTACCGGAAGGGCTGTTTTAATGGAAGTTACCCCAAAAGGCTACCCCCTGAGGGGAAGCTGTCGATAGGCGACTGATGAGGGCAAAGCTTCCCGCAGTTTTCCTTTCATGGGCAATCACGGCAGCGACGCCGTACCTCATCCGGCGCTTTTGCGCCACCTTCCCCACAGGGGAAGGCTGCATTTATAGAAAAGGAGTCCTATCCCCATGCAACGCTACGATATCACCGGCATGAGCTGTGCGGCCTGCGCCGGCCATGGAAAAAAGCCGTCGCGGCGGTGCCGGGTGTGGCATCGGTCACGGTAAGCCTGCTGACCAACTCGATGCAGGTCGATTACACCCCCGATGCCGACCCTGACGCCACCGCCAAACGCATCCTCCGCGCTGTGGATGCCGCCGGGTACGGCGCATCCCCCGCCACCGCCGAGAGCGAAAGCGCTGAGCTGGAGGACACCGAGACCCCCCGGCTGGCACACCTATATGATGGAGCTGTACTTCGAGTCCGCAGGCACGATCCTGACGCTCATCACCATGGGCAAGACGATGGAGGCCCGCGCCAAGGGCAAGACCTCTGATGCCATCACAAAGCTCATGGACCTTGCGCCCAAGACCGCGACGGTCGAGCGCAACGGCGTCGAGAGCGTCATCCCCGTCGAGGAGGTCCAACTCGGCGACGTGCTGATCGTCAAGGCGGGCGAGAGCGTCCCCGTCGACGGCGTCGTGCTCGAGGGAACGTCCTCGGTCGACGAATCCGCGCTGACGGGCGAGAGCATCCCCGTCGAAAAGCAGGCGGGAGACAGCGTCATCGGCGCGACCATCAACAAATCCGGCTATTTCAAGATGCGCGCGACCAAAGTCGGCGACGATACCGCCCTTTCCAAGATCGTACGCCTTGTGGACGAGGCCACGAGCTCCAAAGCGCCCATCGCCAAGCTCGCCGATAAGGTCAGCGGCGTGTTCGTCCCCGTCGTCATCACGATCGCCGTCATCGCGACGGCAGCATGGCTGCTGACGGGCCACAGCGTGGAATTTGCGCTGTCCATCGGTATTTCCGTTCTCGTCATCAGCTGCCCCTGCGCGCTGGGTCTCGCCACGCCGACGGCCATCATGGTCGGCACGGGCCGCGGCGCGGTGAACGGCATCCTCATCAAGTCTGCCGAAGCGCTTGAGACGACGCACAGCGTCAACACCGTCGTGCTCGACAAGACCGGCACCATCACGCAGGGCAAGCCCATCGTCACCGACGTCGTCGACGGCGGCATCGGCAGGGACAAACTTCTCTCCGTCGCCGCGTCGCTCGAAAAGCTCTCCGAGCATCCGCTTTCCGAGGCCATCGTGGCCGAGGCGGAGAAGGAATCGCTCACGTTCCTGTCCGTCGACAAATTTGAGCAGATCCCCGGTCAGGGCATCCGCGGCGAGGTCGAGGGCCAGCTCTGCCTTGCCGGCAACCGCCGCATGATGGAAGC
>VOFG01000426.1_pt1 | contig 18000 bp, 30 predicted proteins | sample 5384171 | NCBI WGS metagenome assembly VOFG01 (sample SAMN12384726, study PRJNA508395) | human gut metagenome | isolation source: healthy gut F | host: Homo sapiens
GATGTTGTGCCACAGGTATTCGTAGCTCATCACGCGGGCCAGCACCGGCGGTCGGCTGCGGCGCTCCATGGGCCATGCCAGCACATCGTAGTTTACGCCGCCGTCAATGATAAAGGCTTCGTTCACCGGGGGGCGTCAGGGGCTGGGTGTAGGGCTGCGCCGGGGTCGCGCCGGGCGGCGGCAAAGCGGCTTTCCGGCAGCAGGGTGCGCAGCTTTTCCAGTGCGTCCTCGGAGCCGTGCAGGCTGATGGTCAGGGCGGCGTTTGCAGCACCCGGCGGCGCAACCATCCAGCTTTGCGCCCAGTGCCGACCAGTCGGCCTTTTCCAGCAGACTGCACAGGAAATGGTAATAACTCACGCCGGTGCAGGCTTCGCTCCGCAGCGCCCTCCACATTGTAATGGGCACTGGCACGGGTGGACCGCCGCAAACTCGTTGCCCTGCTGGATGAACTGCTGTTCCATGTTCAATTTCAGCTGGCTGACCACCCGGGCATAAGGCGGCTTCGGCCGCCGGGCCGGTGAGGATGGTATCGTACAGCCACTCGCCGCCCAGCTCCACGGCCTTTTCCAGGCTGCGTTCCAGCAGGCTCAGGCTCAGGGTCAGTTTTGCGTGGCAGGGTGCGCCCTCCTGCCGGCCGGTCCAGAAGTCCAGCTGAGTACGCGGCTGTCGCCCAGCCAGGTGCTGCGCAGGGTGTTCAGTTGCTGGGCCGTATGGGCGGCGTGTCCAGCTCGTCCAGCACATCGGTGAGCAGGTTCAGGTATTGCAGCTCCTCCGGGGTGACAGTGCCCAAGGTCATAGTAGAAATTCAGGTACAGGCTGCCCGCAGAGGGGTGGCGCAGCACCGTGGCACCGGCCACCTGCTCGGTCTGCCCTGCGGGGTGGCATCGCCTGCGCCAAGGTCGGCGGCGGTCAGCGGGTGATCCAGCACCAGCTTGCCATCGGTGCGCACCGGGCAGCGGCGTCTCTCCGCTTTGGGTGCGGTGGGGATCTGCAACACCTGCACCGGAGCGGGGGCAAACAGGCCCCGCAGCAGGGTGTCGAACCAGCCCTCCTCCAGCTTGCTGCGCAGGGCGGCGAAGAGCTTGTCGGTGTGCAGCAGCAAGGCGGCATCGCCGGTGTGCAGCCAGCCGGTGGCGGCGTTGATGGCGTCCAGCACGCCGTCCGGCAGGCTGCCCGGGCGCTCCAGCGAGGCAAACTCGGCCTCGTTCAAAGCGGCCAGCAGCAGGTCGTGAGGAATGCCCCGGCCAGCAGCGTCGTCCACAGCCTTGCGCACAGCGGGGGGCAAACTTGCGGGCAGAATCCTTCGGTGGCACCGCGCAGCACCAGCTCCAGCGTGGGCTGCAGGGTGCTGTCGTCAAAGCCGATGTCGATATCCGCGCCCAGCTTTTCGGCCAGCAACGCGGCTTTCAGGGGCGAGCTGTTGGTGCCCAGCAGCGCGTCCAGCAGGATCTCCACGCCCAGCTGCCGCTCCCGGTCGGCAAAGGCGCCGGTGTACCATGCCAGTGCGCACTGCACCTCGTCCGGCTTGGGTTGGTCGGTGTAGTAGGGCAGCTCCACGCGTGCGCCCGGGCTGCTCGTCCTGCATGGTCAGGCGGGGGCGGGTGGTGGTCCTTGGGCATCTTGGACAGGTAGTCCTGGTCCAGCCGCGCCAGCTTTTCGGCCATGTCCATCTTGCCATACAGGGTGATGCAGCAGTTGTCCGCGCTGTAGTGGCGGCGGTACACCCGCTGATATTTCTCATAGGTCAGGGCCGGGATGGACGCCGGGTCGCCGCCGGACACAAAGCCGTAGGCGGTATCCGGGAACATGGCCCGTTCCAGGGCGTTTTGCAGCTGGGCATCCGGGGTGGCCAGTGCACCCTGCATTTCGTTGTAGACCACACCGCTGACCGGTGCCGTCCGCGTCCCGGTGCCAGCCCTCCTGCTCGAACACAGCCCTGTCCACCATGGCCAGCGGGCAGAACACCGCGTTCAGGTAGACGTCCATCAGGTTTCTGAAATCCGTCTCGTTGGGAGTGGCAAAGGGTAGACCGGTTTGTCCGGGAAGGTCATGGCATTGAAGGATGCCATGCTGCTTTTGAGCAGCTGCAGAAACGGCGAACTGACCGGGTATTTTTCGCTGCCCGCCAGCACGGAGTGCTCCAGAATGTGGAACACGCCGGTGTCATCGGAGGGGAAGGTGCCGAAGCCGATGCCGAAGGCCTTGTTGTTGTCCTCATTTTCCACCAGCAGGATGGTGCCGCAGATATCGAACAGGCCAAAGTATTCTCCGGATTTTTCCTGTGGGATGATTTTGGCAAAGTGGCTGCGGCTCAGTGCCTGCAATGCCGCCTTGGAACATACCCACCACCACGGCCAGCACCCAGAACTGCCACTGGCTCTTCAGGAAGAAGGCAAACACGGCAATGCCGGTATAGGCCGCGATGCACACCGGGATCAGGATCTTGGATTCGTATTTCTGGCTCAGGCGGCCAAAGATCAGCGCCGAGGGGAAAGCCACGATCTGGGTGACCAGCAGCGCCAGCAGCAGGCCGGTGGTGTCCAGTCCCAGTGCCGTGCCGTAGGCGGTAGCCATATCAATGATGGTATACACGCCGTCGATGTAGCAGAAGAACGCCAGCAAAAACCAGAACACCTGTTTGTCCCTGCGGCAGATGCTTCAAAGGGTCTGCCCGATGCGCACAAAACTCTGGCGGATGGCGTGCTGCTTCACCTCCACATAGTTGATCTGGCGGTACTTTTTCAGCAGCGGCAGGGTGACCACCAGCCACCACACGGCGGTAATGACCAGCGCGATGGACAAAGCAGTCATCTGGCTGAGCCCCACTGCACTGCTGCCCAGCACCAGCGCCAGACAGACCACAAAGGGCACGCAGCTGCCGATATAGCCCCACGCGTACCCGCGGGAGGACACCATGTCCATCCGCTCCGGGGTGGTCACATCGCCCAGCATGGAGTCGTAGAACACCAGACTGCCGGAGTAGCCGATTTTGGCAATGATAAAATGACCAGAAAGGCCAGCCATGTGCCCGCCAGACCCATGGCACAGCAGCCAATGACGCCCACAAAAAGGCAGAGCATGAAGATGGGCTTTTTTAAAGCCCTTGGTGTCGGCTAGCGTGCCCAGAATGGGGCTCAGAATGGCGGTGACCACCGTAACGATGGAGCTTGCGTAGCCCCAGTAGGCCAGATAGTCCACCTTGCTCACCCCACCGGCCTCGGCCAGCGCATTGAAGAAGATGGGCACCAGCGTGGCGATCATCAGCACAAAGGCCGAGTTGCCCACATCGTATAAGATCCATGCCCGCTCCAGCGGGTGTCACCTTGAATTTTTTCAGTTTTCATCGTATTTTCCCTTGTCCTCTTTGCACCGCCGGGCGGCGCGTTTTTTAAAATTCCCCAAAGGTATGGTCGTAGGCGGCGTCCAGCGGCTCGTCCGTGTCCAGCTTTGCCACATACTCCTAAGATCAGCCGCTCTGCCAGCGGCAAAGCCTGGCGTACAGCGCATCCAGCTTGCGGTTGCTCTCGGTGCACTGCGGGTTCGGCTGCGGGTTTGCCACAACGTGCATTCCATCGTACTTGCCCAGCACCTTCATGCCGGTCAGCACCACCCAGCGCTTGACCGGGTTCGAAGCCTGCAGCACCTTATGCACCCGTGATCATCCCCTTCGGGGCTTCCAGCGCGGTCTGCTCCGAAAAATCCTTGTAGAATGGCGCAATGACCCGGGCGTTTTCCGCGTTGGGGTGGATATGGCTGGCGGTAAAGAAGGTCATCGGGTCATGGCCGTCCCGGCGCAGCAGCATGGTCGTCGAACTCGGTCTCGATTTCGCAGTGGCTCACCCCGCTCTGGCGGGTGTAGGCCTCCACATAGGGGTGACAGGTGCTGTCCAGCGCAAAATGACACACAAAGCCCAGCGCGTAGGCCAGCGCAGCCTCGCGGTCGGCTTCCTCGTGCACCACCCGCCGTGCCCGGTCAAAGAACGTTCTGCCCGGCTCGTCGTGCATGGCGTTGCCCAGTGCGGCGACCGGGGTGGACTTTTCTGCATGGTAATAGAACAGCAGATCCGGCCCGTGCAGGCCGATATCGTACAGCTCCCGGTGCGCTTCCAGCTTTTCCCGCAGCGGCGCGGGCAGATGATCCAGCACATTTGCGCCAAAGCGGCGGTGTGCGTAGGTAGAGGGCATCTCATTCCTCCTTTTTGCAGTGTCAGCGTCCGCCGTCCTGTTCCGGCTGCACTGACCAAAAAATTCTATCGTTTTCAGTATAGCAGAAAGTTTGCCGACCTTCTACCCTTTTGTGTCTGTTTTCTGTAAAAAGTTTTAATAATTTTGCTGCACTTCCCGCCGCTCCCCAAATAGAAAAGGGACTTTCTGAAATGCCCGCAGGCATTTCAGGAAGTCCCTTTCTAATCATTCAGGTTCACACACTCTCATAGCCCTGCGGCATCTCGCTCTTGCGGTCGCGGGACATCAGGTTGCGCAGCGCGTCGCTGGCGCTCATGCCCTCCTTGACGATGGCGTTCACCGTCTGGGCGATGGGCATTTCCACATGGGCCTTCACGGGCCTGCCCTTGCCGATGAGGATGCCGGCCCGGTTGTTGCGGCTGTGCATACTGGTGGCGGTCACGATCAGGTCACCGATGCCGGCCAGACCGGCAAAGGTGTGGACATTGCAGCCCATGGCCACGCCCAGCCGGGCGATCTCGGCAATGCCGCGGGTGATGAGGGCGGCGCGGGCGTTGTCGCCATAGCCCAGGCCGGTGGAGATGCCCACGCCCAACGCAATGACATTCTTCATGGCACCGCTGAGTTCCACGCCCTTGATGTCCTCATTGGTGTACACACGCATGACGTTGTTGGTGAACACCGTCTGCACGAATCTGGCCGCTTCCATATCCTTGCTGGCCGAAACGATGGTGGTGGGCAGGTCGATCGCCACCTCCTCGGCGTGGGTGGGGCCGCTCAGGGCCACCAGACGCACCCCCTTGGGGCCGCCCTCTTTGCCCAGCTCGTCGGCCAGGATCTCCGTCATGGTGAACAGGGTATCCTTTTCAATGCCCTTGGCAACGTCCACAATGATCTGACCGTCCGGCACAAAAGGCCGGGCCTTGGCTGCGGTGGAGCGCACGAACACCGACGGCACCGCGAACAGCAGGATCTCCTTGTCCGTGCACACCTCTTCCACGCTCTTGGTGAACTTCATCTCTGCCGGAATGGTCATGCCGGGCAGATTGGGGTGGACCCGGGTGGTGGAAAGGTTGTCGATCTCTTGTTCCAGCGCCGACCACACAGTCACGTCATTGCCGCTCACCGTCAGCATCCGCGCCAGAGCCATGCCCCAGGTGCCTGCACCCAGAATACCAATTTTATGCTTCATTGTGTTTTGTCCTCCGTATGCGCCGGGCTGCTTGTGTGCCCGGCCTGTTCCCCGCGCTTCCTGCACGGGGCCTGTCTGATTCCATTTTACACGAAACATCGTACCGCGTCAACTCCTTGCCAGTCTGCACAAAGTTAACCGGTGTTTTCTTTTGTTGTTTTGGCCAGAGTGAAAGATGAAAGATTTTCGCCAATGGATTGCACTTGTCTCCATTTCATGCTATAGTATTTTGGTAGGAATTGTAGGATATGCTCTTGACCTGAACCACAGTTTAAGGTGTATCCTAAAGATATTCCACCGTTTTTTGTCAATAAGGAAGAAAAATATGTTTGAAGCACTTCTTACCAACCGCACGGTCAGCGTGCTGTGGGAGGCCCTGCCCCGCATCCTGACGGCAGGCCTGACCATGACCATTCCCCTGACCCTGATCTCCTTCAGCCTTGCCATGGTCATTGCAGTGGCTGTTGCGCTGGTGCAGTACGCCAATGTTCCGGTGCTGCGCCAGATCGCCCGGTTCTACATCTGGGTCATCCGGGGCACGCCGCTGCTGGTGCAGCTGTTCATCATCTTCTACGGCCTGCCCAGCCTGGGCATCATGCTGGATGCTTTTACGGCAGCCGTCATCGCCTTTGCCTTCAACGAGGGTGCCTACTGCGCCGAGACCATGCGCGGCGCGCTGGAAAGCGTGCCCCAGGGCCAGCTGGAGGCCGGTTCCTGCGTGGGCATGACCTGGTGGCAGATCATGCGCCGCATCGTTCTGCCGCAGGCCCTGCGCACCGCCGTGCCCCCCTGTCCAACTCCCTCATCAGCATGATCAAGGACACCTCTCTGGCCTCCAACATCACGGTGGCAGAGCTGTTCATGGCAGGCCAGCGTGTGGCAGCCCGCACCTACATTTTCCTGCCCATCTACTGCGAGGTAGCTGTGGTCTACCTGCTGTTCTGCACCATCATCACCAAGCTGCAGGCGCTGGTGGAGCGGCAGCTGAACGCACACGGTTTCCAGTGAGAAAGGGGTGGACGGTATGGCCATGTTAGAGATCAAAGACATCCACAAAACATTTTACACCTATGATGATAAGCCCCGCTTCCACATCGGGCCTTTCCCGCGCGGCACTGCCCGCCGGGTGCGCAGCGCACTGCACGTCCTGAACGGCGTGGACCTGAGTGTGGAAAAGGGAGACGTTGTTGCCATTCTGGGCCCTTCCGGCTCCGGCAAGACCACCCTGCTGCGCTGCCTGAACTTTCTGGAAACCGCTGACAGCGGCACTCTGGTGTTCGACGGCGAATCCTTCGATCTTGGCAGGATCTCCCGGGCCGACATTGCCCGCCTGCGCAAAAAAACGGCCTTTGTATTCCAGAACTACAACCTGTTCCGGAACAAGACCGCCCTGCAGAATGTGACCGAGGGCCTGATCGTTGCCCGCAGGATGCCCAAAGAGCAGGCGGATGAGATCGGCAGAAGGATGCTGGAAAAGGTCGGTCTGGCCGACCGGGCCGACTACTATCCCCGCCAGCTTTCCGGCGGACAGCAGCAGCGCGTTGCCATTGCCCGCGCCCTTGTCAACGACCCCGAGATCATTTACTTTGACGAACCCACCAGTGCCCTTGACCCAGAGTTGACCGGTGAGGTGCTCTCGGTCATGCGAAATCTGGCCGAGGAGGGCATGACCATGCTCGTGGTCACCCACGAGATGGGCTTTGCCCGCAACGTCTCCTCCAAGACGGTATTCATGGAGAACGGCGTGGTGGTGGAGCAGGCCCCTTCCCACGAATTCTTTGCCCACCCCGCGAGGAGCGGACCCGGGAGTTCCTGCGGAAGATCGAGCACACAGCATAAGGAACGGACGACGGGGAGCTTTCCACGCAAATGCTTCGGGCCATTCCATCGCCCGCCCTATTGCCTTCGGCAACAGGGTCCCACCCCAGCGGAACATTTTCTTAGGAAACTCCCCGCCGTCCTCCTGATACAGCTTTTTTTCTATGAAAGGATCTTAACTATGAAGCGCAGAACTTTTATTTCGATGATGAGTGTCATGGCCGCCGCTGGCGTTCTGACCCTGTCCGGCTGCTCCAACAGCAGCACCTCCACCGCCGCAGGCTCCGGTGCATCCTCTGCTGCCGGTTCCGCTGCTGACCAGCTGGCTGCCATTCAGGCCAGTGGCAAGCTGATCGTGGCACTGGAGGGCGCATGGCAGCCCTGGAGCTACCATGACGAGAGCGACACTCTGGTGGGCTATGATGCCGAGGTCTCCCGCGCCATCGCCGAAAAGCTGGGCGTGGAGCCGGAGTATGTGGAGAGCGATTGGGACAGCCTGTTCGCCGGTCTGGACGCTGGACGCTTTGACATGGTCTGCAACGGCGTGGAGGTCACCGACGAGCGCGCCCTGACTTATGATTTCACCACCCCTACGGTTACATCCACACCGCTCTGGCCGTCCGCAAGGCCAACGACGAGATCAAGACCTTCGAGGACCTGAAGGGCAAGACCACTGCCAACAGCCTGGCTTCCACCTACATGGAGCTGGCCGAGAGCTACGGTGCTACCGTGCAGGGCATCGACACCCTGGAGGAGACCATCCAGCTGCTGGCTGCCGGACGCATTGACGCGACCCTGAATGCGGATGTCTCCTTCTACGATTACCTGAACGTCCATCCGGATGCCGACTTCAAGATCGTGGCCCAGACTGAGGATGCCTCCCACGTTGCCATCCCCCTGCGCAAGGGCGACAACAGCGCCACCCTGCTGGAAGCCGTCAACAACGCCATCGACGAGCTGCGTGCCGATGGCACCCTGAAGGAGCTGAGCGAGAAGTACTTCGGTCAGGATATCTCCTCTGAGAACTGAGCTTTCCCCGAATACGCCAGGAGGGCGGCTGCCGATGCAGCCGCCCTCCTTTGTTATGCGTGAAAATAATCATAGATGGTCTGTGCCAGCTGGGGGCCAACGCCGGGGGTATTTTCCAGCTGGTCGGGGGTGGCCTCCCGCACAGCACCCACGCTCTTGAACTGTGTCATCAGGGCCTTGGCCGTTTTGGGGCCCACCCCGGGCACCTCGGTCAGGGTGGAGGAATAGCTCTTCTTCCGCATCTGCTGCTTGCGGTAGGCATTGGCAAAGCGGTGGGTCTCGTCCTGGATGGCCGTGATAAAGGTGAATGTCCCCGGTTCATATTGATGGCGATCTCCGGCCCTCACTGTCCACGATGGCGCGGGTACGGTGATGGTCATCCCCGACCATGCCGTAAAGGGGCACATCGGCCAGCGAAGTGCCTGCCAGTGCCGCCTTGGCCGCGCTGACCTGTCCCCGGCCGCCATCCATCAGCAGCAGGTCCGGCTTCTGCCCGAAATAATTATCGCTGCCCTGCCCCTGTGCGGCCAGCGCGGCGTATTTCTCATACTCTGCCGCCCGCCGGGACACCGTCTCGGCCAGCGAGGCGTAGTCGTCCGTCCCCAGCACGGTCTTCATCCGGAACTTCCGATACCCGGCTTTGTAGGGCTTGCCATCCCGGAAGGTGACCATGCCGCAGACGCTGGTGCCATCGCCCCAGTTGGAGATATCGTAGCTCTCAATGGTGCGCGGCGGCTTGGAAAGCCCCAGCACCTGCGCCATCTCATCCAGCAGCTTTTCCTCACGGGCGTAGCGGCCGCTCTCCCGGGCCAGCCGTTCCACCGCGTTGGTGTGGGCCATCTCGACCAGATGGGCCTTATCGCCCCGCTGGGGCACGTAGAGCTGCACCTCACTCCCCCGCTTTTCGTTCAGGGCCTGCTGCAGCACTTCGCTGTCCGGCGGCAGCTCGTCTACGGCAATGATCTTTGGGATCTGCTCATCGTCCAGATAATACCGGGGCAGAAACTCCTCCCGCACGGCGGCAATATCCGCCGTATCGTGGAAAAGGAACTCCCGCTTATCGGTCAGCCGCCCCTCCCGGAAGCGCAGGACCGCCGCGCAGACACTGCTGGGGGTACCGGCCAGCGCCACCACATCCATCTCCACCTCCGGGTCCACCACGACCTTCTGGCCCGCTGTCACCTTGGTGATGGCGTTGATCTGGTCCCGGAGGAGGGCCGCTGTCTCAAATTCCAGCCGGTCAGAGGCTTCCAGCATCCGCTCGTTCAGGGTCTTGAGAATGTCCTTTTTGCCGTACCGGATCAGATGCACCGCGTTCTTTACGGCCTGATTGTAGTTCTCGCAGCTGATCTTGCCGCTGCACACGGCCATGCACTTGCCGATATGGGCATTCAGGCAGGGCCGCCCCTTGCCGATATCCTGGGGAACCGCTTGCTGCACCGGGGCAGCAAAAAGGCATCCAGCGCGGTCTCGGCCATCTGCCGGGCCGCAAAGGACGAGGTATAGGGGCCGATGTATTCGGCATCGTCCTCCTCCTTTTGCAGCACGAAGGACAGGCGGGGCCAGGCTTCCCGGGTCACCTTGATATAGCTGTAACCCTTGTCATCCTTCAGCAGGATATTGTATTTGGGGGTGTGCGCCTTGATCTGGCTGGCTTCCAGCACCAGCGCCTCGAACTCGCTCTGGCAGACGATGACATCAAACGCATAGGCGTGAGCGATCATCTGGCTGACCTTGTTGTCGTGGGGCACACCCTCGCGGAAATACTGGCTCACCCGGATGCGCAAACGCTTGGCTTTGCCGATATAGATGATGGTATCGCTTTTGTCCCGGATGATATACACACCGGGCAAAAGCGGCAGCATACAGGCTTTCTGATACAGTTCTGCTTTGGTCATGGCAGCTCCTTGGTAAAACAAAAAGCGGCAGGAAAAACATCCCGCCGCCTCAAAAATCAAAGGCTCGAATTACTCTGCAAAGCCAGACTCGACCAGTTTGATCAGGCCTTCGACAGCGGCCTGCTCGTCCGCGCCGTCAGCGATGATGCGAATCGTCGTACCGCCCACGATCCCCAGGGACAAAACGCCCAGCAGGCTTTTCGCGTTCACACGGCGCTCTTCCTTCTCGACCCAGATGGAAGACTTGAACTCGTTAGCCTTCTGGATAAAGAAGGTAGCCGGACGAGCGTGCAGACCAACCTGATTTTCAACGGTAACTTCTTTGACGTACATAGTAAAACGCTCCTATCTATTATCGTTCTCGGGAATTCGATTTGTTTCTTGCCTGTTGCGTTGTACCTATTTTAGCGCAAGCCGAAACCAATGTACAGCCCCAGAACGCATTTTTGGCGGTTTTCCCAATGATGAGGGGGGTCTTTTTTGCCTTTTATACAAAGATAACAAAATTATTCCCCCAGTGTTGGCCGGGTAATACAAAAGTTTTCAACATTTTTTCGACCTTCGACAGTTTCCCGGCCCGTTCGACCCTGTTTTCAGCCCTGATAGCGCATTTCCAGCACCTGACTGGGGCGCACCACCAGCGGGTCTTTGGCCGGGTCGAATTTCTCCTTTGCGCCCACCACCTGCCAGCCCATGCGGCGGTAAAGAGCCAGTGCCCGGCTGTTGGTGTTCAGCACCGTAAGCACCGGGTGCTCATGCTCCGGCAGCTTCTTCCGGGCGAAATCCAGCATCTTCTGGCCGATGCCCCTGCCCCGGGCGCTCTCCGTCACAAAAGGTGCTCCACCTGCCCGGTCTTGTGGTGTACGCTGACCGTGGCATCCGGCACATCCTTGGTATAGTGGAGGTAGCAGACCCAGCCTTCCTGCTTTTCCTGCTGCAGCTGCGGCAGGAACATCTCCGGGGTCAGGGCATCCAGTGCTTTCTGCACCCAGCCCCCAGCACAAATGCTCCGGCGGCCCTCCGCAAACAGCTTTGCGGCAGCCTCCATCTGCTCAGCGGTCTTGACCAGCCGGACATTCTCGCCCCGCTTCCACTTGGGGATCTCGGTCAGGGGATGGGTCTCACACCACTGCTCGTAGAGCTCCGGGCGGCGCAGACGGGTGCGCTCCCGGCTCTGCTGCCCCCGCCAGGCATCGATCTTCTGGTGGTTGCCCTCCAGCAGGACAGGCGGCACAGCACGGCCCTCCCAGACCTCGGGCCGGGTGTACTGGGGGTACTCCAGCAGGCCGTCCCAGTAGCTCTCCTCCTCGTAGCCCTTCTGCTCAGCCAGAACGCCGGGTTTCAGGCGGAGGACGCTGTCTGCCACCACCAGGCTGGCCAGCTCGCCGCCGGTGAGGATATAATCGCCGATGGAGATCTCCTCGTCCGCAAAGGCATCGATCACGCGCTCGTCAATGCCCTCATAGTGGCCGCAGACCAGGGTCAGGTTGTCGTACTGGGCCAGCCGCCGGGCGTGCTCCTCGGTATAGCGCTGCCCACCTGCCGTCAGGAATACTATATGCGGCGCAGGCCGTCCCTGTTCCTGCACTTCCTTCTGGACTGCCCGCAGGCAGTCGGCAATGGGCTGGGCATAGAGCACCATGCCGCAGCCGCCGCCATAGGGATAGTCGTCGGTCTGCTTCTGTTTATTCAGGGTGTAGTCCCGGATCTGGTGGCAGTGGGTCTCAATATATCCCTTTTTGGCAGCGCGGCCGATGATGCTGGAATCCAGCACCTGCTGGCACATCTCCGGGAAAAGGGTCACGATGTCCACACGCATCCCCATGGCTCACTCCTCCTCCCGCTCACTGTCAAAATCGTCATCCAGCAGGCCCGGGATGGGGGTGACAAGGAGATAGCCCTCCGGCGGGTTGCGCTCTTTCAAAAGGCATCCACCCGGGAACATATATTCCTTGCCGCTGGGGGCCTTGACAGTGTAGATATCCTGTGCGCCGGGGTGGTCCACACTGGCCACCACGCCGTACACCTTGCCGGTATCGGCATCCCGCACTTCACACCCGATGAGGTCGGCCACATACCACTTGCCCGCAGGCAGGGTGGCATCATCACGGTCAAAATAGAACACCTGCCCCCGCAGGGCACGGGCGGCATCCATATCGCTGACCCCTTCCAGCTGGAGCAGGGCCATCTGCCCCTGGGGGCGGATAGAGGTGATCTTGTAGCACCTGCCGCCCTGGGGGGTGGTGTACAGGCGGCCCACCTTTTTCAGAAAGGCCACGCCGTCACACCACAGCTCCAGCTTCATCTCGCCGCGCACACCGTGGGTGGTCACCACCTTGCCGGCTTCCAAGTATTTCTGCATTGCTTTTACTCCTTTAGCATCCTCACCCTCTCCGTCATTGCTACGCAATGCCACCTCTCCCGAGGGGAGAGGCCTTGGCAGTCACCACAAAGTTTCTGGTTTTGCCAAGGGCTCCCCTTTTGGGGGAGCTGGACGCGAAGCGGCCTGAGAGGGCGAGCTGCCTAATAATACAAAAAGGCCCCTTGCCTTGCGGCAAAGGGCCCGTAGGGTGCTCAGTCGATCTCAACAAGGACCTTTTCATCGACCCGCACAGCAGCCGCGCGCATCACCACACGAATGGCTTTTGCGATCCGGCCCTGCTTGCCGATGACACGGCCCATATCTCCCTCTGCCACGCTCAGGTGGTAGACGATGGTGCCGTCCTCGCGGGGCTCGTCCACCGTGACCTTGACGGCTTCCTTGTCCTCCACGAGACCGCGGGCAACTGCCAGCAACAGCTCCTGCATGAGTCAGCCCTCCTACTTACAGAATGTTGGACTTCTTCAGCAGAACGCGGACGGTATCGGTGGGCTGTGCGCCGTTGGCGATCCAAGCCTTGGCCTTCTCAGCGTCGATCTTCACCTCAGAGGGCTCCTGGTTGGGGTCGTAAGTGCCGATCTCCTCGATGAAACGGCCATCGCGGGGAAGCGGCTGTCAGCAACAACAACACGATAGAAGGGAGCCTTCTTGGCGCCGACGCGGCGCAGACGAATCTTAACTGCCATGGTAAATATCCTCCAAAAATGTTTTTGTGCCCCGTTTGGGGTTTGATTAAATCTATCTGTACAACCCCTGCGGGGTGTATACCATTGTTATTTGAGGCCGCGGAAGGCATTGGGGTTGCCCATCAGGCCGCCCAGCTTGCGGGCAAAGCCCTTGGGACTCTTCTTGAACTGCTTCATCATCTTCTGCATCATCTCAAACTGCTTGAGCAGCTTGTTGACATCCTCCACCCGGGTGCCGCTGCCCGCTGCAATGCGGCGCTTGCGCTTGGGGTTGATGATGGAGGGCTTTTTCACGCTCTTCTTTGGTCATGGAATAGATCATGGCCTCGATGCGGTCAAAGGCTTTTTCGTCGATCTGGCTGGCGTCGATACCGGAAGCGCCGGGCAGCATGCTGAGCATCGCGCCTGCACCGCCCATCTTGCGGATCTGGGCGAACTGCTCCAGCATATCGTTCATATCGAACTTGTTTTCCATCATCCGCCGGGCGGTCTCTTCGGCGGCCTTTTCATCGGCGGCATCCTGCGCCCGCTCAATGAGGCTCAGCACATCGCCCATGCCCAGGATGCGGCTGGCCATGCGGGAGGGATGGAACACTTCCAGATCATCCAGCTTTTCGCCGGTGCCCTGAAACTTGATGGGCTTCCCGGTAACGCCAGCACTGAAAGTGCCGCACCGCCGCGGGTATCGCCGTCGGTCTTGGTAAGGATGATGCCGTCGATGCCTACCTTCTCGTTGAAGGTCTTGGCCACGTTGACAGCGTCCTGACCGGCCATGGCGTCCACGACCAGCAGGGTCTCGTCCACGGGAACGGCCTCCTTGATGTCGACCAGCTCCTGCATCAGCACTTCGTCGATCTGCAGGCGGCCTGCGGTATCCAGAATGAGGATGTCGTTGCCGTAGTCCTTGGCGTGTGCCAGCGCCTTGTTGGCGATCTCCGGCGGCTTTGCGCCCGGCAGGGTGAACACCGGCGCACCGGCCTGCTTGCCCACCACCTGCAGCTGGTCGATAGCCGCAGGGCGGTAAATGTCGCAGGCCACCAGCATGGGGCGGCGGCCCTGTTTGATAAAGTACTTTGCCAGCTTTGCGGCATGGGTGGTTTTACCGTTGCCCTGCAAGCCGCAGAGCATGAGGACGGTCTGGCCCTTTTTCTTGATGTTGAGCTTGGCCGCTTCGCTGCCGCCCATGAGGGCTACCAGCTCTTCATTGACGATCTTGACCACCTGCTGGGCCCGGGGTCAGGCTTTCCATGACTTCCTGGCCCATGGCGCGCTCCGACACCTTTGCGCAGAAGTCCTTTGCAACCTTGTAGTTGACATCGGCTTCCAGCAAAGCCATGCGGACCTCACGCATCGCGGCTTTGATGTCTGCCTCGCTCAGCTTGCCGTGACCGCGCAGCTTTTTGAACACACCGGCAAGGCGGTCCGTAAAAGATTCAAATGCCATTGTTCGGTGCTCCTCTCAAAGTTTTGTTCCCGTTCAGCTCTCGTTCACTTCGTCAATGGAGCGGATGAGCCCCAGCATCTTGTTCAGGGTCTCCACATACTCCGTGGTGGTGAGCTTTGGCGCGGGGGCCGGTGCACTCAAACCGTGCATCAATGACCAGCTGTTCCAGCTGTTCCAGCTTCTCCTGCACCCGGCGGTACCGGGCTGCGAAGCCGACTTTTGCTTCCAGCTCCTTGAGAGTGGTCTCGCCATGCTTGATGGCGTCCCGCGCCCCCTGCCGGGTGATGCCGAAGTTTTCTCCGATCTCGCTGAGCGAAAGATCATCATTGTAATACTGGCGCAGCATCTCGCGCTGCTTGGGCGTGAGTACCTCGCCGTAAAAATCGAGCAGATACCCCATTTCCAGATCCTTTGCCACCGCTCTGACCTCCGATGTTTGTAAAGGTTTTTTGCTTTACATGTATACCAGAACCAGTGATGTAAAGCCTGTCAAGGGCTTTACGGGGCAGTTCGCCAAATTTTTCGGCAAAAATTCGCCGTTTTTGCCAAAACGCGGCTTGACGCCCCACCCGCTTTGCGTTACGATTAAATTGTATGTGAACCTCTCAAAATTCGCCGCTCGCCAGTTTTTCCCCTTTCGGCATCTTTGACCTCCCGACCGGGGGAGTCTTTCCTATCAGGGGAGCCCTTAGACCGGCCACTCTGAGCAGAACGCATAGCATGATTTGTGAAACCAGCGGGCCCTGCTGTTTACCGGAAAGGAGCTGTCATCATGCCCATCTACCAGAATTCTACCAGACCCTGCTGCCCTGCCCCATTGTGGAACTGCGGGGCTATCTGGCCGCCTGCGGGCTGCGGGGGCGGCTGTATGCCTATCTGACTTTACAACGGCCCCACCGGTACGGCACGGGACGAACCTGGCCGAGGGGATGCTGGCTCTGGCACGAGCGCGGGGGCCCTCAAGCCCGGCCAGCCCATCATTGAAGCGGCCTCCGGCCCGTTTGCCGCTGGCGCTCACGCTGGCCGGGCAGACGGCGGGCCACCCTGTGGTGCTGACCATGCCGGAGGATGCCCCCGCCCTGCGGCAGGAGACCCTGCTGCGGCTGGGTGCGCAGATCCGCCATAGCCCGGCCCGAGCAGCGGGCTGAACGCCGCCCGGGCGCTGGCAGGCAGACCGCCGCCGAAAAACGGCTGGTACGATATGAACTGGCTTGCCAACGATGATAACCCGGAGTTCCACCGCCGCGTTACCGGCCCTGCCATTGTGCAAATCCATTGCGCGGGAGGGCCAGATCGTGGACACCGTCACCATCGGGGTGGGCAGTGCAGGCACCATCACCGGGCGTGGGCGAGACCATCAAGGCCTGGACCAACGATGTGCGGATCGTGGCCGTGGAGCCTTATGAATCCCAGGCCCTCAGCGGCGGGCTGACGGGCAATCACGGCATCCCGGAGATCGGCTTACGGCTGGTGCCCGAGAACTACAACGCCTACGTGGTGGACAACGTGGCCGCCGTGACCACGGCCGATGCCGCACCGGGCGGCCCAGCGGGCCCTCCGCACCGACGCCATCCCGGCTTCGGTCAGTGCGCCGGTGCCGCCCTGCACGCCGCCGCCCAGCTCCTAGGTGCCAACGGCACCAGCCGCTCGGCGCTGGCGGTGTTCAGCGGACGACAGAGTTTATGATAGGATAAAGGAAAAAAGAGGAAAACACCCCATGACAAAAGACATGACGACCGGCGCGATCACCCCGCTGCTGGATCCGTTTTACCATTCCCCTCGTGCTGGGCAATTTGTTCCAGCTGACATACAACGCCGCCGACAGCATCATCGTGGGCAAATTCGTGGGCGAGGACGCCCTCGCCGCCGTCGGCACCTCCAATCCGCTGATGACGCTGGCCATCCTCTTCATCAACGGCATGTGCCTGGGTGCGGGCATTCTGGTCAGCACCGCGTTTGGCGCGGGCGACCACCAAGCTGGTGGAGCGGCAGGTCTCCACGGCCGCCATTGGGTACGGTGTTCTCGCTGGCCTTCTCGCTGTTGTGCATCCTGCTGGCAAATCCCCTGCTGCGGCTGCTGCAGGTGCCGGCGGAGATCCTGCCCATTGCGGTGAACTACCTGCGCATCGTGTTTGCCGGCCTGATCTTCACCTTCTTTTACAATTTTCTGGCCGCCACGCTGCGTGCCCTGGGCGACAGCAAGAGTGCCCTGTACTTTCTGATGATCAGCGCCGTGCTGAACATCGGCGGCGATCTGTTTTTTGTCAAAGTGCTGAACTGGGGCAGGAGGGGGCTGCGCCCTTTCCACGGTGCTGAGCGAGGGCACTGTGCTGCCTGCTCTGCGCCATCTACATCAAATACAAAGTGCCCATCCCTGCCTGGGGCGGCGGTGGCTGGGCAACGATGGGGTTGCGGCCGTTCACCACGCGGGTGTAGTCGCGGCGCTTGTAGAACATACCCAGGTTGCAGCCCAGCACGCTGGAGAAGTACATGTTGCGGTTCATGGCGCCCTCGTCCGGGCTGACCACGGTGAACTTCTCCTTGTCGAAGGACAGGGTGGGATCCTTTTTCAGCAGGCTCTTGAGCACCTGATAGGTGGGCATGGCGTTATCAAAGCTCATCAGAGGCACTGCGTTCTGCACGCGGGGGTCATGTGCGTCAAAGGTGCTGAGGTTGCGCACGCCCATGGTCTGCAGCTCCTGCAGGGCCACAGCGCAGTCCAGACTCTCGCGCACCACGCGGCGATGCTGACGGCCGCCGTACAGGCTGGGCATAATGACGGACACGCGGTGTGCCTTGCCGGCCACAGCCTGGATCAGGCGCTTCAGGTTGGCAAAGTGGTCGTCCGGGGACATGTGGTTCTCGTAGTTGAACAGCTTGTAGGTCACGCTGTAGTTGCCGGGATCGACCACGATAAAGATATCGTCGCCGCGCACCGACTCCTTGACCAGACCCTTGGCATCGCCGCTCTGGAAGCGGGGGCAGTCGCAAGGAAATAATGAAGGTGTCTTTTCAATTCCGGCAGCCTTTGCCCAACGGACAAGGTGCTTGTCGATCAGGCCGGTCAGCTCCTCGGCACCGGGGCAGGCGATCAGCCGCATATCTGCCACACTGGGCTGCTGGAAAAACGACTTGGGGGAAATTTCAATGGACATAATCACAACTCCTTATTGCTGTTTACGATCCGTATCATGCACACAAGAGCGCATATCTGGTTTTATTTTATCACATTTCGTCGATTCTGCCATATCAATTTGTTTCATGTCATGATTTTCTGCGCCTTGCACAGCTGTTTTTCCTTTTTCTCAAAGAGACTGTGTGTTTTCGACAAAAAAGACAGCCGATTCTTTGCCATTTCGCAAATTTCG
>VOFG01000444.1_pt1 | contig 18000 bp, 19 predicted proteins | sample 5384171 | NCBI WGS metagenome assembly VOFG01 (sample SAMN12384726, study PRJNA508395) | human gut metagenome | isolation source: healthy gut F | host: Homo sapiens
ACCGTTAGTGCTTGCCGGAGAACAGGGGTACAGGAAGGTATGCAGGCTCCCGCACCTTTCTCTAATCCTGCTCTTTATAATGATTATTATACTTATAATTTCCATGTGCCTGCCGATTTGCGTACCTCATTGAAAGTAGATATGAAACATCCGGAACGTACTTTGCAGCGTACAGGAAAAGACCTGAAATTTACAACAGAACAAGGAGATGTGATTCGTCCGCTTTATGATTTGCATCATCAGCGTTATGTGGTATATTGGGATTTACAAGATTGATTTAATTTAATGAACAGGCACGAATAAATTATTCGGGTGCATTGAGTAAATACTTCCGCCTCTTCGTATTTGTCTATTAGCATCAGCAAATACGGAGAGGCGATTTTTAGATAAAGGAACCGCTCTCTTTTGGAGATTTTTTTGTGTATGTTTGTCACATGTTTAATATGATAAAGCCCGTTGGCAGGTGAAAAGCACGATTAAATATTTGGTTCTTATAATAATGTGTTGGGTTTGCGGCGGAAAACTTGCAGGCACAACCCTATATGTTTCGTAATGTCGTTATGTCCGACGGCCTTTCCGGTTTGTTGGTGAATGCTATTTATAAAGACTCGGAAGGTTTCATCTGGTTGGGACAGACAACGGCCTCGACCGTTTTGACGGTGTGAAGGTGAAGCATTTCGAATTCCGCGGAGTAGATTCGGGAAAGAAAGAAACGGGTGAACTGTATTACAGAAACCGATAACAAGCAACTATGGATCGGAAATGGAATCGGACTCTGGCGGCTGAATCGCTCCGGTAGTGAATTGCAGAGAATCGTTCCCGAGAAGATCGACTGTGCCGTCAATGCTTTGTTGGCAGATGGAGATGTACTTTATATAGGTACGGAGAGAGGACTGTTTATTCAGAAAGACGGTCAGTTGCTTCAGGTACAGACCGATAAAAAATATGCTGGCAGCCTGTAACCGGATCATGGACCTCTGCCTGAATGAAGATAAGAGTGTCCTTTGGTTGGCAACAGTGCAAGGGTTATTTTCTTATTCGCTGAAAGATGGTCAGATCAATTCCTGGCATTTCAGAGAGAATGTTCCCGAAGCCGATTATTTCCGTTGTCTGACGCATAGGTGAAACGCTGTATCTGGGTACAATGAGTCAGGGAGTCGTCTGTTTCGATATCCCGAAACAGACATTTGCCCATACGGTTTCTTTGGGATGTGATGTGATATCTGATATTTCCGGTGATGGAAAGGAGACGGTGTACATCGCCACAGATGGAAATGGGGTTCATTTCCTTTCTCACAAAGACCGGAAAGTGGTTCGCCGCTTTTTCCATGATGTGAATGATAAAGAAGGGATTCGCAGTAATTCTATCTACTCACTACTGGTGGATGACAGGGTGCAGTCTGGGTAGGACATTTCCAAGCCGGATTGGATTATTCACTGTATCAAAACGGACTGTTCCGTACGTACGCTTATCCTCCTCAGTTTAACTCTGCCAATTTATCAATTCGTTCGTTCGTAAACCGGGGACCGGAGAAAGTGATTGGTTCGCGTGACGGATTGTTCTATATTAACGAAGCTACCGGCATAGTGAAAAGTTTCGTGAAACCGGTTCTTACGTCCGATCTGATCCTTACCATTTGCTTCTATGAAGGTGAATATTATATCGGTACGTATGGCGGTGGTATGATGGTATTAAATCCGCAGACGTTATCTCTCAAATACTTTTCCCAAAGTGATACGGAGCTTTTTCAAAAAGGACATATCTTCTGTGTGAAACCGGATACAAAGGGAAATCTCTGGATAGGAACCTCACAGGGACTATTCTGTTACAACGGGCAGACAAAGCAAATCAAAAACTTCACCAGCACCAACTCTCAGTTGCCCGAAGGAAATGTGTATGAAGTAAGTTTTGACTCTACCGGAAAAGGATGGATTGCTACAGAAACCGGTATGTGCATCTATGATCCGGCCTCACAAAGCCTTCGTTCCAATGTATTTCCGGAAGGATTTGTACACAAAGATAAAGTACGTACTATTTATGAAGATGCAGAACATAACCTTTATTTTATCCGTGAGAAAGGCAGCCTGTTTACTTCTACCTTAACGATGGACCATTTCCGCAATCAATCAGTACTTTCTACGCTTCCCGATAACTCGCTGATGTCAATAACAGAAGATAATCAAGGCTGGCTGTGGGTAGGTTGCAACGATGGATTGTTGCGTATTAAGGAAGAAGGAGAAGAGTATGACTCCTTCACCTTCAATGACGGAGTGCCGGGACCGACTTTCACTAACGGAGCGGCTTATAAAGATGAAAGAGGACTGTTGTGGTTTGGCAATACCAAGGGGTTGATCTATGTAGATCCGAAACAGGTAGATGAGGTACGTGGAAAGGTCCGTCCGATTGTCTTTACGGATATTCTGGCTAATGGAGTTTCTATCAATAAATCGTCTTTGAAGTATAATCAGAACAATCTTACTTTTTGTTTTACCGATTTTGCATATGGATTACCTTCTGCCTTGTTATATGAGTATAAACTGGAGGGAGCGGACAGTGACTGGAAGTTGCTGACAGCACAGAGTGAAGTATCGTATTATGGGCTTTCTTCCGGGACATACACATTCTGTGTACGTATTCCGGGCAATGAACAATCAATGGCCATTTATAAGGTGACTGTGCAGCCGATGATTCCTTGGTGGGGATGGGTGATTCTCGCTATATCGATTATTCTGATCGTTGTTCTGGTGAGATATTATGTGCGGAAATCTGCTCCATTGGTCACGGAAGTACACGAGATCTCATCCGAAGAAGAAGAGGAAGAAGAAAAAGACGGCGGAACCACATCCTGCAGAAGAAAAATATAAGGCCAACCGTATGAGCGAAGCCGAATGTAAAGAACTTCATGACAGGCTTGTTTCTTATGTGGAGAAAGAAAAACCTTATATTAATCCCGACTTGAAAATGGGAGAACTTGCCGCCGCATTGCATACTTCTTCCCATTCCTTGTCCTATCTGCTCAATCAATATCTTAATCAGTCATACTATGACTTTATAAATGAGTATCGGGTTGCCCAGTTCAAGAAAATGGTAGAGGATAGTGATTACTCCCGTTATACATTGACAGCATTGGCCGAACTATGCGGCTTCAGTTCACGTGCTTCTTTCTTCCGTTCATTCAAGAAAAGTACCGGAGTTACTCCGAACGAGTATATTCGCAGTATCGGAGGAACGGCTAAAGATGAATAGTAAATGTGCTCCCTTCATTAAGATATTATGCAGGTAAGATTAATGTATTCGGTCAGTAACAAGAGATCGTTTCACGTATGTGATTCCATCGGTTCATGTACGTGATTCATCGGGCTTACGTACATGAGCTGAACGGTTCACGTCCGTGAAATGCATACATGCAAGCACCTGAATATATTACTCAAACCTTGTTTGTATGTTAAAGCTTCCCAGCCTTTGTCTTAATACATGCAGCATACATAGAACAATATTGGGCGTAAACAACGTACATTCATGGCAAAAATGGTGTTTTTAACATTGGTAGACGTTACCCTTGAATAGTCTGTCTAACACCTGATAATCAATTGAATAAATAGATCGTTTGTCAAAAACAGGTGATAATAGAAATCAAGAACTATTCTATTATCACCTTATTATCACCATCTATTATCACCCTTACTGCTTTTAATTATAAGACACTTGTCCTGCCAAGGTGATAAGTGACAATAACCAAAGGCTTTTTATTTCCCAGGTTACTTTGCTCAAATTGATGAGATGTGAACCATCGGTCTGCTTATTATGCCCAAACGGAGTCTCATTTTATAAAGTGAGACTCCGTTTAAAAAATGTATATAAGTGATTGTAATTCATTTGCTTAAATAAAATAAAGTCTACCTAGATGCGTTGAGATTCATCTCCCTTGTTTTTTGAAATCATTCTCCGGAATTGCCTTTATATTTGCATCGTGTTCAAAACCGAAAAGATAGTATTATGGAGACAACAGCTTACACTTCCGACAACATTATCACCCGTTCTTACGAGGAATATCATCAGGTAATCTTAAACTATATTACCTATCGGATTGCTCACCGTTATGAAGCGGAGGATTTAACTCAAGATGTATTTGTGCGTCTGATGGATTACAAACAGATGCTCCGTCCGGATACAGTAAAATACTTCCTTTTTACGATCGCACGCAATTTAGTGACCGACTATATCCGTCGTTATTATAAAAAAGCAGGAGATAGATAGTTACCTCTATGATTTTACTGTCACTTCTTCCAATGATACTGAAGAGAAAATCATTGCTGATGATTTGATGGCGATGGAACGGACACGGTTGGCAGCCATGCCCGAACAGCGACGGCTGATCTATACGTTAAATCGTTTTGAGGATAAATCTTCTCCGGAGATAGCCTCCGAATTAGAATTGAGTTGCCGTACAGTGGAAATCCATCTTTTTCTCGGACGCCGTGATATGCGTGACTTCTTCCGAAACTGTATATAAAATTATTCATATAATAAACAACCTTTGGTGCTTATGGAAAAGGAATCAATACTGAGTGAGAGGTATCTTTATGCCTCAACAAATTTTAGAGAACAAGAATTTAATACTATTTTTTAAACCTCAAATTTAATGTTATGAAACGAAGAGGATTAATTTTTAATTCGCAACCTAATAAGGCGGTCATAGTTGCTTTAGGACTGATGTTGATGCTGTGTCCGGCTTCCCGGACATGGGCTTATGCAAATGTTAATGATAGCAGGACTATAGCACAGTCTCAAAAACAAGTCAAAGGTCAGGTTGTAGATGCGACGGGAGAACCTGTTATTGGTGCAAGTATACTGAGAAGGGAACTACGAATGGGGTAATTTCTGATATTGATGGGAATTTCTCTTTAAATGTAAGTTCTCCGAATGCTGTGATTGTTATTTCGTATATTGGTTTTAAATCAATGGAACTTCCGGCTTCCGATCCTAAATTGCGGAAGATTATAATGAAAGAAGACACTGAAGTACTGGACGAAGTGGTGGTTGTAGGATATGGTACTCAGAAAAAGGAATCTTTAACAGGTGCTGTAACCGTTGTAGGAGCCAAACAACTGGAAAAATAAAGGTACGATGTCAAGCCCGTTGCAGGCAATGCAGGGCACTGTGCCCGGAGTACTTATCACTCGTAATTCCGGAGGCTCCTGGAGATGAGAGTTGGGGTATGAAACTTCGTGGAGCGTCTTCATCCAACTCTACTGATCCACTCATTATTGTAGATGGTGTGGAATATAGTGACGGTATCAACGGTATGCGTAATTTGAATCCGGATGACATTGAATCTATCAACTTCCTGAAAGATGCTTCGGCTGCTATATATGGATCGAAAGCAGCGGGAGGTGTTGTATTGATTACAACGAAGAAGGCAAAAGCGGGTAAAACTGTTGTCCAGTATAATGGTTCTTTTACTGGAAAAGTGGTAGGGCTTCAACCGGAATTGATGTCGTTGGATCAATGGGCGGATGCAGTGATTACTGCTCAGACTAATGATGGCTATTCTGATTCAAACTGGATTCGCTATGCCAGACTAGCCAAATTGTATAAGAACCAGTACATTGATTTGAGTCATAGTGCACACCCGATTCCCGAAGGATTCAAGGATGTGGAAGACTTTGTCTTTATGGATAATGACTGGCAGGATATTTTATGGGGAAATTCATGGTCTACACAACATGACCTCAGTGTCTCAGGAGGTACAGAGAAAAACTTGTTTCGTTTGTCACTGGGATATATGTATGACAACAGTACCTTGAAATGGGGAAATAATAACAATCAACGTTACAATATGCGTTTGAACAACCAATTTAAGCTATCGGATGCTGTGATGTTGACATCTAGTATCGGTTATAACCGTCAGGATCAAGTATCTCCCAGTATGATAGGGAAAGTTCTTTCCCAGTCTTCCCCACAACCGGGTTTGCCTGCTTCTACTATCGACGGACGTCCCTATGGATGGGGAACGTGGCGTGCATTGAACTGGTGGGCTGAGGAAGGTGGAGACAATAAACTGAAGGTTTCGGCTATCAATATCAGCGAATCGTTGAACTGGAAGATATATTCGGATCTGGATGCCGTTGTCAATGTGGGCTATAACACTTCAACCGCAACACGTGAAAGTAGAGAAATCTATTGATTGGTATAATTATGCAGGCACTAAATTGTTGGCGACAGAACCTACTCAGGAAAAGAGTAAATACTCTGATTCTTTTTCAAGAACAGACTACTATATGGTTTCCGGTTACCTGAATTGGCACAAAACATTGGCGGAAGTACATAATCTGAGTGCAATGGCTGGTACACAGTATAATTACACACAGTATAAATATACTTTTGTATCTGTAAAAGATATCAATCCGTCTTTAGAGATACCAAATGGTGCCGGAGAAGTTCTGATAAAAGATGGAGACAGTAAGCCTGCAAAATGGCATGAGGCAATGATGTCCTATTTCGGACGTTTGAACTATGATTATAAACAACGTTATTTGGTGGAAGGCAATCTGCGATATGACGGTTCTTCAAAGTTCCGTCCCGAAAATCGCTGGCAATTCTTTTTGGGGAGTATCTGGAGGATGGCGTTTGAGTGAGGAAAGCCATGCAGCCGTTATCTTCTTTGGTCAGTAACTTAAAAGCTGAGACTGTCTTATGGTGTATTGTGCAATCAAAGTGGCGTAGATCGTTACGATGGTACTCAGTTGTATAATTTTTTTCTTCGTCTAGCGGAGCATATATTGGCTCTGGAAAAGTTTCGACTATTGATACGAATGGGAAGATTGTAACTACAGACCGTACTTGGGAACGTATTCATAGTTATAACTTGGGGCTGGACTTCGGATTCTTCAATAACCGACTGACTGGTACTGTAGAGTTATTTATGAAGAAAAATAATAATATGTTGATTGATGCCCAGTATCCGGGTGTGTTGGGAGATAATGCCCCAACGATGAATCTTGGAAAGTTTGAGGCTAAAGGATGGGAAGGAAACATGACGTGGTCGGACAAAATAGGACCTGTACAATATCATATTGGAGGGACTATAACTTATACTACTAATAAATTGATTGATTTGGGAGCAACTTCCGTTCTGAAATCAGGTTTTGTTGGTAAGCAGCAAGGTTACCCGTTGAACTCATATTTTGGATTACGCTATGTCGGTAAAATTCAGACCCAAGAAGAACTGGAAAAATACAAATATTACTATTTGGATGGCAATGGAATTGGAATGCAGGATAATCTTCGTCTGGGAGACCACATGTTCGAAGATGTGAACGGTGATGGCAAACTGGATCAGAATGATTATGTATATTTAGGGACGGATGATCGAAACTTTCTTATTCAATCAACATCGGATTGGAATGGAAGGGCTTTGATCTCTCTGCTATTTTTCAGGGAGTGGGGCGCAGAACAGTTTTCCGTGGTGGTGAAGGAAATGAAACATGGCGGTACCGATGAGTGCTATTTACTTGAATACTACAACCCAGTCCATCGGTAATACATGGAACCCGGAGAACAGAAATGCCTATTATCCCTCTTATACAAGCATTGGTTCTATAAATAATTATAATTATCAGTGTTCTTCTAGGTCTGTAGAGAATGGAGCCTATCTCCGTTTAAAGAATCTGACTTTGGGATATACGTTACCTGCTTCATGGTTGGCCAAAACAAATGCGATCAGTAAACTACGGATATACTTTACAGGAGGCTGATTTATGGGAACATAGTAAGTTAAGAGACGGCTGGGATCGGAAGCTTCACGTAAAACTAAAGATTTAGGACGTTATCCTTTTAACAGAACTTTCACGGTAGGTGTTAATGCAACTTTTTAAATAGAATAGTATGAAACGATCAAAAATAACAATTCTCCTTGCCATAGTGTTAGGAATGACATTCCACTCTTGTTTGGATCTGGAACCTCAGGATCAGTTGGGTGGTAAGAATATGTGGACTTCTGTCAATGATTATAAGCAGTTTGCCAATACCTTTTATAGTTGGACGCGTGATTTTTCTTCTGTCGTATATGATGGAACACATAGTGACAAACGTTCGGATTTGATTACTTATCAGAGCTACAATGAATTTAGCCGAGGAATAAATTCAATTCCGTCTTCGGACGCCAACTATACGGATAACTACAAGCATATCCGGCGCACGAACTTATTGTTGCAGAATGCTGAAAGCTTATGCTAAGCCGGAAGATATAAAGCAATATATAGGAGAGGCTTATTTTTTTCCGTGCTTATAGTTATTTTGACTTACTTCAATTGTATGGAGACGTTATCATCACCAAGAAGCCGTTGGACATTACAGACCCTGAGATGAAAGTAAAACGGAATGACCGCAGCGAAGTAGTCGATCTTATTATCGATGATCTTAATCATGCCGTTGAAAATTTACCGGCTTTTAAAGAACTTACGACCGAAGAGGAAGGACGAATTTCTAAAGAAGGTGCACAGGCTTTCCTTTCAAGAGTGGCTCTTTATGAAGGAACATGGCAGAAGTCGCGTAATGGTAATCAGAATACGCAACGTTCCGCTAATCTGTTGGACATAGCTGCCAAAGCAGCACGGACTGTGATTGATGCTAAATATGGATACACATTCCGATTGTTTGGAACAGACAGTGAGACAAAAATACTGGGTGACAGTGCAGAAGTATATGTTCATTTTGGAAAATGAGAAGTCAAATCCGGCAGGTATTAAAAAGTCTTCTAATCATGAGTATATTTTTGCTCGTCGTCATGATCAGGTATTGGCCTCAATCGGTAAGAATATAACGCAAGAATGTCTGGCAAATGTGCAATGGGTCACTCGTAAGTTTGCCAATCTTTATTTGTGTGATGATGGATTGCCTATTGAGAAATCGGGGCGCTTCCAGAAGTATGATAAAAAGGTCTCTGAATTTTTGAATCGCGATAATCGTATGCGTTATACGTTGCTGAAACCGGGTACCCGCTATTGGGGGAATAAATTCGGCCGAACTTCGTGGCAGTGGGATGAGACGGATCTTAAAACATCCAAAGTTTATGATCCAGCTTCCGGTACATGTTATGGCAACCAAAAATGGAGTGCTGAACGTGTGGTACCCGATACGCAAGAGGATATGATTTCCCGCTTATCCGTTATGCGGAAGTCTTGTTGAATTATGCAGAAGCCATATATGAGAGAGATGATAAAATTGAAAATGAAGACTTGAATATATCTTTGAACCAGGTTCGTCAACGTGTAAATACCAATATGCCGGCATTGACTAACGAGCACACAGGCACATGGGTTGGATATGAGAACGGAAATACGGAGGGAACGTACTGTCGAACTCTTTAATGAAGGATTTCGCATTGATGATTTGAAACGTTGGAAAACAGCAGAGAACGAGATGCCGCAGACTATGTTGGGAATTAAATGGAAGGGGACTGAATATGAGTCCTGGAATACAACCTTTAGTTTGAATGATGATGGATGTATTGTTGTAGAAACAGGTCGCCAGTGGGCAGATAAAACGATTTGTATCCATTGCCTTCCGATCAGTTACAGTTAAATCCGACTTTGGGACAAAATCCGGGTTGGGAGAATAATGGAATATGAATAATAAAAAGAAAAAATATGAAACATATAGCTTTCTTATCAGTAAAATGGATGTCAGTAGGTCTTGGGATGCTAAGGCTTATTACTGTCAGTAGCTTCATGTGGCGATAAAGAATATGGTGATGCTATGAATGAGGCGCAACTAATGAATGATATAGAGGTAAATGTAGGTTCATCACTACCTTTAGCTGTAGGAATGGATTTTGTTTTAGATTATAAGCCGGTTCCGGAGAATGTGACGAATCCGGAGATTACTTTAACATCATCGGACGAAAATGTGGTGTCTGTTTCGCAGGACGGCAGGGTTACGGCTAAGATGATCGGAAAAGCATATATTAATTTGTCTCAGAGTACCGCCTTTGAGACTCTCAAAACAATAGAAGTCCAAGTAATGCCGGTGGCTACAGCTATAGAGCTTGAAAACGTGGAACTGTTTGAAGGAACAAATAAGAAAGTGATTGTCAATGTGACTCCTTCAGACGGATATAATGTGTTTGATTGGAAAAGTGATAATGAAGAAGTTGCAACGGTAGCGGACGATGGTACGATAACGGGGAAAAAAGCCTGGAACAGCTAATATTTCAGTTTCAAGTCAAGATGGTAGTCAATTGACTGCTACGGCTGTAGTAACAGTAAAAGAAGTGATTCCTATTGATAAAATCACATTAAGTGAACCGGGATATGATATGATGATAGGAGATAAGACTCTGATAAATTGTCTTTTGGAACCAATTGATGCATCGGTTGGATTATTAAGCTGGAGTACTACCAATGACAGAGTTGCCACAGTGGATGCTGATGGCTTGGTAACTGCTGTGGGTGCAGGTGAAGCCGAAATTATAGCTCAGGATCCATTGTCCGGACTATCAGCATCGATAGCTGTCAAAGTAGTTGGTGAAGGAGTAGTCTCATTGTCACTATCTTATGTTCGTAATCAGGATGAACTGAAAGCACTGGGATGGGGATTTGGACAAACGCCCGCTTCGGTCAATTTTGATGCTGAAGGTATGACTGTAAATATGTCTCTGCAATCGAACAGCAAATATAGGGCAGACTTAAAGATGGCTTCTAATGACCGTCCGGTTGTCTTGAATATAGGAACTTACCGCTATCTTGCCTTTAGAATGGATGTGCCGGGTAACGGAAGTCTTAAGTTGGATACGAACAAAGGTGATTATGGTAACAATCCGACCGGAGTTTTGGCTGAAGATTCGCAGGTTATATATTATGATTTGCAGGCTAAGCCCTATTTTCCAACGGATGCTCCATCGGATAAGTTGACGACTTTCCAGCTGAAGATAGCGGACGTTACTGTACAACCTTATTCTTATAAGGTATATTGGGTACGTACTTTCAAGACATTGGAAGATTTAAAGTTTACGTAGAAAAAGAAAATAACAAATAAATCTGAAATATGAAAACGAAATATATAAAAGGCTTATTCTTTAGCTTTGTGATAGCATTTGGTATGATGTCCTGCAGTAGTGAAATTCCCAATGGGGATACCAGTAAATTCAGTGATTTGAAAAGTCCTGAAGAAGATATGGTTAAGAAAGACTATTTGCCATTGAAGCATCCTTGTATGCTTCATACACAGGCCGATATTGATCGCGTAAAAAGTAATCTGACACGATCGCCCTGGAAAGATGCCTACGCTCAACTGGAAGCAAGCGATTATGCGCAAAGTTCTTATACAGAAAAACGAGTGCTTTGCTTGATGGATATTTGAAACGAATGGATAAGAATAATTGGTCGGGTAAATATCCGGATTACTCTAATTACACATCGTGTATGTATGATGCTGCGGCTGCTTACCAACTGGCACTCCGCTATCAGTTGTCGGGAAATACCGTATTTGCAGATGCTGCTGTAAAACTGTTTAATGCATGGGCTACGAACTGCAAGGGTATATTGAGAATGGAAGGTTATACTAATAATATTCCAGACCCCTAATTTATATTTGATACCTATTCAGGCACATCAGTGGGCAAATGCGGCGGAATTGCTCAGAGATTACAACGGATGGGATAGGAATGATTTTGAGAAGTTCAAGACTTGGATGAAAGATACGTTTTACAGTGTTTCCAATATGTTCCTTAAGAATCATAACGGCGGACAGGGCAATATGCATTACTGGCTAAACTGGGATCTGGCTCAGATGACATCTATTCTTTCCATTGGAATATTGTGTGATGATAATGTGCTGATTAATCAAGCTATCGTATATTTTAAGAATGAAGAAGGAAGATATAAAGAAAGGCTGGAAATATCAAAAATGCAGTTCCTTTTTGCATCAGGATCCGGATTCTGATGAGATTTTGGGACAGTGTGAAGAGTCGGGACGTGACCAAGGGCATGCGACATTGTGTGTGTCATTGATGGGGGCATTCTGTCAGATGGCTTATAGTATCGGTGAGGACCTGTTTGCTTTTGATAATTATAGGGCAGTAGCAATGGCTGAGTATGTAGGCAAGTACAATCTGATCAAAGATGAAGCCTTCAATAAAGGAACATTAGTTGGTGATGATTTTGTATATGATTCCAATTCTTTCCCCTATACTTCCTATTCAAATCCGTCTTATACCAATACAACTATATCTACAGACCAGCGCGGAACGAAAAGACCGGCATGGGAACTGTTCTATGGATATTGCAAGGCAAAAGGTATATCTTCCATTTACAGCGGGAAGTGGGCAGAGCAAATGCGCCCCGACGGAGGTGGTGGAAACTATGGACCGAATAGCGGTGGATTTGATCAGTTAGGTTTCGGCACATTGATGTATTACCGGGAATGACGATACATTTTGGAATATTTTTGCGAGGGATTAGGTATTTACCTGATCCCCTTCGTATATATAAGCAAATAGGTCAGTAATAAGATTGTTGAAAAGAGATAAAGGATTCAGTTTTTGAAAGATTGGTTTTAATATACGGTAAAAAGAACCTGTTTTTAGGAATAACGATTAGTATGTTTGAATGAAATTATTAGTAAGGTAATATGCGTAAAAAGATTCTGTTTATAGCAGGAATGATGGCTTGCTGTACTTAGGGCGGGTGCACAGGAAATATCCCAGACCTGGGTGGCTGATAAAGGCAATGGTACTTATCAGAACCCTGTGCTTTATGCCGACTATTCCGATCCGGACGTATGTGCGGCAGGAGATGATTTCTATATGACGGCTTCCAGTTTTAATTGCATACCGGGACTTCCTATACTTCATTCCCGTGATCTGGTAAACTGGTCGCTGGTGAATTATGCGCTGCCGGTACAGGAACCCAAAGAGTTTTTCGATAAAGCGCAGCATGGGAAAGGTGTATGGGCTCCTGCTATCCGCTTTTCATAAGGGAGAGTTTTATATTTATTGGGGCGATCGGATTATGGAATCTACATGATAAAGACCAGAGATCGAAAGGATCATGGAGCAAACCCGTATTGGTGAAAAGCCGGAAAAGGAATGATCGACCCGACGCCACTTTGGGACGAGGACGGAAAGTATATCTGATACATGCTTATGCCGGCAGCCGCAGCGGGAGTGAACAGCATTCTGGTTATTTGCGAACTGGAATGCGGAAGGAACCGAATTGATCTCCGATCCGGTAATGGTGTTCGATGGAAATGACGGGAAGAACCATACGGTAGAAGGACCGTTTTCCTATAAACGAAATGGTTACTATTATATTTTTGCTCCGGCAGGCGGAGTAGCTACCGGTTGGCAGCTAGTGCTTCGTTCAAAGAATATCTATGGTCCCTATGAATCAAAGATCGTGATGGCGCAGGGGAAGACCACCATCAACGGTCCGCATCAGGGGGCTGGGTAGATACAAATACAGGAGAATCGTGGTTCGTCCACTTTCAGGATCAAGGGGCTTACGGACGTGTTATTCATCTCAATCCGATGAAATGGGTGAATGAATGGCCTGTGATCGGAGTAGATAAAGACAAAGACGGTTGCGGAGAACCTGTCACCACCTATAAAAAGCCGAATGTCGGAAAGATGTATCCGGTAACTACTCCTCCGGAAAGTGACGAGTTCGATACACGGCACTTGGGATTACAGTGGCAGTGGCATGCCAACAAACAGGATACCTACGGATTTACGACCGATCTGGGATATATCCGACTCTATGCAGGCAGCCTTTCCAAAGAGTTCGTGAACTTTTGGGAAGTGCCTAATCTGTTGCTGCAAAAGTTTCCCCGCTGAAGAGTTTACGGCTACTACCAAGCTGACGTTTACCGCCAAGCAGGATGGAGAGCAAGCCGGAATGATAGTAATGGGATGGGATTATAGTTATTTGTCTGTCCGTAAAGCCGGCGACAAGTTTATCCTGCAACAAGTCGTATGCAAAGATGCGGAACAACAGCACCCCGAACAAGATGTCTGCTTTCAGCCTGTACTGAAGTAGACAACAAACTGGAGGTGGACAAGGCTTTGGAATATTGTGATCGCCAGGTACATCGTACTTTGGAGGTTATGCATGGAAAAGGGCGGGAGGTGGATTACACTATGATGCCTCGTAACATAATGGATGGCCAGTATGACTGGAACTATCGTAAAGTGAGTAAGGAAGAATGGTGCGGAGGTTTCTGGCCGGGCATCTTGTGGTATGATTATGAATATACACAAGATCCGAAAATAAAGGAAGAGGCCGAAAAGTTTACTGCTTCTTTGAAATTTCTCTCGGAGATTCCTGCATACGATCATGATTTGGGCTTTTTGGTTTTTTGCAGCTATGGTAACGGTTATCGTCTGACCGGTAATCCGGAATATAAGCAAGTTATAATCAATACGGCTGATTCATTATCAGCATTGTTCAATCCCCGTGTAGGTACTATGCTTTCATGGCCTCGCAATGTGAAAATGTTTGGCGGTCATAATACCATCATGGACAATATGAGGATGCCGCTATCGAAACGCTGACAAGCCTGAGTTCCGACAAATACCAGTGTGGTAAAAAGTAATCCGGCTTTCCTGCTTCATAGCACAGGCCATTGGCCGGCTCATTCGGAGATAGACGCTTCTATTATCTATGCAGACTATTATTATATAGAGGCATTGCTTCGTCTGAAACGCCTGCAGGAGGGAGAAGGAGTATTGGGATAGAAATAAAAAGGGGGATGTGTCAGACTTCCCTTTTAACGAAATCATCCTCGCCACAGATAGCTGTAGCGAGGATGATTTTACTGGTTAGGATTTAGGTTGTTATTTCTTTACCTTGATGATGTCATAATTCAGATCGCTGACAGCTTCCTGCAGGCTATCGTTTACCAAACGCAGGGTAGTGTCATTTACAATCACAAAATACATTGGACCTCACCATCATTCGGAGTTAACTTAACAGGCAGCTTTGGTAGGTTTTTTGTTCACTACTTTTTGGATAGTCTGTTGTTTTCCTTTAGAAGAAGGTTTTATTCTTACCCTGACCTTCTGCATCGAGGTAAGTCATATCCAGTGTATACGTGGTATCTACACCGTCAGTTGCAGCGTTCAGGGTCAATACGTAGTCGATACCCGGACCGTCGGCAGCAGGAGTGTACCTTCATAAACTTCGGTCACTTCTGTGATCGGAGCCATTTCTATAGAAAAGACTGTCTGCTTCTGCCTCTGCGGCTTTGTTGGCTTTTGACTGGCAAGATGCCAAAGCAGCTACGACTGCTGCTAACATAATTACTTTTTCATCGTTAAGTGCTTTAAGTTAATATAAATATAGTGAAAGCTTACTGCTCGGGTTATTTTTTCTTTATTCTTCTTCGTCCCGTTTGATGACCAGCAGTTTGTCTACCCGTCCGCGGTCCATATCTACTACTTCGAATTGCAGGTTCTTGTAGGTGAAGATATCTCCGGCTTTCGGGATACCGCCCAGCAGGAACATTGCCAATCCTCCGAGGGTCGTGAAGTCTTCGTCCTCCAGGTCTTCATAAGATAGGATTCCCATCTCTTCCATAAAGTCCTTGATGTTCATCGAAGCCTCCACCAGCATCGAACCATCCTGTCTTCTGACGATATCTTCCTCTTCCGTATCGTCCTCTTCAAGGATGTCTCCGAAGATGCTTTCGGTAAGGTCGTGCAGGGTAATGATACCTTCTGTACTACCATACTCGTTAACAACAACTCCGAACTTGTTTTTGTTCTTCTTGAACAGCTCTAAAATTTTATTTGCATATAAACTTTCGGGGATAAACAGAGCCGGACGGGCTATTTCCTTTCGCGCAGATTGAACTCTTTTTTATTGCCTACCATCAGAATAATATCCTTTACGGATACCACACCGATAATCTCGTCTTTCCGCTCGTCCACCAACAGATATTTGCTGTAGTGCTCTTCTTCGATTGTCTTCATCACCTTGTCTTTCGTATCGTCGGGATGGAAGATGACAAGGTCTCTGCGGTGCGTCATCAGTTCATTGGCACGTTTGTCCGAGAAGCGGAACACATCACGCAGCATTTCCGTCTCTTCCTTGTCGATCACCCCTGTTCGGCAGCTTTGGTGGAGAATCATTTTGATCTCTTCCTGTGTCATCGGGCGTTCTTCGTTCTTTACGCCGATGATTCTGTTCAGCAGGCGGGTGGAGATACTGAGAAACCAGACGAACGGATAGGATACTTTCGTCAATAAAATCATAATCGGGCTGAACAAGGTTGCGTACCGTTCCGGATTGCTGAGGGCAATGGACTTGGGAACCAGGCTCTCCGATGATAAAGAGAGATAGGTGATGATTACCACAGTGGTGATCATGGCCAGATTACGTGCATAGGCTTCCGCTCCCGGTATGAGGGAGAAGAGCGGAACAAGGTCGTCTGCGATAGCGACACCACCATAGGCACCGGATACGATACCGATCAGGGTAATACCGATTTGAATGGTGGACAAGAACTTTTCGGGTTCTTCCAGTTGTTTCAGTACTCCACGTGCAGATTTGTTGCCTTTTCCGGCGAGAGTTTCGAGACGTGCTTTGCTGGATGATACCAGCGCAATTTCGTACATGGCAAAGATGCCATTCAGTACAAGTAAGAGAAGTATGATAAGAAATTCCATAAATGGATTTAAATGATTATTGCCGTGAAATTAAATGAAATCACGACATCATGCAAATATGTGCTGTATATTAATGATTTTTTAATAAACAATTGGTGCGGAATGGTGATGTATTCTTTGAAATGAGGGGCTTAGAACAAAAGAACATATTCCGAGGTTGCAAAGTAAATGCTCTCGGAATATGTTCTTTGTAATTTCTGATCTTGAGTCTTTTTTATTGTTTGTATTTATCAGCCAGTTCTTTAGCACGGGCTACACGTTTGGCAGTGTCGGGGTGTGAAGAAAACATTCTCTGCATGTAGGAAGATGCGGGAGCCCCATTGGACAATTCGAGAAGTTTATTCAGTGATTTGTACATACCATAAGGGGTCGATGTTGTTTTTTACGCAGAACTCTACGCCGTAGGCATCTGCTTCGTACTCTTGTTTCTGTGAGTATTGTGCGCCGGCAAGTGCTTCTGCCATTGCTCCCAGTTCAGAGTCAGTCAGTTTGGCGACCTGGCTGCTGGCTGCTCCTGCCGCATTCTTTACAGCCGAACGGAAATATGCATTCTTCATTGCGTCTTTAGAGTCGGTATGGATGACATGACCGATCTCATGACCGATTACTGCCATTACTTCTTCGTCAGTCATGACGTCCATCAGTCCGGCACAGATACGCACGCTGCCGTCACCACAGGCGAAAGCGTTAACGTCCACTACTTCATATACGCCAAAGTTAACTTTTCATACCATCTACTTCTTTGATGTTTCCGGTCAGTCTTTCCAGGCGTTTTCCGTATTCGCTGTCCGGTTTGGTCAGTGGGTTATGCTTGTCCATCCATTCCATATATTCCTTGCTCATCGCTGCAATGTCGGCGTCAGATAGAGATTGCTTGTGCGGCATCTTTTCCTGCTTGAATAGCTTTGCCTAAATTGAATTTCTTGAATTGTGCTGAAGCGTTAAAACAACTCATGCCCAAAAAATAACAGGGCTACTAATGCAATTTGTTTTTTCATCATAGTGAATTTTTAGTTTGTTATTATATAATATAGTGTTAGTATTCAAACGTGATTCCCAAAGTCGGCAGCAGTGTACCGCTTTCTTTGCTTGAGCGACTTCATGACATACCGTTGTTCGGCTATCGGTGCGTCCGGATTCTTGATTACTCCGGTGCTCATTAATACATCTGCCTGTTTGCTTGCTGCGCGATATTCTGCAGATCGATGTAGAAACCCAGCATACAGCGCTTCAGATAGAATGTTTTGTCTATGCGGATATCTACCTGAGTGAAGGCCGGGAGTCGTTCTTCATTGTATCGGGTATAGTCGTAATACGGTTTTCCCTGTGCATT
>VOFG01000616.1_pt1 | contig 18000 bp, 30 predicted proteins | sample 5384171 | NCBI WGS metagenome assembly VOFG01 (sample SAMN12384726, study PRJNA508395) | human gut metagenome | isolation source: healthy gut F | host: Homo sapiens
AGGAGAAAAACGGACGGAAAACTGGCTCCCTTGCAGGTCCATACGATGTCCACAGACTGTCAGAAAATGGGGGAAGTGTCCAATTTTTGCGTATTTTCTCTAAAAAAGTTCAGGAGATTGTCCATTGATAATCCGGAATCGGAATTGTATAATAAAAAAGAAACATTCTGGAGAAGCGAGGAAACTCACTATGGCTTGTGGAATTTGGAAAAGGTCAGCAGATCACCACCGGAACGGTGGAGATCCCGGCGTGGGACGCCACCTTTCAGGTGGAAAGGGGAGATTCGCGTCATCGTAGCTCTGGTGCCGGGAAAGACCACGCTGCTGGAATATTTTGGGGGTATGGATACCCCTCACCGGCGGCACGGTCTTTTTGATGGCGCGAGGTCTCCTTCCGCAACAACGGCAGTCGATGATACCGCGGCAGGACGTGGGCTTTGTGTTCCAGTCTTTACAACCTGATCCAGAACCTCACGGCGCTGGAGAACGTGGAGATCGCCAGCCCAGATTTGCCCCATCCGCTGGACCCGGGCCAGGTGCTTTGAGGGAGGTGGGACTGCAAACCGGATGAAGAACTTCCCGGCCCAGCTCTCCGGCGGCGAGCAGCAGCGGGTGCCATTGCACGGCGCTGGCCAAGAACCCCAAGCTGCTGCTGTGCGACGAGCCAACCGGTGCGCTGGACTATGTTACCGGCAAGAACATTCTGAAGCTGTTGCAGGATACCTTGCCGCGGACGGGAACTGACGGTGGTCATCATCACCCATTAACCCGCCTATTTGGCGCCATGGTGGATCGGGTCATTCCATCAAGAGCGGGCACCATCCAGTCCGTGTGGAAGAATGAACATGTCACCCCTGTGGAAGAGATCGAGTGGTGAGGATATGCTGCTGAAAACTGCTTTGGGAGATCAAAACCAGTTTAAGCCGGTATCCGGGCCATTCTGGCCATTATTGCGCTGGGTGTGGGCTTTTTGCCGGACTGCGGGTGATCTGCACCGCCATGATCTCCACACGGCGGCCAATCACTATTTGAAGGATCTGCACATATTCGATGACCGGCCTCCACTCTGGCCAGACGCAGGAAGAGATATGGATGCCTTCTGAAGCTGGATGGCGTATCCGCGCCAGGGCGCCCGTTCCGCAGACTGCTGCGCGCGTGGGGAGGACGTCCGACGTGGTGCTGAAGGCCCATTCCCTGACGTAGCAGGTGAACCGCCTGGTCTACAGGCGGGCGGCTGCCGAGAAGGCGGACGAGTGCGTCGTGGACGCGTGGAGCTTGAAGAGAGCGCATCGGCAGACGTCGTGCGCCTGTCGGAGAACAACTCCGCCGATACGATCGACGCCTTCGCTACCGCGAATATACGATCGTGGGCGTGGCTGCCAGTCCCATCTAACATCAACTATGAGCGGGGTGGCACTCGCTGGGAAACGGCAATGTCGGCGTTTGTCTATCTGCTGCCGGAGGGCTACGCTCGATTATTTCATACGGAGATCGACGTCACGTTCACAGACAGCGGGCGGATTTATTCGGCGGGCCACTGACCAGGACGCCATGGAGCAGCCCCTGCAGACACTCGCGACAGGCGGGCGCAGCGCTGGTATGAGGCCTGCGCGCAGGAGGCGCAGGAAAATTGACGGATGCCCAGCAGCAGTGCTGACGACGCCCGGAAGCAGCTGGAAACGGGCTGGGCGGAATACCGCGGCTTGCCCAGCGGCAAAGGGACGGACATGCAATATAGAGGGGGATGGCCAGTACCGGGACGGGCAGGCGCAGAATACGAGCAACCGGGCGGTATGAGACGGCTCGCGCAGGATTACGAAAACAGCGTGAGCCCAAATCAGGGGCAGGCCGGTTATGATGAGGCCAGAGGCAGTATCAGGCGGCACAGCAGCAGTATCAGAGGCGACCGCCGCGTATCAGCTCGGAGCGTCGCGGCGGCCCTGCCGAGGATAGCACGCGCTGCCGGTTGCTGGCGGCCATGAAGGAGCAGCTGCCTATGTGCTGGGCCGGGACACCCAACGTGGGCTATGTATGCTTCGAGAGCGACACCAACATTGTGGCGGGAGTTTCCCGTGTGTTCCTGCTGTTCTTCTTCCTGCTGGCGGCGCTGGTGTGCATCACCACCATGACCCGCATGGTGGAGGAGCAGCGCACCCAACTGGGCGTACTGATGGCCATGGGCTATGGCCGGGGGCCATCCTGTTCAAGTACTTTTTTACTCCGGCAGCGCTTCGCTGCTGGGGTGCGCCATCGGCTTTGTGGGAGGGTCCTACATCTTTCCCAAGATCCTCTGGCACGCCTATAACATCATGTACGGCTTCGGGATCCCCATTGAATTTGTGCTGGATGGGAAGCTGGCGGCCATCTCCGTAGCCACCTATCTGCTATGCGCTCTGGGGGCCACCTATCTGGTGTGCCGTGGCTTCTTGCGGGAGGTGCCGGCGGAACTGATCCGGCCCAAGGCCCCCAAGGAGGGCAAGCGGGTGCTGCTGGAGCGCATCACCTTCCTGTGGAAGCGGCTGGGCTTTTTGACCAAGGTATCCCTGCGGAACGTGCTGCGGTACAAGCAGCGGTTCTTCATGATGGTGCTGGGCATCGGCGGCTGCACGGCGCTGCTGCTGACGGGCTTCGGCATCAAGGACTCCATCGCCAATGTGGTGGACTATCAGTTCGAGGAAATTACCCTTGTACGATGCGGCGGTGTCCTTCACAGAGGAGATGGATGCGCAGACGCAGCAGGCGTTTTCCCGGCAGGCCGCCGATGTGTCGGCGGTGGTGTTCCTCCACGACGGCTCCGTGACGGTGGAGGCAGGCGGGGGCCAAGACGGTGAATCTGCTGGTGCCTCAGAGCAGTCTGGAGGGCATGATGGACCTCCACCGGGGCGGCGAGAAGCTGTCCATGCCCGGAACGGGGGAGACGCTGCTCAACGACGCTCTGGCGGAGGCGCTGGGCGTGTCCGTGGGGGACACCGTGACCCTGCGGGACAGCGACATGAACACCCCTGACGGTGACGGTCAGCGGCATCTTTGACAACTACGTGTCCAACTACGCCATCGTGTCAGCGGACACCTGCCGGGATCAGTGGGGCAGCGTGCCGCCGGTGAAAACCGCCTTCATCCGGGTGACGGACAACTCCGACGCAGGTGTCCACGCCGCCTCGGCCCGGATTCTGGATTTGGAGAACGTCTCGGCGGTATCGGTGAATCTGGATACCCGCCAGCGGGTGGGAACCATGATGTCGGTGCTGGATTACATTGTGTGGATGGTGACGGTGTGCGCCGGGGCGCTGGCCTTTATTGTGCTGTATAACCTCACCAACATCAATATCAACGAGCGCATCCGGGAGATCGCCACCATCAAGGTGCTTGGCTTCTATCCCGGAGAGACATCGGCCTATGTGTTCCGGGAGAACAACACCCTGACGTTTTTGGGGATGCTGGTGGGTCTGCCGCTGGGCAAGTGGCTCCACGCCTATGTGATGAGCCAGATCCGCATCGACACCATCGCCTTCGACGTGCGGATCGCATGGCAGAGTGTGATGTTCTCCATGCTGCTGACGGCGGTGTTTTGCCGCCATCGTGAACGTGGTGATGTACTTCAGCTGCGGCGCATCAGCATGGCGGAGTCTCTGAAATCCATCGAATAAAGGGAAAAACGTGAAAAAGCGCCCCTGCTTCCTGTGAAGCAGGGACGCTTTACATATCCGGTTATCAGGGGCTATCAGGGGAGCAGCAGCTGGGCAATCTGCACGGCGTTGGTGGCGGCCCCTTGCGGACCTGATCGCCGCAGCACCAGATGTTCAGGCCGTTATCGCAGGTCAGATCCTCCCGGATGCGGCCCACGAATACGGTGTCCTGATCGCTGGTGTCCAGCGGCATGGGGTACCGGCGGCTGGCCAGATCGTCCACCGGACGGCAGCCGGGGGCGGCGGCGATGAGCCTCTGGCTCGCCGGACGGAGATCTTCACGGGTGGGACCACCAGTGAGACGCTGTGGCTCCGCACCACCGGCACCCGGACGCAGGTGCAGCTGACCCGCAGGTCCGGCAGATGCATGATCTTGCGGCCCTCGTTCTGCATCTTCATCTCCTCGGAGGTGTAGCCCGCAAAGGCCTCGCCGCCGATCTGGGGGATGACATTGTAAGCGATCTGATACTGGAACACCTGCGGGTGGACGGGCTTGCCCTCCCGCAGCAGCTCCACCTCCTCCATAAGCTCACGGGGACCGCCGGCTCCGGCACCGGACACCGCCTGGTAGGAGGAGGCCATGATGCTCTCAATGGGGCTGTCCTGATTCAGGGCGTTGATGGCCACCAGGGAGACAATGGTGGTACAGTTGGGGTTGGCGATGATGCCCTTGTGGCGGCGGACGTCCTCCGGGTTGATCTCCGGGATCACCAGCGGCACATTGGGGTCCATGCGGAAGGCACTGGAGTTATCCACGAACACGGCACCCGCCTTAACGATGGCCGGGGCGAAGCGCTTGGCGATGTCGTTCTCCGCAGCGCCCAGCACGATGTCCATACCCTCGAAGGCACTGTCCTCAGCGGGCTGTACCGTCAGCTCCCGGCCCTGCCAGAGCAGCTTTTGCCCGGCGGAGCGGGGGGAGGCCAGCAGCCGCAGTTCCTCCACGGGAAAGCTGCGCTCGGCCAGTATTTTCATCATTTCACGGCCCACCGCACCGATGGCCCCCAGAATGGCAACGTTCATAGTTTGGTTCCTCCTTATTTTACAAAGCTGTCGTACAGGACGCGGATGGCACGCTCAAAGTCGCTGCCGTCCACGCCCACGATGATATTCAGTTCCTCCGGTCCTTGGGTGATCATGCGGATGTTGATGCCGTTTTCACCCAGCTTGGCGAAAATGCGGCGGAGGTGCCGGGCTTATAGGCCATTTTCCGGCCCACGGCGGCCACGATGGCCATGTTGTCCGTCACATGGATACTGTCGGGCTTCAACTCCTTTTTGCAGATCACCCAGCATGGGATACAGGCACGGGGTCACCTTCTGGGCCGACACCACCAGCGATACCGTGTCGATGCCGGAGGGCAGGTAGTCCACGTTGATGCCGTAGCGCTCCAGCACCTCCAGGATCTGCCGCAGGACGCCGGCCTGTGAGGACATTCCGTTTTTGGTGATGGTGATGACGGAGAAATCCTTGCGGCCGGCGATGCCGGTGATGAGGTTCTCGTCTGCCAGCTCCGGCTCGTCGAAGCGCTCCCGGATCATGGTGCCGGGGTGGTCGGGCTGGTTGGTGTTGCGGATGTTCAGGGGATGTTCTTCTCACGCACCGGGGAGACGGTCCCCTCGTGGAGCACCTGCGCTCCCATATAGCTAAGCTCCCGCAGCTCGTTATAGGTGATGCGCTCGATGGGGCGGGGGTCCTGCACGATCTTGGGGTCGGCCATGAGGAAGCCGGAGACGTCGGTCCAGTTCTCGTAGACGTCGGCGTCCAGCGCCGCCGCCGCCAGAGCGCCGGTGATGTCGCTGCCGCCACGGGTGAAGGTCTTGACGCTGCCGTCGGGCATGGCCCCGTAGAAGCCGGGGATCACCACCCGGCGGCCGGAGGCGGTGCGGCGCAGGGCCTCGTAGCTGGCGGGCTGGTCCACGGTACCGTCCAGCCGGAAGCGAAGCCAGCAGATGCTGTCCAGAAAATCGTAGCCCAGATAGTCCGCCATGAGGCGGGCGGCGAAGTATTCGCCACGGCTCACCAGCTCGTCCTGACTGATACCACGGTCCATCTTCTCCCGCAGGGCGGCGAACTCCGCCTCCAGCGGTGTGGACAGGTGCAGCTCGTCCTGGATGGAGAGATAGCGGCTGCGGATCATGTCGAACACAGCGTCGCAGCTGACGCCGTATTGCAGGTGGGCGTAGCACAGATACAGCAGGTCCGTCAGCTTGTGGTCGTCCCGGCTGCGCTTTCCGGCGGCGCTGACCACCACCACACGGCGGCTGGGGTCAGAGTCCACAATGGCCTTCACCTTGGCAAACTGATGGGCGTCGGCCATAGAGGAGCCGCCGAATTTCAATACCTTTAACATAGGAGGATCGCGTTTCTTTCATGGATGCAGTGCCGTTTGTTCCGCAGCGGACAGAGAATTTATGTCCCCGGAATAAAAACACTTGCTTTTTTTGCTGGAGACAGTGTATCATACTGTTTCAGAAAAAGCAAGTGGCAAAAGGAGCGTTTTTATGATCTACCACAGCACGAGGGATGAAAAGCTGACGGCGGCCCCGACCAGAGCCGTTTTAGAGGGCCTCGCACCGGACGGAGGACTATATGTCTGCGATCCGGGGAAGTTAGAGTTTGACTGGCAGGGGCTTTGCAGAAGGATACCATGTCCATGGCGGCGGACATTCTGGGTGCACTGCTGCCGGGCTTTCAGGATATGAACGGACTGGTGCGGGCCAGCTATGCTGGAAAATTCGCCAGCGATGACCTGACGCCGCTGGTGCCGGTGGGGGAGCGGTATGTGCTGGAGCTGTACCACGGGCCCACCAGCGCCTTCAAGGACGTGGCCCTGTCGGTGCTGCCCCGGCTGGTGAGCGCCGCCGCCAAGCAGGAGGGGGCCGGGGATGGTGATCCTTACCGCCACCTCCGGCGATACCGGTAAGGCGGCGCTGGAGGGTTTCCACGATGTGCCCGGCACCCGGATCATGGTGTTCTATCCCGCCGGGGGCGTGTCGCCGGTGCAGGAGGCACAGATGGTGACGCAGGAGGGCGGCAACGTCCGGGTATGCGCCATCCGGGGAACTTCGATGATGCGCAGACCGGCGTGAAGAATGTCTTTGCAGCCTGTAAAGGGAAAGACCTTCACGGTGCGGTGCTATCCTCCGCCAACTCCATCAACATCGGGCGGCTGGCCCCGCAGGTGGTATACTACTTCCGGGCCTATGCCGATCTGGTGCAGGCGGGGCGCATCCGGGTGGGGGAGAAGGTCCACTTCGTGGTGCCTACCGGTAACTTCGGGGACATTCTGGCAGGGTACTTCGCCAAACGCATGGGGCTGCCGGTGGGGCGGCTGGTGTGCGCCAGCAACGCCAACGATGTGCTGACGGAGTTCATCTCCACCGGTGTATACGACCGGCGGCGGCCCTTCTATAAGACCACATCGCCCCCTCCATGGACATTCTGGTGTCCAGCAATCTGGAGCGGCTGCTGTACCTGCTGTCGGAGGGGGACTGCGGCTATGTGGCGGGGCTGATGGAGCAGCTGAACCGGGAGGGACACTATCAGGTGTCGTCCCGACTGCTGGAACGCTTGCAGGCGGAGTTTGACTGTGCCTGCTGCGACGATGCCGGGGCGGCGGAGGTCATCCGCCGGCTGTGGCAGGAGCAGCACTATCTCTGCGACCCCCACACGGCGGTGGCGTGGTCGGCGGCAGAGCAGGTGCAGCTGGAGGACGGGGCTCCGGTGGTGGTGCTCTCCACGGCATCACCCTACAAGTTCCCGGCGGCGGTGCTGGGGGCGCTGGAGGGCGGCTGCGACGGCGACGAGTTCGCCATGATGGAGCGGCTGCACCGGCTCACCGGCACAGAGGTGCCGAGGAATCTCGCCGGTTTGCAGGGCCGGACGGTGCACCATCGGGACGTCATCGACAAGGAGCAGATGCTGGACTATGTGCTGGCAGAGGTCATGAGGAACTGAAAGGAGCGGACTATGAACATCGTTTGTTTGGATATGGAGGGGTGCTGGTGCCGGAGATCTGGACCGCCTTCGCAGAGGAGAGCGGTATCCCGGAGCTGCGGCGCACCACCCGTGACGAGCCGGACTATGACAAGCTGATGCGCTGGCGCATCGACATTCTGCGCCAGCATGGACTGGGGCTGACGGACATTCAGAACACCATCCGCCGCATTGACCCGCTGCCGGGAGCCAGAGAGTTTCTGGACCGGCTGCGGACTAAGGCGCAGGTGGTGATCCTCAGCGACACCTTCGAGCAGTTCGGTCTGCCGCTGATGGAGAAGCTCAACTGGCCCACCCTGCTGTGCAACACGCTGGAGGTGGGGGAGGACGGTATGATCTCCGGCTTCCGGATGCGGTGCAGTCACCCAAGCTCACCACCGTCCGGGCCTTCCAGTCCATGGGCTACGATACCATCGCCTCCGGCGACAGCTACAACGATCTGGAGATGATCCGGGCCAGCAAGGCGGGCTTCCTGTTCCGCACCACGGAGCAGATCAGGGCGGACTATCCTCAGTATCCGGCCTTCGAGGAGTATGGCGACCTGCTGGCGGCCATTGGACAGGCACTGTAAAAGGGAAAACGCATGACAGGGAGAGCCTCCGCAGGAGGGCGGTTCCGCTGTCAGAATAAGAAAAGGATAGGGCAGGGCCGACATTTTGTCGGCCCTGCCCTATCCTTTTTATGGTGGTTACTGCTCCTGTACCACGGCGATGTCCTCACCGACGGTGCAGATGTGGTATGGGGCATCGGCGGAGACGCCGGTGTCGTGGGTCTCTCCGGTGCGGAGGTTTGTCACCCAGAGGGTTCCGTTCTGCCGGTAGGTGGCATAGGCGGCGCCGGTATAGAATTGCAGGCCGTCCTCCTGCCGCTGGGGGATGTAGGCGGCGGCACGGGACACGGCCTACCGGGCCAGTTCTGTGGCGCAGTCGTATCCATAGACATCCGTCAGGCGGGACTCCTGACTTCCGTCATCCGTGGCTGTCACGAGGATATCCGCTCCCAGCCAGCGGGCGGCGAGCATGGGAGAGGCACCCTCCGCTATGCCGCAGGCGGAGGCCAGATCCACCACCTGCTGTCCGTCGCAGTAGAAAGCGCCCTGACGATTCGCCTGCTTGGTCAGGAAGATGGCTTGCTGCAAATCCGGGGAGACCTCCAGCTGCCAGATGCCGTAGGGGTCAGCAGGTCGGGCAGCAGCCACGTCAGTTGGCTGCTCTCCAGCCACGCCAGAGCGTACCGGCCCTGATCCAGCTGCTCCGGGTCACGCAGGCGGCACAGGACGGCGTCCATGGAGCCGGAGATGGGCTCGGCAGACCAGTCCTCCTGCTGGTTCTGGAGGAAGATCTGCCCATCATATTGGCACCAGAGGAAGGTGAGCTGTCCCTCCGGCAGGGTACCGGAGAAGGTCTCGGTGGGCAGGGCCTGACCGTCTGCGTAAAATACGCCGTCGGTGCAGGTGGGCGCTGCCGGGATCACGGCGGCATTGAAGGGGTCTCGCCGGTCCAATAGGCGCTATCATCGCCGGTGTTCACGGGTAAGGCACTGCATCCCGTCAGCAGGATGCACAGTGCACTCAAGAGATAAAGGATTCGATGCTTCACGGTGGCCCTCCTTTTCACACGGTATGTTTTCGATATATGGTAAGATAATTGTATGGTAAAGAAAATGAATTGTCAATAATTTATAATATTTGGAGGAGGCGAAACGGAAAATACGCACTTTGCACAAAAAAGTGAGGGACGAATCTATTGACTTTGCCGTGGAGGTATGGTAAAAGTAAGGAGAAAGACAGTGGTTGGATGGGCGATGAAGGGAGGATCTATCATGAAAACGGGAAGGATTATAGCGGTGCTTGCGGTATCCTTGCTGGCAGTGCTTGTGCTGGTGCTGCTCTGGATAGGTCGGGGCGCCAGAGAACCGGAGAAGACGGAGGTATCCGTGACGGAAAAGCAGGCCATGACCTTCGCAGAGGGTGAAATCCGCCGCATCGCCGGGAGGGCGGGCCGGACTGCACATGGGACGATACCACGGCGATCCTCCAAGGCAGGCCCCTTTACGGCCCCCGACGACCGGTGCAACGGGTATGTGTGCAGGCTGACTACCGGCGGCATGGAGACAGGGTATCTTCAAGTGGATGCGCTGGGCGGGGAGCTTTGCACCGGCGCTTACTCCTTCACCGGTATCCCGGCCTATGAGGGACTGGCCGAGGAGGGCGGCGGGACGGCTTCGGAGGAACGGCTGTACTTTTTCGGCGGTATCTCCTACGGCGTAAGGCTGGAGGACGGGAGCTTCCGGCTGATGGGCTCTCCGGAAAGGGTGAGCGCCGAGACGGCGGCGGAGCAGTACCGGCACACGGTGGAGCAGGTGCAGCGCCAACGGGCGGAGTAAGAGATGATGAGCGGCGTATTCTCCGGCGGGAGGGTGCGCCGCTCTATTGACAGCGGTGGTATAATCTATTATGGCTGAAAATATACGAAAACGAGGACAACACTATGGACATTACACAGGGCGCACCCTTCGAGAGCTTCGGGCTGTCGGAGGCGACCATGCGTGCCATACACAACAAAGGATATGAGGTGAGCACCCCCGTACAGGCCGGGTGCATCCCCCCCATGCTGGCGGGGAAGGACGTGACCGCAAAGGCCCCTACCGGCACCGGTAAGACCATGGCCTTCGGCATCCCCATCATCGAGCGCATCGACCCGGAGAGCGAGACGGTGCAGGCGGTGATCCTGGCCCCCACCCGTGAACTGGCCATGCAGATCACCGAGGAGATGCGGGAGGTGGCGGTGTGCCACGAGGGGTTCGGCTGGTGTGTCTGTACGGCGGACAGCCCATTGGGAAGCAGATCGACGCGCTGAAGCGGCGGCCCCAGATCGTGGTGGCTACGCCGGGGCGGCTGTGTGACCACATGAAGCGGCGGACGGTGGTGCTGAACGAGGTATCCACCGTGGTGCTGGATGAGGCGGACCGGATGCTGGATATGGGCTTTATCCACGATGTGCGGCGGATATTGGACAAGATCCCCAACCGGAAGAATCTGGGGATGTTCTCCGCCACCATCTCCCGTGAGGTGATGGATATCTCGTGGATCTATCAGCGGGATCCGGAGGAGATCACGGTGCAGGCCACGCAGGAGAATAAGCCCGATATTTTGCAGTACCGCCTCGATGTGGACTCCGACGCCAAGGTGGACGCCATTGCCGCCATCATCAAGAAGCAGGGGCTGGAGCGGGTCATCTGCTTCTGCAACACCAAGGGCTCCACGGAGCGGCTGACGAAGTTTTTACAGATGCGTGGGCTGGACGCCCAGTGCATCCACGGAGATATCCCCAGAAGAAGCGGGAGGAGGTCATGGCCCAGTTCCGGGAGGGCAAGCTCCATGTGTTCGTGGCCACGGACGTGGCCAGCCGGGGCATCGACGTGGACGATGTGGACGCCGTCTTCAACTTCGACGTGCCGGAGGAGAATGAGTACTACGTACACCGCATCGGCCGGACGGGGCGGGCCAAGCGCCACGGCGTGGCCTATACGCTGCTGTCGGATTTCCCCAGCCGGATGCGGCTGGACGATATAGCGCGGAACACCCGCAGTCAGATCGTCTCCGCCAAGCTGGAGGGGGACGGCACGGTGGTTCCGCTGGAGAAGTAAGAGGTGGGGCTATGAATATTTGGAAACGGGGCGTTTGCCTGCTGCTGACGCTGGTGATGGCGGCGGCGCTGGCGGGCTGCGGCACCGGCGGGAGCCGCAGACGCTGCGGGTATGCCTGCCGGAGCTGCCGGGGACGCTGGACCCGGCTATGGTCACCACGGACTCCGAGCGCATCGTGGTGAGCCATCTGTATGAGAATCTCATGAAGCTGTCCTCCGACGGGCAGGGCGGCAGCCGGGTGGAGGCCGGGGCTGCCCGGAAATATGTCTGCACCGACAACAGCGATGGTACACAGACCTATACCTTCACCCTGCGGGACATGAAGTGGTCCGACGGGCAGAAGGTGACGGCGGCGGATTTTGTCTACGCCTGGCAGCGGCTGGCGGACCCGGCCACGGCCTCCCCCAATGCGGCGCTGCTGGAGATGGTGGCGGGGTATCGGCAGGTTCGCAGCAGCGGCGATGTCAGCAAGCTGCAGGTGTCGGCCCCGGAAGAGAACACCTTGTGGTGACCCTCAGCAATCGGTGCGCCTACTTTTTAAGCGCCGTGTGTACGGCGGCAGCCACCATGCCGGTACGCAGCGAGCAGCCGAAGAACTGGCAGGCGGATCCCACGGCCCTGTGTACCAACGGGGCCTACCGCATCAGCGAATGGAAGAACGGTCTGCTGACCGCCACGGTACCGGAGAGCTACTACGACCAGCGGCGACTGCAAATGAGCACGCTGGTGTTCCGGTTCGAGACGGATGCGGCGATGAGGACGGAGCTGCTGAAAAAGAACGAGGTGGATTTCGTACTGGGCCTGTCCCAAGAGGAGCTGGCGGATGAGCCGGAGACATGGACACCGGACAGCTATCCTCAGGTGATGACGCTGCTGGTGAACCAGATGGCACAGAGCCTGGCCAGCGAGGAGCTGCGGCAGGCCATGTCGCTGGTCATCGACCGGAACGCCTTGGCGGCGCTGACAGAGAGCCGTCTGGTGACTCTGGCGACCGGACTGATTCCCGGAGGGATACGGAACACCATGGGCGGAGACTTCCGCACGGAGAGCGGCGACCTCATTAACAACGACCCAGAGGCGCTGACGGCTGCCCGTGAGAAGGCGGCGGAGCTGATGCAGCAGGCCGGTCTGACGGACCCCAGCAGTCTGGCGGGGCTGGGGCAGGTGACGCTGCTGTACGAGGAGAACGACATCAACGCCAAGCTCGCTCAGCTGGTACGGGATACGTGGCGGGATCAGCTGGGTCTTGTGGTGACGCTGAAGGGCGTTACCGGCGAGGAGGTACAGCGGGATGTGGCCAGCGGCGAGTTTACCATCGCCATGGTGACGCTGAAAAGCGACCGCAACGACGCCATGGGCCTGCTGCGGCAGTGGGCCAGCGGCAGCAAGGGAGGGGGAGTTCTTCTACCCCACGCCTACGATATGCTGATGGGTGTGGCGGCGGATTGCGGCGAGGTAGAGGTACGGGACGCCTATTTGGAGGATGCCGAGCGTCTGCTGCTGGAGACGGGGTATGTATGCCCCTTGTATTTTACCGGCCAGAGCAGCCGGCTCAGCAGCGCCTACACGGGACTGCTGACGGATGGTATCGGCGGATATTACTTCACCCATGTGGGTCAGCAGAGCAACGGATAACAGAATTGAAAAGAGCATCCTGTGAAGGAAATACCCCTCACAGGATGCTCTTTTTTTCTGGGAAAATGCCATGGGATGGGGCGTCCCCACCGGGAGGAAAGCCCCGTGGTGGGAGGCGGCAATTACCGGATGCCGGTAACGTGGTAGCCGGCGTCCTCCACGGCCTGACGCAGGGTGTCATCGGACACGTCGGGGTGCAGGTGACGGCGGCGGACTTGGAGTCCAGATCCACGGTGGCCTCTACGCCGGGCAGGTCATTGAGGGCCTTTTCCACACGGTACCGGTGCAGTGGGCGCACATCATGCCGTCAATATGGATGGTCTTGTTCACGGTATTCTCCTCCTTTCCTTGAGACTGGAACACGGCGCTCTCCGGCAGGGGGAAGCGGTGGGTACGGGATGGTCGGAAAAGACCGGGGCTTCCAACCCCGCAGGCGCAGGGCGTTGGACACCACGCACACGGAGCTGAGGCTCATGGCGGCGGCGGCCAGCATGGGATTCAGGGTCAGGTGCAGGGCCGGATACAGGACACCGGCGGCCACGGGGATGCCGATGGAGTTATAGAAGAAGGCCCAGAACAGGTTCTGCTTAATGTTCCGCAGCACGGCGCGGGAGAGGTCCATGGCGGCGGGGATGTCCAGCAGGCTGCTCTTCATCAGCACCACATCCGCCGACTCGATGGCGATGTCCGTACCGGCGCCGATGGCAAGGCCCACATCGGCCTGCGCCAGCGCCGGGGGCATCGTTGACGCCGTCGCCCACCATGGCCACCCGCTGACCCTGCTGCTGGAGCTGGGCCACGCACTTGGCCTTATCCTGCGGCAACACCTGTGCGATGACCTGATCCACGCCGATCTGACGGGCGATGGCGTTGGCGGTGCGCTGGTTGTCGCCGGTGAGCAGCAGCACCACTCTGCGGCCCATGCGCCGCAGAGCAGCAATGGCCTTGGCACTGTCGGGCTTCCCCACATCTGCCACGGCCACGCAACCCAGCAGACGGCCGCGCTCAGCGAAGAACAGGGGCGTTTTGCCGTCCTCGGCCAGCCGGTGAGCGTCGGCCTCCATGGCTGCCAGCGAGACACCGTTCTGCGCCAGATAACCGGCATTGCCGGCCAGTACCGCTTCGCCGGAGAGGGTGGCCTGGATCCCGCCGCCGGGGACGGAGCGGAAGCCGGACACGGGGCAGAGGGGGATGTGGCGGGCTTGAGACTCCTCCACGATGGCGTGGGCCAGCGGGTGCTCCGATGGCTTTTCTGCCGAGGCGGCCACGCAGAGGAGCTCCTCCTCCGTGACGCCGGGGGCGCAGAGGGTATCCGTGACACGGGGCTGGCCCATGGTGACGGTGCCGGTTTTATCCAGCACCACCGTCTGCACCTTGTGCAGCAGCTCCAGACTTTCGGCGGACTTGATGAGGATGCCCTGCTGGGCGGCCTGTCCCGTACCTACCATGATGGCCACGGGGTAGCAAGACCTAAAGCGCAGGGGCAGGAGATCACCAGCACGGCGATGGCGATGGAGAGGCAGAAGCGGACGTCCATGCCCCCCACGAAGGCCCACAGCAGAGCCGCCGTCAGGGAGATGGCCATGACCACCGGCACGAAGATGCCGCTGATGCGGTCCGCCAGCCGGGAGATGGGGGCCTTGGAGGAGGCGGCCTCCTCCATGAGCCGGATGATCTGGGAGAGGGTGGTGTCTCCGCCCACACGGGTGGCCCGCAGCTCCAGATAACCGGAGCTGGTGACAGTGGCAGAGGTGACGGCGTCGCCGGGGACCTTCTCCACCGGCAGGCTCTCACCGGTGATGGCGGACTCGTCTACGGCGGCGTGGCCGTCGGTGATGACACCGTCCACAGGGATGCGGCCGCCCTGACGGACGATGACGGTGTCACCGGCCACGATCTCCTCCGTGGGGATGGTGAGCTCCTGTCCCTGACGGCGCACCACGGCGCTCTCCGGGGCCAGAGCCAGCAGAGCGGAGATGGCACCGGTGGTCTTGCCGCGGGAGCGCTCCTCCAGATACTTGCCCACCGTCACCAGCGTCAGGATCATGCCGGCGGACTCGAAGTACAGGTCCGGCATACCGGATACCTGTCCGGCGGCCAGCAGGCCCATTTCAATGAGGCTGTATACAAGGCCAGCCGCAGCGCCGACGGCTACCAGCGAGTCCATATTGGGGCTGAGCTTCACCAGACGGGAGAAGCCTACGGTAAAATAATTGCGGTTGAGAATGAGAATGGGGATCACCAGCGCCAGCTGTAGGCAGCCCAGCAGCAGAGGGTGCGTATGCAGTACCTGCGGCAAGGGGCAGGCCCATCATGTGGCCCATGCTCAGGTAGAACAGCGGCACCAGAAATACCACCGACCAGATGAGGTGCTTCTTCCGGCGGCGGAGGGCGGCGTCCTGATCCCGGCGCAGCTGGCCCTGATCCGTCTGAGAGGGGAGAGGCTCCGTAGCCCGCCGCCTTTACGGCGGCGATGATATCGCCTTCGGTGACCGCCTTCTCGTTGTAGGTGACGGTCATGCTGCCCAGCATCAGGTTCACTGGGGCGCTCTGCACGCCGCTGAGCCTGAAACCGACTTTTTCCACGTGGGCCGAGCAGGCGGCGCAGGTCATACCGGTCACGGCGAATTGCTCTGTCATCATCGGCACCCCCTCACTTCATGAGCTTCTGCAGCGTGGTCACCAGCTCGTCGATGACGGCGTCGTCTCCCCTGACGGATGCCATCGGCCACGCAGGTACGGATGTGTGTAGCCAGCAGCTCCTTGCTGAAGCTGTTGAGGGCGGCGCTGACGGCGGAGACCTGGATCAGGATATCCGGGCAGTAGGCGTCCTTTTGCAGCATCTCCCGCAGGCCACGGACCTGTCCCTCGATGCGGTTGAGGCGATGGGTGAGTTTCTTTTGCTCCTCGTCGGAGCGGTGCTTTGTCTTATGGCAGCAGCAGTCCATGCAAATACCTCCCTGGGGTATAATTTCATGGTGGCATTATATACCCCCTGTGGGTATTTGTCAACGCTTTTCTTTGGGCTTGAAGAAAATGGCTGCCAGCACGGCAAAGACCACCGCTGCGGCGATGCCGCCGGTAGCGGTGAGGCCGCCGGTGAGGATGCCCAGCGGCCTTTTCCGCCACGGCCTTAGCCACGCCCTTGGCGAGACTGTATCCGAAGCCGGTGAGGGGGACAGTGGCGCCGGCGCCGCCCCAGTCCACCAGATACTGGTAGACGCCCACCGCCTGCAAAAGTACCCCGGCCACCACATAGCCGGTGAGGATGCGGGCAGGGGTCAGTTGGGTGCGGTCGATAAGCAGCTGGCCGATGGCACAGAGGACGCCGCCGCAGAGAAATGCGTTCAGGTAATCCAAGGCTTACACTCCTTCCTTTGCGGCGGAAAGTGCCACCGCATGACAGATGGGGGGATGGACTCCCCTGAAAGGGGAGGTGGGGCTCAGCAGCGCCCCGGTGGGGGCGAAGAGCAGGCGCTTCCAGCGGCCCTCCCGCAGGCCTCGGAGCAGGTAGCCGTTGAGCACGGCGGCGGAGCAGCCGCAGCCGCTGCCGCCCATGTGCATATCCTGCCGCTCCAGATCGTAGAGCAGCAGCCCGCAGTCCTTGTAATTTTTCGTCATGTCCACGCCGTCCTGCCGGAAAGAGGTCGGTGACGATCTGTTGACCCAGCAGCCCCAGATCGCCGGTGACGATGAGATCGTAGTCCGCCGGGGCGGTGGCGGTAGCCCGAAAGTGCGCCCGCAGGGTGTCAGGCGGCAGGAGCCATGGCGGCCCCCATGTTGTTGGCATCGGTGATGCCCCAGTCCACGATGCGTCCGCAGGTGCGTGCGTGGGTGCAGGGCCCGTCCCCCTGAGCGCCCAGAATACAGCAGCCGGAGGCAGTGGCCGTCCACTGGGCGGTGGGGGTGCGCTGGCTGCCGTAGGGGGACCGGCATCCGGTACTGCCGCTCGGCGGTGCAGAAGTGCGAGGAGGTCATGGCGGCGGCCAGCCGGGCGAAGCCCCGTCAATGAGCAGCGCCGCCAGAGACAGGCTCTCTCCCCATGGTGGAGCAGGCACCGTACAGCCCGTAAGAAGGGGATATGGAAGCTCCGCAGGCCAAAGGAGGAGCCGATGCACTGGTTCAGAAGATCCCCCGCCAGCACGCAGTCCAGTTCACCGGCGGTGAGGCCACCCTTTTCCAGCGCCCGGCGCAGGACCCGCTCCGGCAGATTCTCCCTGTTCCCCATGTCTTTTTTCCCAAAGAAGGTGTCAGAGGGATAGCTCGTCGAAATATCGGAGAGTGGGCCTTGCCCCTCCATGCGGCCGCCGATGTTGGCGAAGGACACCACGCTGGGAGGATGGGGAGCTGCAACCGTCTGGCGGCCCGCTCGTTTGGTCTGCATAGACTTCACCTCGTGTTTCGTATTTGAGTAGTTTCGCCCCCGGTGAGGAAAAATAAACAGGAAAGGAAGCCCTGCGGCAAAAGCCGCAGGGGTTTCCTCTTCCTTTCAGATGTTCCATCGGAACAGCAGTATGTCGCTGCAAAATCACCGAAGCCCCGATCACGATTACCGGCTGCGGGGTCACCGCCGGATCTCCGGGACGGTTGCCGCCGCCCGGCAGCAGATCCGGTGCCTTTGATGCTGGCGATGGAGGCATTGTGCAGCAGCAGGTGGTGGGGGGTCACCTGCAGTAGTTAGAATCAGGCCCAGATTGAAGCCCACATGAAGCGGTAGTTCCGATGGATGCGATCCATAAGAGCTCTGACTGATGCGCCGCAGCGTCACCAGCTGGAACAAAAATCCTCGGAAGATGGTGATATCGGATCTCCCAGCGATGGCGTATGCCGGTGGAGATGGCGATACCGGCATCGGCCTCCGACAGGGCAGGAGTCCCGATCATGATGACCGTGTGTCCGGCGGCACGCTCCGGCGGATGAAGTGCCTTATCCTCCGGCAGGACCTCGGCGTGGAACTCGTCCACCCTACCTCCTCCGCCATACAGGCGGCGGTACGGCGGTTGTCGCCGGTCATCATGACCACTTTGGTGAT
>VOFG01000661.1_pt1 | contig 18000 bp, 23 predicted proteins | sample 5384171 | NCBI WGS metagenome assembly VOFG01 (sample SAMN12384726, study PRJNA508395) | human gut metagenome | isolation source: healthy gut F | host: Homo sapiens
GGGTGGAGCTATATCCTCAGTAAACCGATGATTATATTCTTTGTAGAGGCCATTTATTTCACGTCATCCCATGTATCTGTGCGAACGGAAAAGGCTTAATCTGAAAGTGTTGCGCAGAGTGATATTTCCACATAATTACGGAAAGCATAACGCACAGCAACCAGTTGGACAACTTCTTCACTCGATACTTCTACCGTATTAGTACGTCCTACAATTTTCGCTTTCGCCGGGTAAGAACTTCTTGTCGGCTCCTGCAATCTCAAATCACTTCCAGTTGGGCGAAAGTAGGGAACAGTCCGGCAGGTGCGTTATTGAATGTCACTATGGCCTTGTTGCGCTCATAGTCTACTTGTCATCATCGGACCGTTGGATGGCAATCGACCAATACCGTATGTTTTAGTCAACGCAAGCGTAGCCAGCCGGAGTCCTACCACATCTTTCTTAGCATTTGATGGATACAGAACTCATCACCGATATCCGTAGTGGAACAATACCTGAATTAGGGATTGTTTCAGTGCTTTACCTGCGCTTCACGCAACAGGGCAGCGCCTGTATCACGGCTGTCTTTTGTATTTGTGAGAGCGATTTGTACATAATAGAAAGGCATATCGGGGCTTCATACGTTTCTCCATAGCTGCATTCATAGCAGTCATCATCGGACCCGTTGGATGGCAGTCGACCAATACCGTATGTTTTGGTCAACGCTAGCGTAGCCAGCCGGAGTCCTACCACATCTTTCTGCGACGGATGGATACAGAACTCATCACCGATATCCGTAGTGGGAACTTATTACCCGAATAAGGGATTGTTTTCAGTGCTTCTACCTGCGCTTCACGCAACAGGGCAGCGCCTGCATCACGGCTGTCTTTGTATTTGTGGAGGAGCGATTTGTACATAATAGAAAGGCATATCGGGAGCTTCCCATACGTTTTCTCATAGCTGCACCATAGCAGTCATCATCGAGCATAGAATTGATAATTGGATATATTTGATTCTCCCTGATACCAGAGGAACCCCTGTGCCGTGAAGTTCTTAACAGGCCATAACATCGAGTTGTACAGACATTCCAAACGCTGATGTACTCCCCTTTTTGGGATTTTTGGCGGCTTTCGTTTATACTAATGGTTTTCAATGTTGGTTCATCCATCCATGCTTTGTTAACCAGCCCTACCGGAAGATGAAAGACTTTCAGTAAGTTGTTACTGGCAAAGAAATAGGCGGCGGCACTGCAATCAATGGTCGTTTCAGGTGATGATACTTCCCATTTTCTTTTTTTTCAAAATCCGTGCGGCGTTCTGTATCATTGGTTCTCGGTACGGTAATAAAAAACGAATACGGTCGCGGTAATTTCCTGAGTTCAGAAGCACTTCAAGTGAGTTGTCATGGGCTGTGCGGCATTTCCCATCATGCGCATTTCCATGTTCGACTGTCCGGAACAGATCCATACCTCCCCTATCAGTATATTCCGAGAGAGTGACCGGAGCTCCGCTGCTGATTGTAATAGAATAAGGTGTATAACCTCCTTTGGGAGTGTCTACTTTCACCAAGCCCCATCTTTGCCGGTAGATACCTGATAAGTCCGGTTGTTCCACGAAGTAGTGACGGTTACTTTTTGCCGTCTGCCCAACCCCCAATAATTTAACGGAACTATTTTGTTGAAGTACCATGTGATTCCCCATCATTGCAGAGAGTTTTACCTTACCTTGAGTGATTGGGAAGAATAAAGAGAAAAACGAGAATTAAAAAATGTCTTTTCATACTATTATTTATTACAAGATATTTAATAAAGTGTGTAGAGACAAAATTACAACTATTTTTTTAATGGAATAAAATTGTTTATTCATTTTTCTGTTAAAAATAGGTTGTAACTTATGTTATAAATTGATAATGAATTTTCTTATTCTTGTTTTCAAGATTATTCATTCTTAATGCTTGATAAAATAATAATCAGCATAAGTAAGCGGAACATCTACTTCTCCTTTTCATCGGCTTTATGTCCGACACTGTGTTTGAGAATAAAATTTCCATTAGTGTTGGAAGCTGCCAGATATTCAGGGGAAGATAATGTGCGGAGCTGCCGCTCTGCTATACTCTGATAATGGATCTTCTTTTCTGGTAGATATTCACTTAGTTCTACTAGTGCTGAAGCCATGATGGCTCCTGCTGATGCGTCTCTCAAATCATTGGGGATATCCGAGAATCAAAATCCCAATAAGGGATGCCATCTGAAGGAGAAGCGGAATGAGCATATCTGCAATGGGTTGTGCTTGTTCGAGATAACGTGATGAATGAGTGGTTCGGTACATCATTGTGAATCCATAAAGTGCCATCTTGTCCGCGTGCCCATTTGGAGTTATCATTATATCCTTGTACGGTTTGCTTCTTTATTATTTTCCCGTTTTCAGGATCATAGTCGACAAGATGGTAAGTACTGTAATCCGGGCGAAAATGATTCTTCATTGTTGTGTTTGCATGTGTAATGGCAACAGTTTTTAAATAAGGGTCATTATACTGATTGCCTATCCATATGAGCAGTTCAAGGTTCATCATATTGTCTATGATAACCGGGAATTTCCACTTATCGCGAGAGGAATCCCAGCTACGGATAGAACCGATGACAGGATTGAATCTTGTTGCTAATGACATAGCACCATTATGAAGAATATTCAAATATTCTTTTGTTGCCTGTCAGTCTATATCCATTACCATAACTGCAGAATAGCTGGAAACCGATGTCATGATCCGTTTTTGAGGAATTGCAGTGGAGCAAGTTTTTCCGTATAGGTATGGGCAAGTTTCTTTATATTTTCAGAACCAGTATACTCATAAAAGATACCACAATGTGCCTGGATAAAACCGCTACACCACCAATAGATGTCTGAAGTGATGAGCCTGTTTTTTGAAAAACTGCGAGGCATTTTACCTTTCTCCAGTGTGGAAGCCATGTTGATATATTGAGTAGAAGCTCGTTCCATGACTTCCTGTGTTATTTGTCGGATGCTTTTTTCTGTTTGGGCATTCGTATATATGACTGTTAATAACAGAGTCAATAAGATGGTTATTCTTCTCATTGTTTTTGATTGTATTTTTAATTAATATTCTTTGGTTCTTTAGCAAATGTAGTAGTAAATACTCTTGTATCTTTCGCACTCATTTGTGCTTCAAATCCTACCATTGTCACCCCTGGATTGGCTTCATCATATTTATTGTCTGTAGAGGCTGGCCATGTTTTCAGAGTAAACGGGTGATTGTTCTGTTCTTGTACGGTCAGATACAGGATTTTTCCATTCTGTGATAATTTGATACATTGGTTTGAAATTATTTCTGTTGTTGCAGGTGTAGCCATGGCCCAACGCACCAGAGGAGTTTTGTTTGCACGGCTTTTAATTTCATCTTTCATAACCAGTTCCAAATCGCCTCCATTATCAATGAATTCGGCGGTGCGTACAGGAGCATCGACATCGTAATCGCTTCCATTTCTGTTTACTCCATAGCACTCGAATTTGGCACCAAGCTTAGTCCCGATATTTTTCATATAATCTGTTCGCACAAAAGCTTTTCCTTGATAATGATATTGATTGTTATTAATGGTAATTACATTGTGACTGAAGTTATTGAGACGGAATATACTCCATCTTGTAGAACTTTGGCTGCTGTTCCAAAGATCTATACCCGCAGCTTCGAGAGGAGCATATTCTTGCATGCCTAAATCCATTGCCCAACGTTCTCCATAGGCATCGTATACGAATGTTGCGCCATCCATATGACCATGACTTGTGTTTGAGCGGCCTCCTTTCATACCGAAATATTTATCAGTGTCTGAGTAAGTCAGTCTGTATGAATGAGTACTACCGGAGTATCTCCGTCTCCCCACCACAACTTTTTTGTGGGGCAGAAATAGTTTCTTTTTACTTGCTCGGGATTAATGAATCCCATGATAATAGGCAATAAGCGGCGTTCTTCGAATTTGCTGGCATATGCTCCTTTTTTCAGTAACCTGAGTTCATTGAATAATAACGAGCTGTTTTCCTGTTTTTTAGCAAACCACCACATCGGTAGTTTAGGGTTCTTCGGGTTCGGTACAATCGGAGTAATTAAAACATTTTCCTGTTGTTCCGGCCATGAATAACATATATTCTGCGGTTTTCAAAAATCCGGCAGTTGTTTGCGATAATCCGTTATCTGTGTTGAATACCTTCTCCAGTGCAGCGATTAATATTACTTGATAAGTCGTTCCATATCCCCAATACATATATCCTTCAGGGGTAATTCCCGTCAGTGCCGTATGTAGTCATGCCTTTGTTTTTGTTACTGTTAAAGCTTTGTTCTATGATTTCAACAGCACGACTTTTTATCCTTTTCGTAAGTAACGAGTGCGGCGGCTAGTAATCCCCATTGCATACCTGGTTCCAATTTGTAGTTGCTTCAATAAATTGTCCCGAATAAGTGGGATCAATAGCAGTTTTAAATGCGTAGTTCTCAAGTGCTGTTTGAGCCATTTGTCTGGTTTCAGGTTGAAGATCATTATATAGCCAGTCTAATCCGATTGCAACGGCTAAAGCCATTTCTCCTATATCCAGATAATGAGTTGATTCCAGTCGGGGAATGAACATACCGAGCGGATATCTTTCTCTGCCTGATTCAGATAAGTATAATCGCCATTCATTCTATATCCGTATGCCAGATGGCAAATTCGTTCCAGTGCTTTTACGTGAAACAGTCAGAAGTCGTTTGCCATTCTTTTGATAAGTGAGAGTAGAGGCTCCGACAAATTCTTTGTTACATCTGTTTATGATGATCTCATGAATGTTTTTAAGTATGGAGTTATTTGTAATTTCCTGTTTCAAGCGATCAAAGTCTTGGGCGTTTAAGAATAGCCGTGGATGCTCTCCTATTTTTGAATAGTCGAATATGCCGCTGGGATCAGCTGAAGGATCATCCTCATCATCCGGTTGCGAAGAAGAGTCTTTCTCTGGTAAAACAGGTTTTTCAATTTCTGGAATATCTACGTCACAACTTCCGAAAGTGAATATAGCTCCCCATAATAGAAGCATACATAATAATATTTTTTTCATGTGTCTATTCATTTTTTAATAAGGTTGAATTTTACTTTGATTGTAACTTTTTCTTTGGGATTTAGGGCAATGTCATATCCCACTCTATACGTACCCGGATTTCCATAATCGTAGTCATGAGGTGGAGTATTATCCCAAATATGCAGATTCACTTTTCGCGGAGAGTCAACTTGTAGTGAAAGCTGTTTGTTTCCTTGGGTTAACACGATAGTTTGTTATCCGTTATTTTAGGAATAGTAGGGGTACACATTGTCCATCGAATTAGAGAGACGGTATCTTTGTTTTTAATATAATCCGTTATTTCCAATGAATTGTCAGGGGTGAAAAACCACAGTACGTGTTGCCTGATTGATAGGTTGTCCTAATATTGAAGTCAAATTAATCTTTGCTCCTTTGTTCCCTTGATTATCAGTGAGACTTGTTAACTCGGCAAAGCCATTCACCTGATGGTTTCCATCGATAGTAAGAGTGTTATGTGCACTGCTTCCTATTCTGAATACTTCCTGCCATCTTTGAGAATACTGCTTTGTATCCCAATAAGTCTACCCCTTTACTTTCAAGACTGTAATAATCCTGCATCCCAAATCCATGGCCCATCTGACCCCTGCTTGTTCATAAATGAATGATCCGGCATCCATATGTGCGTGTGAGGTAGAAGCCGTTCCGCCTTTTTACTCCCCAGATAGGTGTCCCGTTTTAGAGTTCCACCCGCTTCGATAAATATAAACGGGGTTTTACCTCTACTATGCCATGTGTTACCTTTTTTAAGGACTGGTTACTTCTGTCTAAGTCGATGCGTGAGGCAAAGATGAGTAAACATGGCAGGAACCTTTCTTCGAGGTATTCACCAAATTCCAGGTTTGCATCATTCAGATACTTCTTTTCAAGCCAAAGTAGCGATGGATTTTTAGTTTTATGGGCAAACCAGAACATCATGATATTTCCATACGCTTTAGGACTGGCATCAGAGAAGTTGAAACAATCTCCTGTTGGAGCTGTCATATATTGAATGTATTGGGCTGATTGTAGAAAACCGTAATCGCTTAGTCCGGCATCATGACCCAAGGAACTTTCTAATGCATCATTAAGCATCACTTGGTATGAAGTACCGTAAGACCAATAGCCAAATCCTTCGGGGTAACCGCCATCGGGAGCATAACATTCTAAAGCTAGAGGTACTGTTTGAAGTGCCTTGTTAATGATCTCTTTAGTTTTCTGGTTCATCTTCATAGATAGCAAGTGCACTACATACAAGTCCTCCGTTACAAAACCTGATTCCAGTTTGTTCTTGATTTGTAGAAACTAGCATGTTTTGTTTTGGAGGCTTCTATTGCTTTTTCTACAATGGCCTGTCGGATTTTTCTTCCGGCTGTCCGGTAACAGTTCATTGAATAGCCAGTCGTATCCAATGGCTAGTCCCATACTCATTTCGCTTACATCCAGGAAATGGCTGGGATTCCAATCGGTGAAAGAAGCTGCAGCCAGCATTTCTTTTTCGGTTTTCGCCGGAGTGTATTTCTTCACTTGTCATACGATAAGCATATGACAGGTAGAAGACACTTTTGAGAACAATGCGCGAAACTCCCAGAAGCCGTTTGCCTTCTTTTGATTCTTTTTAACCGGAGGCTCTTTAAGAGTTTCATCACAGTAGTCTAATATTCGCTTGTGGAATGCTTGTAAAACGGTTTTTTTTTGCAAAACCATATGAATATTTCTCTCTTCACCTTCCTTGAGTAATAGGCGGGATGTGGAGTAATATGGCTATAGTCGAAATCTTTCGTATAGCCTTTTGCTCCTCCCGCAATAAGTATGAATATGATTATTAATAGTTGCTTCATTTTGCTTTTGTTTAATACGTCCATCCTTCTGTAGGTTTGAGATTTGGATTTCTTTGGGTTTCTACTAGTGGAATAGGCCATACCGTCATGTAATCTTTCCAATACCATTTACTTCCAACGATATTTCCCCACCATGCTTTTTAAACCGCTGTAATTACCTTGAAACTTGGTCTCTTTATAGGTACCCCATCTGATTTCATCGAAATAATTGATACTTTCAAGACATAATTCTACTCGTCGTTCATAACGGATTCTTTCTCTCATATCTTCTTTACCGGAGACAGAATTATACCCTGTACCCCCTTTTTCTAAATCTCCCATACCTGCACGTTTACGGATTTTATTGACTGCTATAATTGCTTCATCTAATCTATCTTTCTCATTAAGTGCTTCAGCGTAAAGTAGCCATACATCAGTGAAACGAATTAGCGGATAATCACAATGACAGCGCAGTCGTTCTATGTAACGGCCTTTCTCTGTTTCATTGTACTTTTTATAAATGTAATACCCTGCATTTCTTTGATTGTGCCACATATCTCCATTATTGCCTCCACGATCCAGATAAGGCCATCTAAGAACCTTATTCTGCATGGGTTCTCCACTATTCCAGTATGGGCTGTAAACAATTGGTGCTTGAATAAGGAGTGATGATGGTCTGTTGTAATCGTGGGTCACGTGATTCATATGCTTTTTTGATACGTGCTTCATTTCCGGAGGTGAGATAATATTTATTCATCACTTCGGCTCCTATTCGTGATTTGGCATCATTATAAGCACTCTGATTGGAAGTTAGATTATTGCGTAGGAAAAAACTTCTCTTTGAGCGGGGGTAAGGTCATCCCACCCGGTTAGATAAGCACTCCATTTGAATTCGGATCCATCGGCATTACGATAGTAATCTACAAAATCGGCTGATGGGATTAATTCCGTCCAGCAATCATAGTGGTCGCGTGAGCCGACCATCAGCTGAATATTGTCGCAATATCCGCTAGCTTCATCATATTGTAACGGGAGTATCATTTCTTTATCTTTTTTTCATTCTCATACTTAAAGAAGTCAATATATTTTCCTTCCCATAAATCATAACCGCACTTTTTAACTTCTTCAAAATCTTTAATAGCTGAATCATATTCTTTCTTCCACATATATACCATCCCTCTTAAAGCATAAGCCGCTCCTTTGGAAGGTCTTCCATAATTTTCTTTCAGTGTGTTATTACCTAAATGCGGGCTTTTGAATACATGCGGTAAGGTCATCCAAACAAACTTTCCAGACATCGTCAGCGGAAGATTTTCCCCGTGTGGCTTCACTACTGTTAATGGGTTCCAAATAGATGGGTACTCCCTGAAAGAACATATTTAGCCGGTAATAAAAAAGAAAGCTCGCATAAATTTGGATTCACACATTAGGCGCTCCAGCTTTTCCTCTGAAAGTCCGGCTTTATGTAAAGTTGGCAATAGCATCGTTGCATCGATGGATTCCTTCATAGCCAAATTGCCACTCACGTGAAATATAGGCATATCCGGCACTTGGGGCGGTTGAAGTTAGCAGGGCGATGCCTGAATAGTAGCCGGAGCAGAATCCCATCGATTCTATTCCCAGTTTATTGATACCTGTTACTTCCGACTTTTCAGGATTAAGGACTAGGAGACTCCTGTTGTATAGTACGTCATAAATACCGGCAACTCCTTTGTCTGCCAGCTCTTCACTTGTCCACATGTTACCCGTGGCTATTTGATCGTACGGAGTTGTGTCGAGCATATAGGTACATCCCTGAAGGATGCTACAGATTGTCAGGCAGAATATAATAATTTTTTTTCATAATTCATTTATTTGTTATATGAGTAATGATGAATTAAAATGATAACTGTGCACCGAATGCAAACTGTCTGGTTAATGGATAAGTTATTGAAGTACCCATTTCTGGATCGAGTCCCGGATAGCTCGTTATGGTTAACAGATTTTCTCCGGAAAAATAAAAACGTAGTTTCTCTACCATGAATTTTCTGGTCCATTTCACGGGAATTGTATATCCTATCTGAATGTTCTTTAGTTTGACATAATCACCTTTATATTTCCAAAATACACTACTGGTACCATTATCACGCTGTGTCTGGTCTGTGATTCGTGGATATTCTGCAGTTATATTTGTTCTGGAGTCAGATGGATTTTCCGGATCATAAAAGTAATGATTGTCCGCTACGCGTTGGCTGATTCCAAATCCATTTTCAGTTCGAGTACCATTATAGGAGGAATGGTTCCAATAAAGATCGAATCCTGCACTACCAGCCCATAGCATATAGAAATCAAAACCTTTGTAGGTCGCTGAAAGATTGAGGCCAAAGTTATAACGGGGCTGGGTAGAGGTTCCGGTAAAGTTCATATCATTGGTATCACCATAATTGCCGTCTCCGTTAGCATCTGCATAAATCAAGTCACCATACCATAATTGATCTTTTGCTACTTTGGTTACTCCATTAAATTTATATCCATCCGCTATCATGGCTTTTACCCAGGCCATATCAGATTCTGTACGAATCATACCGTCGACTGGTCCGGCATTGATGTCAGGTTTTCCTCCGAGTATGAACCATTGCCACGATAAAGTTGTCTCAAATACATTTCTCCTAACATTCTATTTTCAACGATGACACCCCCAAAGCCACTTTGTGCTACATCCCCGTAATTGCTGACGAATCTCGTAGGGTTTCCGGCATTATCATATTCCCAGTATTTGGCAAGTTCTCCTTTATATTTCATTACCTTGTTTTTGGTTGTAAGAGAAGTTACCTTCTATACGGTATGTAAAGTCTTTAATATTATCTTGCCATCCTAAAGTCAATTCTACACCGCGGTTACGTACTTCTGCTATATTTTCTGTGGAACCGGTGACCTTACCCATAGATAGGGGAATGGATGGAGTGAATAGTATTCCCGTGGTCATTTTATTATACCAGTCGAATTCTCCCGTCAGTCTGTTGTTGAAGAAGCCCAGATCGATTCCAACATTGGTGGTAGTTGTAGATTCCATTCAAGAAAACTATTTCCAAGTTTACTGATAGCCAGTCCTGTGGTAGGTGAAGAGTCGATAACTACTTTATTAGTACTATAATTGGCTTGCCAGTCATAGTTTCCCGATGCGTTATTTCAAGTTTTCCCAAAGAGGCACGAATCTTTTTAAATTAGAAAGATAATCTTGTGCAAAAACTCATGAATTTTTCTTCATTTATTCTCCAACCGGCAGAGAAAGATGGGAAAACTCCCCAACGACTTTCCGGGGCGAACCGCGGCGAACCATCGTAACGGACATTTGCTTCAAACAGGTAGCGCCCTTTGAAGGCGTAATTAAGACGTCGAAATAAGAAATCAGAGCCCAGTCTGTTTCATTACTGTCACTGGAAACGAGTTCTGTTGCTGTTTTAAGTTGAGTCAGACTCCAATCCGACATACCTTTTCGTGTTACGTCAAAATAATTCTCGTTATAGTAGGAAGTCGTGAATCCACCCAGTGCGCTTATTTCATGATCGTGGGCAACAGTTGTGTTATAGCGTATCAGAATTTCGGAGTTCTCTCTGCGTCTTTTAAATGATTTATTATTAATGCTTGCATTTTCTAAGGCACTTTCATTAATACGTATGTTTTTTACGTAATCCCATGTGCCGTTCGGAGCTCCCCCATGTGGCGTAATCTCCCCAGTCAGGAGCGTAGTTATAGCTTGCTTCGATGGATAACCCTTTCATTGGGCGAATACTGCCGAAGAGTGTGAAATTTCCGCGAAACATTTTATCATATCCCCAGCGTCTCATTTTCTCAAGTATATTATTGGCGTTAGTGGATTCTTCTGTTGCCACAGATAGCCCCCATTTGTCGTTTTCTCCTGGATAGACTCCGGGAGTTGTTTTATAAAGATATTCAAATCCACGGCTGATATTGGCAAGGCCTATATCTTGTTTTAATCCGTTGAGACGGGTACCAACGGAAAGCCATTTATTAATTTTTATTTCGATGTTCGTTCGGAATTGGAACTGCTGGAATCCGGAGTCTGTTCCTTTTTGATTCATGACTCCATCTATATCTTGATATCCTAAAAGATAAAAAAGTAGTTAACCTTGTCATTACTTCCTGAAATAGATAAATTGTGTTTTTGTGAGAATCCCGATCCCATAATTTCATTAAACCAGTCTGTATTAGGATAGGCCATGTAATTAGGCATCCCAAATTCATTAGTCCCATTGGGATTATTTTTGGCTTCACGCCATTTATCTATGGTCGATTGTTCAAAAATATGAGCTTTCCTACATTTTCTGTACCCTCATTGATAAGCTCCATATGTCTGGCATAGTCACTGACTAATGAAAGTTTGTTTTGAGGAGTCTCTATAGAGCCACAGAACGAATAGCTTACTTTGGCTTTTCCCTGTCCTTTCTTGGTAGTTACAAGAATCACTCCATTGGCTGCACGGGAACCATAGATTGCTGCCGAAGCTGCATCTTTCAGTACAGTGATACTGGCAATATCTTCTGTATTCACATTATTCATATCCCATTCGATACCATCTACAAGTACTAATGGATTATTAGAGTTCAATGTTCCGGTACCGCGAATCCTGATGGTTGCTCCATTTGAACCGGGTTTCCCGGAACTTTGTTGCACTTGGACACCTGCTGAAAGTCCTGCCATTGCACTAGAAGCATTAGCTATGGGGCGGCTTGACATTTCCTGATCGAAGTTTACAGTTGATACAGAACCTGTTAGGTTCGCCTTTTCTGAACGCCATATCCTACTACAACTACCTCTTCAAGTGATTCTGATTTAGGAAGTAGAGTTACATTTATGATCGTTTTATTATCCACAAGTATTGTTTGGGGATACATAGCCGATATAACTGAATTGAAGTTTGGTTCCCGGCATGACTTGAATGGAGTACTCTCCTTCCAGGTTTGTAGAGGTTCCATTGCCCGATTCCAAAATGGAAACGGTAGCTCCGGGCAAAGGATAGTTACTTTCGTCGGTGACCTTTCCCGAGATTTTTATTTGCTGGGCAGACATTGTCAGACAATGTAAAGCAAATATAGCCATAAATAGAATGTGTTTTTTTTCATATAATACATATAGGACAAATGGTTTTTAATTAGAAATATTCCTTTCAATAATACTCTGGATATTTTCGGTTTAATCGCTATACGTCAAATAACTTGTCCGGACATATAATAAAGAGCATAGCTGGTCTATTAGAAAATATCAGAGAACTAAATGATGGATACTGCAAAAATAGATGGTATATTGCAATATCAATAGCCCGGATGAGGAAAATAATACCAATTTTAGCAATGAAGTGAAAGGGCTAAAACATGAAAATAGCTCAAGTTAGTCAAATAAGGCTCTGAATTAGTCATATTCCTGTGACGGGCGGTGACGAATGAAATAAATTCTATATTTGCGTATATCAAAAAAAATGTTGCACGATGAATCATTTACTTCGTATATTGGTGCTGGTCATTACGATTGCACAGGCTGACTTTCTTTGTGGTCAGACTTTTTCTGTTATGAGAAAATATGATGTTAAAAAACCGGATTGTCTGATAATACGGTACGCACCATCATGCAGGATTCAACCGGATATATATGGTTGGGAACGAAAGATGGTGTAAACTGCTTTAATGGAATTGAGTTTACTAAATTTGCTGATACCGTAGATTCATCAAATAATACATTAATTAATGTATTGAAGCTTTATCCACATATCGATCGGGTCAATATTTGGACAGCCACTACAGACGGACTTTATCTTTTCAATACTCAATCTAAAAGATTTCATGCTATTTGGTGAGAAAACGGATCAGGAGTTGGTATTGTGGGGACTGTGAATGAGTTATGTTATGATGATGACGGACGGTTATGGATTGGTACTTCGAGAGGATTATTTGTATATGATGAAAGGAAAGGGCAGCTACGGAGATATGTGAAATCACAGGTAGAGCCAACTTCTATTCCCTGATAATCAAGTCATTTCAGTGTTTAAAGATTCTTCGGGAACCCTATGGTTTGGGACTCGTCAGGATTGGCGAGATATAAAAAAGCTTCGGATAATTTTGCAGTATATCGTCTGCCTCGTCTTACAAAAAGTTTCTCACCCGTTTGAAATAAACACTTTGATGGAAACAGCTGATGGTGAAATTTGGATAGGTACCAGATATGACGGACTATTACATCTGGACAGATCGGATGGCACTTTTACCGCTTATCCTGTGGTAGCGACTTATCAAAGCAATATTTGATCCGGGCTCTTTTTCCAATATAGCCCGAATGTATTTTTTTATAGGAACAGAAGATGGGTTATTCCTATTTCGCCAGAAAGAGAAAACTCTTCATAAATTGGAGGCGTTCGGTTCAAAGTGTATTTATTCATTCAGTCGTGATCGTGAAGGTGGAGTATGGGTGGGTACTTATTTCGATGGGGGTATATTATATATCACCGCAAAGTAATTATATCAAATGGTATTATGAAAAGCATAAACAGAATTCATTATCCGGAAATGCGGTTAGCCAGTTTAGTGAAGATCCTGATGGAAACTTATGGATTGCTACGGAGAATGGAGGTCTGAACTACTTTAATCCGCGTACTGAAGAGTTTACACGTTATATGGCAAATGGTTCTTTTCTACGAATGTCAGCCATAATAATATACATGCTTTATTATTGGACGATCATCAGTTATGGATAGGAACTTTCTCCCAAGGCATTGACATCATGAATCTGAAAACGCGTTCCGTAGTGAAAAACTATCAGTATAATATGAATGATTCTAATTCCATTCCTCATAATCATATTTATTCTTTATATAAAAACAGGCACGGAGAAATCTTTGTCGGTACAATGGGAGGGTTTTGTCAGTTTTTTACCGGAAATAAACAAATTTCACCGTTTTGATAAGTTGAAGGATGTGTTTATTTATGATATGTTGGAGGATATGCCGGTGTACTATGGATTGCTACCAAAGGAGACGGAATATGGCGTTATGACCGTGGAACAGGGAAATTCAAGAATTACAAGCATTCGGTTTCCGATTCAGGTTCTTTGAGTAATAATCGGGTAGTTCGGGTTTATATAGATCGTATCGGGCAATTGTGGTTTTGTACGGAAGGAGGAGGGATATCCCGCTATGATTATGATTCCGATTCTTTTGTGAATTATAATTATCGAAAGAAGCTGTATAACCATGTTATATATGGGATATTGATGATAAAGATGGTAATTTATGGTTGTCATCCAACTATGGAATCATAAAGTATAATCCACTCACAGAAGAGTCGAAGCTATATACTCATGAAGATGGTTTGCAGAGTAATTTATTTAATTTTCGTTCATCTCTAAAAAGCCAGTAATGGACTGTTTTATTTTGGAGGAGTGGAAGGATTTAATTGTTTTTATCCGTATAAACTATATACAAATACGGTCAAGCCCACTGCTGTAATTTCTTCTATTAATTTGCATGATAGTAGTGGGAGTGCAGAAACGCATAAGATAAATATCAGTAGGCAAAGTGAATTTACCGTTGATTATCATATTTTTTTGAGATAGGATATGAATGTCTAAGTTTTGTAGCCCTTCAAAGAACTGTTATGCCTATAGAATAGACCAAGTGCATGATGACTGGGTTTATACGGATAAACACTCGGTGATCTTTCATGGATCTACCTTCAGGTACATATAAATTTATGGTGAAGGTAGCAAATAATGATGGGTGTGGAGTGATAATCCTTGTTTCATAAACCTGCATATAGAGGTCCTTTTGGAAAACGACATCAGCTAAAATCGTTTATACCTTTTTACTCTTATTTTCTGCTTGTTTGCTTCTGTTTAGATACTCTAAAAAGCAAAGTGAAAGGCGTGAACGTGAGAAAAGGATATGGAACTGATGATGGAGCAGGAGATGTATCGATCTAAAATTCAGTTTTTACTCACGTTGCACATGAGATAAAACTCCTGTTAGTTTGATAAAGGCTCCGTTGGAGGCCATTTTTGAATCTGGTGCGTGGAGTGAGGAGACTGAAGCTAATCTTTCTATCATCCGGCAAAATACAAATCGGTTACTCTGAATTGATTAAGCAGTTGTTGAATTTCCGTAAAGTGGATCAAGAAGGTTATAAATTGTCATATAGCGAGGTGGACATTAATTCTTTCATGAAAGATATCATCAGGAGATTTACCTCGTTTTCATCATCTGTTACTATTCAGATGAAGTTTGCACAAGAGCATCTGATATACAATGTGGATGCTGAAGTCTGGAAAAAATAGTCAGTAATTTGCTGACCAATGCTTTCAAATATGCGCGTAATGAAATTTGGGTTTCTGCTGGTGAAGCCGTTGTGGAAGGTGCTGTAATGCTTGAGATTTCTGTCGGTGATGATGGTCCGGGAGTGACGGAAACCGAAGCCGCTAAGATTTTGAGCCATTCTATCGTTCCGAAATAACAGTTCGTCAGAAACAGGTTTTGGGATAGGTTGAGTCTTGTAAAATTGCTGGTAGATAAGCACGGAGGTAAAATATCTGTTGGTAAAAGTAGCCAAGGCGGGTTCCTGCTTACGATATATTTACCTAAAACAGAGGTCACTGTAACTAAGTTGGCCGGGTAACCGAATGAACATGAATTTTATGGCATTTTGAAATATACGAGTGTAATCTTCTTATCGTAGAGGACACGCATGATATGCTGGAGTTCTTACTGAAGAATCTAGGGTATAATTACAATGTTTTGGGAGCAATAATGGAAAGAAGCATTAAAAAATATTACATAATAAACACTATTGATATCATTATTAGCGATATTGTAATGCCCGAGATGGATGGTTTTTGAATTGCTGAATGCGGTTCAAAGTGATAAGATGTTGTGTCATATTCCATTTATATTGTTATCAGCACAAAGCTCGGTTAACTCAAAGATAACAGGATTGGATTACGGAGCAGACGCCTATATTGAGAAGCCTTTTTCTTTAAGCCATATCAAGGCAACAATAGATAATCTTTTGAAAAACAGAAAGGTTTTGTTTGAACGTTTTGCCAGTATGTCTAATTTGGAGTATGGTCAGGGAGAAATTAAACGTTCTGATTTTGAGTGGCTTGAGCAGGTTAATGGAAATTATTATCCGCAATTTTACGAATGAAAGTTTTACGGTCGACACACTTGCTTCAGAAATGGCTTTTGAGTCGTTCTAATTTACAACGCAAATTGAAGGGAGTTACGGGACTTCCTCCTATTGATTACATACGGCTTGTTCGATTGAAGTCGGCCGCACAGTTCTTGAAAGAAGGGAAATATCGAGGAATGAAGTTTGTTATCTGGTAGGTTTTTAGCAATCATTCTTATTTCGCCCGTTGTTTTCAAAACAATTTGGAGTATTACCGAAAGATTATATGAAAGGTAGTTGAAGTAGATCTGTTCTGTTTTTAAGATCCAGAAGAAAACCGGAATAAGATAAAAGGACCTAATAGAAGAAAAAAGTGCATATTCAGTTGCAAGAATATGCGCTTTTTCTTTTTATATTGTATTTCACTAGTGTCCCATTAAAATTGGGACGTATTAAAAATTAAATAAACTTGGCCCATTTGGTCCGAATCGTTCTTTGTCATTTTGCAATTTAGTTTTGTCAAAGAGGTCTCGCAGAGGCGTTTTATCTGTCAACTAGATGCTCAATATTTGAAGAACTTCGTATGTGCTTCTATCCAGTTGCATGTCGTGTTGAATGATTGCCACCAAACAGTAAGTGCATATTGCAGCATATATCTGTATTCGAACAGCATTCTCGGTAGTCCCTCAAAACTTTTTGATTTTGAGGTGCTGCTTTAGCCACTTGAAAAACAGCTCTACCTGCCAACGATTTTTGTAAAGTTCAGCAACTTGAAGGGCAGATATATGCATGGCATTGGTTATGAATGTAAATTCTCGTTCTTGTTCTTCATCCCAATATTTAACCAGTCTAAGTGGCTCCGGATAATATTGTTTAGGATAGAATCCAGTTAGAAGTATGCTCGCGTCTGAAAACACATTCTTAGGCAGCCTACGTTTCCATTTGATGGATTTGTATTGAAGGTTCTTTTTGCTCTGACAACGAAGTAGGCTTCAATCTGATGAATCTTATACAGCATCTTGAAGTTGTTATAACCGCGGTCAAAGATGTAATAAGAGCCTGGTTCATAAGGAATCTCATTCATTACTTTAGAATCGTGTACGGATGCTTCCGTGATATGAAAGAATGCAGGTATCTGCGTTTCCACATCATATAATGTATGCACTTTGATACCACCCTTCTTCTTGCGGAATTTAGCCCACCAAAAGACTGAAAGGCACAGGTCAATAGTTGTCGAATCGAAAGCATAAACGTTGCCACCAAGTTTGAAAATATGAGTAACACGCTTTTTCTCGTGCTTCGCTAACTAGGTAGTAAGCGTATTCTTCAAAGATATGATAGTCCCTATCTTGATTTGCTCGTGCCAGCGATGACTTTGATACGTTTTTACCCATTCCTAAATGATAACATTTGGAATGATGGGCTTCAAGCGCAACTATTAAATCTCGCAGACTTTCACGTAAACTTACTTCGATTCAGAAACGAAGCCAACTGAGCAAAAACGTATTTGTCTTGGAACATATGCTATCAGATTAATCTGATACAAAGCTACGAATTCAAGTCCGTTCGCTCGAAAAACCTCTGTAACTAACTAAATTTCAAATATTTCAAAGAACTATTTTAGATTTTAATGGGACAGCAACTAAAAACTAATCTTAAAATCCAATACCTTAATTTTATAAACTAATATCCTTTAATATTACCTTGTTCTAATACCTAAAAATTATTCAAATGCATGGAATCACGGACAGATCTTCTCTTTTCACTTCTATTTCATCAGAGGAACCGCCCATTTTTTCTACTTACAAAAAGACAGCAAATAAAAAGATTAAATATGCAAAATTCTAGCATTCCGTTCCCAAAAGCAAGTACAAAGCAATAAATAAGAGATAAGATTGTAGACATTCTGTATATTTAAACTCCAAAATTACGGCGATTTTTCGAACCATTCCGGACACT